>Ga0209780_1004140_pt1 | contig 11081 bp, 6 predicted proteins | sample WorMetexBAHAMAS2_FD_187384 | JGI IMG/M metagenome (GOLD analysis project Ga0209780, IMG submission 187384) | Marine gutless worms symbiont microbial communities from Max Planck institute for Marine Microbiology, Germany - Inanidrilus exumae... | ecosystem: Host-associated > Annelida > Digestive...
TATTAAACACATACAAGTCGAATTATTTTACAGGAAAGCTATGTTCGTTGATGACGACGATGGTCGTAAATGAAATATTCACTGTACCCTTACTTTACGGCACGATCATCAAGGTACATGTATCCTTTCCACCACGACGACGACTTCGTCAGTGACTATTGCTACGTACAAACATGCTGCAACATGTGCTGCTATTAAAGTCCGGTCCACATCAGCAACAATGTCGAAGCAACAGGCAACAAAGTTGCCTAAGTTGCCTGTTGCTTTGACAGTGTTGCTTCAACGTTGTTGCTATTGTGGACCGGGCTTAATACTATAGGTACTATTGTAACATTTTGCGTGTGATCCGATGCCTGCTTCGGTGGCAGAATTTGGAAATTCGCTAAGCTGGATCGTTCGGTGGCGGCCGCATTCAGTACGACATTATCCGGTTTTCGGTTGTCGCTAAAAAATCCCGAGTCTTTGTTTCCAATGTTATATCTCACTATGGGGTCTAGCCAATTCGCCTTGATTCGTTTCCATGCCCTGCGCCTGAACGATCCGGCTATATGTTTTCGTTTCCCATAATTTAGAGCCGCGGGTCAGTCATTCGACCTTTAAACCTAAACATTTTTCTTGTTTTTTCTGTTGAATTCTACATGAATCGTTAACACGACTGAATCAGCACGAATCATCAAAACGAATCGTGCGAATCAACATACGACTGTTGTGGTCTTGGTGGTTGATTGGCAGGTGCGAGGTTCGATCCGAGTGCTGACGTCTGCGATTGCCGCTCGTCGTTCGATGCTGATAGCGTTCATGTACTCCGGCTCCTCCAACTTGTAGCCGGCGCATGACATGTCTGGAACACCGCGGCGGATCGCCGGCTGATCGATGAACTGTAGGACGGGAAATGGCGCAATGTCCGCGTTACTAAGGTCGGAACTGGCAGGACGGGACGCCGGACGCTGATCTGCTTCCGGTTCTGCTTCCGTCACTCCTGGCTCCGTAGGTGACTGGCTGCATACAACGACCATTCAGTTTCTATGCCTTCCGTTTGCTCCTCACGTGTAAACGCTTAGATTGTATACGACACGACACGTTTCGACCGCAATGTGTGATTAAAGTGCGCTAAAATGTCCACTATACAGGCAAAGAAAACCAAAACATAAACAAAACTAAAAACGCTAAATTAGGCGAATAAGAATTTTTACAATTTTCGAAATTCGTAAAAGCAACCCGATGGCTAGAATATCAGGAAGAAACGAGCAGCGGAATACGCAGAAATAGAGAATCGATCTGTCGATCCTGAGTGAAAGGAAAAAATTGATGATGATGACTGCACCATAATAAGCGCTAATGCAATGAAAAAGAAGTGGCAACGATTAAGATACAAACGACTTTCTTTAAAACAAACTGAAATAAAAACACATAAAATGCATTATCACTTGTAGCAACGGTTTGCAGCATGCATGTCTTTTTAACAGATATTTACATGCAGTGCAATTTACCGAAGTCGTCTTAATTACTATTGTAGATCCGTATAAAGCGAGAACATTACGGCAACTGTACGTAGGCCCTACAAGAGGCTCGGCTGTCGCACAGGCAACGCGCGACGATCATTTTCAAAAGAAAGCTTCTTAACTGTTACAAAACTGTGCAAAAAATCGCATTATAAAATGCCCCAAAATAGGTAAATGACCCTGAAGGTCATTTAAACTACTAGGAAGTAGCGCAACTCAATACGACATTACATCACTTCCTATTAGTGGTTGTAGTGACAACAACTCTCTTTCATCATTTCTGCGGTAGGCTATTAGCACTTTTACGGCGTAAATGACCTTGCAGAAATGCGTTGCGCGAAAAAATATTTAGATGACGTACAGGTCGCAGCCAGAAGACTTCATGCGTCGATAACAAACAAGAGAGATCAGGATGACGGATGCAACCAGCAGCGTTGTCATGGTGATGATAACAGCGAATAGTAGAGAGTCACTATCAGCATCTGTACCAACTACAGTCACCAGCTACGGTCAGAAGCTCGATAAATACTAATCGCGATACAAATATAAGCCTCCCGTACATTCATACATAAGATATACAAAAATAGATTTACTGTTGTAAACGGAATAATTTGGGGCAAATATAAAAAGTAAGATAAACATTGAAATAGGTATTAGAAATAACTTATTATATTATTATTATCTTTAATTCTAAAATAATCATGAAACCGAAGACGGGCGCGGTTAGGATTAACTCGAAAGGGATTTACTAAGGTGCATTGCAACTTGTAATTCTTAATGCCAATTTGCCCATAATGGAGTATCACGTTTTGACTTCCTTTATCTGTTCCGTTTGAATGCAATAGAAGAAATCTGCATAGGTGCCGTAAACATAAGTAGTGTAAAAATACGAGTTCAGCAATTAATCGCCTTACTGCCGGTGAACGGGTTGAACCTAGTTACTAAAACAGATTCGCACTATAACACCCATCACTTCTTCCTCTTTTGACTGATTCACCACTCTGCTCATTCATAACTCCCTCTCTCTTTTACTCCTGGGTCAAAATCTACGTTTCACTTCTTCCTCCCGGACTGCCTTCACAGACTATTGCCCGGACCGTTTCTTCTGAGCTATTCGGTTTTCGTTTTTAGTTTTTCCTTACTTTTTCTTTTCTGTGCCGTGCACTAGATTAAGCTGGCCATCTTGTCAGCTTCCGAGTGCACATAAATATACCGTATCGTATCGTATCGTCTATATATAAAGTTGCCGCGACTGTCTGTGTGTCTGTGTCTGTGTTCCGGATTTCGGAAATACGTGCGGACCGATTTCCATGAAACGTTTCACGGTACATAGGGGTCATAGGCAGACGTGAATGGATAAAAACATCCGGAAAATTTGGACCCTTAATGTGTAAAAATTTGGAAAACGGTGCAAAATGGCCGATTTCCAGTAAGGCCCCACGGGCGACGCACGCTGGCTTGCGCAATGGCCTACGGTCCGAGTTCGCGCGCTCGCCTGTGCGCTGGCCTGTGGTACGACAGCGGCACGGGCCAATAGCGCGCTGGCCTGGGGGCGTGGCCCGTAGCCTTCGATGGGGGCCGTATCAAACGCTTTTGTGCTCCTGAGTCTAGTTTAGTGCTCCGAATTCCGGATAAACGCTAGTATCATATAAGCAAACTAATGACGCATACCTCGCAGCCCGAAGTGTTGACGCATGCCCTAGACAGCGAAAGTGATATCGGTGCTTAGATGCTAATGAGGTGTTGTTACACGAACTGACTAATTAGGAACTCGACTGTAATAATACTTGACTGTAAATACACTCGTATGATTTTAACACTATCGACAGGAATTAAATCCGATTCATCACCACTCACCAGAATACAAGACAATACAGGTCGCTTCGACTTTCGTTAAGACAGACGTTTTTTGTTATTTTTTATTTATTTTTATGAATGACAGCGGTACTGATACAATTATTTACGTAACTGGCGCTTGTACTTTGTACTTGTACTGTACGCTTGTAGTTGTACGTGTATTGTATTCGCTGCAAGACCGCAGCCAGCGTACAACGTACTTTGTGTATGCAAAGAAGTTTAATCAAAGTTAAACACTAGATGGAAAGTACACTGAGAGAGTACATATCTCCGCGAAAGCAATCGCCGAGTTTTTTACCGTTACGTTACCGTTCGCGGATATGATTCAGCGTGCAATTGTAAGATGTAAACAATCGCCGGTTTACGGAGTTTTTTGACTGTTACTTCCACATCCCTCTACCGATCGTAACGAAACACGAACTTGGTCTTCCCTTTCCCCCTGGGAACCTTCCCATAAAATATGGCACAAATCCGTCGACAATGTTTTTAGTTATTATGGTCACAGACAGACACACAGACAAACCAACGCCGGTGAAAACATATTCTCTCGCTTTCGCGGGGATAATAAATCAGTGGTCACAACCGGCAGAAAGCTCTGCAGTGATTTCAGACGAATGTTGCGCGGACGCCTGCACGCTCGTAGTGACTGGCACTGGCGAAGATTCCGACGTTGTTGCGACGTCGTACGTCGTAGAAGTCACAGCATTCTCAGTCGTAACAGCGTCACTGACAGTCATCGCCGACGTGGAAGACAAGGAGGTCGTGGACTGTACGCGTGGTTCTGATGTGGATGCTGCTGTTTCCATTGTTGAGGGTCTTTTCGCATCAGTGGTCGCGTACGGCATCCTTGGCCGATCTAACAGAATCATTGTCACGTGATCAAGTTGAACTCAGTCTATTTTACTGTACGTCTATGTGTATGTTCTCTCAGTAGCGTATTCAGCAGTATGCCAGTAAGCCATGGTACCCCCTTTAAATGCAAAAATCCCTATCTTTTTCTGAATTTATGCATGCAGTCAGTTTCGTTTTTTTATGAAAATCAACAAAAATGCTGCAAATGATACTTTATTTAAAGTGAATAAATAAGGAAAATTTTGCACATAATGTCAAAAAATTGTCCCACTTGCTAAGCTCGCTTGTTTTTGGTCTGAATTCCTTCTGGCATTCCCTCCGTCGAATCCTGCCCCAATCCTGCATAAGTCACTGTTCACAATTGCAAATAGTCGCATCTATACTTGCTTTGTGAGTTTCTCCTCAACGTCTTACCATATGTATGACTGTTTTTGCGTAATAGCTTAGTGGAACGAACAAACAAGATAAACAGACGAACAAGTCCCACGAAATTAATCTATTCACTCTTAAGATTGAGCAGGTGCTATGATACACTTTTCGAAACAATTTATCTAAGTCAGCATTTCTGATAAACATTTACGAGAAAGCGTACTGAATTCACAGATAAACGGTGTCTTGTCGTTACAGTCGCTGACGTCCCAGCGCCATGTCGGCGACTTGAGCGTGACGCAGCTGTGTTGTTTCATGGTTGCTTGCCATGAAGGCGCCTCGTCCAACCACTGAGTGTATGTCGACTCCTCCATTTCATGTTTGTTGTCTTCAGCCATTGCTAAACAGTATTAACAAACCGACCAACAAGCTGGTTAATTTCGTTGAGTCAATGGACTGCTAAGCAACAGCAAAACACTTTAAATCCCGTCCACACCAGCAACAATGTCAAAGCAACATTGTCCAATGCTACAAAGTCAAATGTTGCTTCGACACTGTTGCCAAAACGGCTACATTGTCGAAGCAACGGGCAACAAAGTTGCCAGTTGCTTTGACAATGTTGCTTCGACATCGTTGCTTGTGTGGACCGGGCTTTACGATTTTCAAAGACTTGGCATTAAATTTGTTGTAATTACTCAAAACACAGTAATACATTGTTGCGTAAATTAACTGAATGTTCACAGTTACACGTGTCCATCACAGCATTTCACAAAGACGTTAGGCGAATTTATCACCGGGCATTCATATTTACATATACGTAAACTGAAATTGGTAGAATTACCCTCGAGGATGTACAGCAGTGTTTTATGGATCACAATATATATGCATGCAATTTGCAACCTGTCCTTGCCGCGTTCATCAACAATTACCGAACGGTTCGGTGTGCAGTTTCGCCTCAGAAACTTAGAAAAAACCCAACGTGTAGCCCGCCCGGCATACGCAAACGCGACTGTGCCTTTCTTACGTACCGTACCTACAGACTGGCTATGCTACTGCCACCCAGCGAATGACCTTTAAAACCAGCGCACAGCGTATTTTAGCCTACGTGGACTCACTACCCATGCAAGTGAACCACAAGATCTCTGGGGTTAGTGAACTAAAGTTTACCAAATTTGTAGCCGTGGTAATTTTTTTATCGATGGTGTTAACGCAACAATCCGCGTTGTGATCCGTCCTCCAGTTGTAGAACGAGAGGGGCGGTATTAAAACATCGGTAAAAGGCATCACGATACCTGCCGAATGGGCTAAAAAGCATTACGACCTGTGGCGTTCCAGATTAGACGGAAGCTTGCAAGACCAATGTAATATTCTTTGCCAGGTTCGACGTAATTCCACTTGCGGCGCATCCGCCGGTAGACGTCGCTCGTCAACACAGCTAAGTCAGCGTTCTCGCGAGTACAGTTGTTTCTTGCTTCAAACCAGCGTTTTGCTGGGCGACTAAAGTAACAGTTCTTTTTTCTGCTACCGGTTGTACACTTGGAGTCTGTCACACACACGAACACGCAACGCGAGGACAAACAGACATCGGGTGTATAGTCGGTCCGTCGCGTGTGTTTAAGATCAGATTGTATAGCGCCTTTTCACGAGTACACACATCTCTACAGCGCCCGGAATGGCACGTGTTAACGAGGGATCAGACAGTTCTACCTGCCACCCTACGCTTATCCACGAATTGAATGAGCCATCCTGCCATTGCTGATTGATCCCCCGCCGCAGCGCATCAACACACTTTGGCCGATACTCATTTCCCGTCCCACAGAAGGTAGGAGGCTGAGTCGGCCTGGGTGGCTTGTTACATACGGAGGTTGTATGCTCGCCCGAAGACGGACACCAATCCCAGTACCAGCCGACCGATAGTGAGGAGGTCGGGGATCGAACTCACGACCATTGAGTCGCAAGTCCGACGCAATAACCATGTGCGTTCGCATGATAACAGTACTGTCAAATAAAATAACCTCTCACGTAGACATATGACATAGTGGTTTATCCTGATCCCATCTAGGCCAGTTTCTTAATTTAAAAACTTTGGAATAGAAAAATAGAGGGGGTTATGAAAAATATTGCAATTATTTGCTACTAAACAAGGTGTCGCCCTAACGGGACGTAATATTACTGGCCCGCTGTCGCGTGCTGCCCCTGGTGAGTTAAGTTGCATTACGCGAGTGTTACAGACGACGGCGGATGACAGACGACAGACGACGACAAACGCCAGCGACAGTTACAAGTCTGGCCCCCTACACTATGTGCAGGCGAGCCATTAGTAATGGACTTTAACATCTTTTGAAAATATTTGTAAAGCGGAATCATTTTATGCACTGTATCAGAAAATAATGAGTCATTCTGGTACCGCTGGTGTACCATAGATATTTAACATTATAAAAATATAAAAAAACTTACTTGATTGCATACTACCGTTCATGAACATGTCAAAATAACAGTGAAAGCACTGTTTTTCATGCACATTTATTGTTTTAACACAATTAGAGTGAAAAAGATGGGGTTTCACATTTTTGGCCCGCCTAGTATTATTATAATTATGCTTCATAAAATAACTTACTTGATTTCTTACACAGTGCCACACGGCTTCCATCATGCACTGGAAATTCATGCAGTGGTACCAAATTGCCTGACGCGGGAAGCCTTCTGTTGGCTGTGACAGTGAAACTGATAAAACCGTCAGGTACATTCTCAGAAGAACGTATGTTTAACCATTGACTGTCATTCTTCTCTGCAGCAAACAATAACGTAACATCCTAATCACACAGTTTACTAGTCGCTCAACAACCGTTCGTGCTTCTTGGCATTATAAATGCTCATTGTGTACTGGACTGGTGCTATTATTATGCGGGTCCTTCTTCTAGGAAGCTTCATTACGGATTGCACTGTGTCTGCGCCGTCCGTCCATCTGTCCTGTACATCGACACTGTGTCCCATAATAAGGACGCTCGACATCTTTAGCTGTAACTTGACGAAACGTTACCCGACTTTAATATGATATTTGTTTGGCAAAATTAGCACCGAGAAAATAAGTACAACATTCGAGTAAAACGAGGTCAATTCCGGGTTTTGTCATGTATTGGAGAAGCATTATTTAGGTCAGTTGGAAAAACAAACTAGGTTTCGTTTGCATTAAATTCTAAGTAATATTTCTACCAAAAATATTAAAATCGGACAATACCAGAAATCAGGTACAGCTACAGTGCGACACAGTGTAGTTATTACTGCTATAACCATACCTTCATTAACAAAGTAATTTGCTAGCAATTACGTAATGAGCATAATAAACATATAGTGTCGTAATTGGAATTAAACTAACGCTTACCTGTAGTTATTATCTATGCGCACAATGAATTAAGGCACACCTACTGCACATTTACATAAAATAAAAGTAAAATGATTGTTCGCATCGAGATTGATAAGACAAGGTGTCGCCCTAACGAAATGCAACCGTACTGGCCCGCCGTGCAGTGTCGGCCGTTCGACCGCCCACGCGCCCGGCCGCCGGCGCGCTCGGCGGCCGGCCTGCAGTGTTACAGATGACAGACGACGACGACGACAGACGACAGACGTCAGCGTGCTAAACAATACTGGCCTATGAGGTGGGCAAGTAATAACAAAACTTTCGTTAAGTCGGACGACCAGACTGTTTCGCGCGTAAATTATTGCCAACTAAAAGTGTTCAAATGTTTTTGTACTGTTTAAGCATGTGATAGTAGTAGCAAACGTACCTGAGTACTCAGTTCCATCCAGCCAAGTTAGTCGAGGCATAAAATCAAACGTCAAGCCAATCCAGTAATTATTGACAGAAGAACGCAATTCAGTTACAACATGCTGTTGTTCATCGTGGTCTACTATGGTCGCCAGTTGGCCACCGCGTTCACGACAGAACGTTGCAGCCTCATATTGCGTCAAACTACGCTCGTGATGGGCTTCGTAAGTCTTATCCGCAAGAACACCACTTGCGACAGAGTACTCGAGTTCTAATATGCTTGCAAAGAATACGATGCCTAAAAAATACACCACCAGTGTTATACTACTACTATTACTATTAACTACTATACTATTACCACCACCAACACCACCATGTGATGTGATGATGGCAGCTGCGGGTCCTGCATACATGTACAGCTAAAAACTAACTAGCTGACTGATAGTGATTTTGTAGAGCAGCTAGATCAGCTGGACCATATATCAAATTGCGAACATTACATGTATAACTTCTTAAAACTGGCAAAATCATTGTTTGAAAAGAGACAATACCTTTTACGAAAACGGCTGATATTCTTGCAGATGAGACTTCCATTACCGCGTTCGTCATACGCATGGTACGCTATGATAAATGTTCAAAACTGTGTGTACATCGATAAGGGTGTTTCCTGCATGGAGGTATGCGCGTGTCACTTCCGGGGTGCATGGAGCAAAATCCGCCGCACATTGCAGTGGATTTAACACACCGGATGCAGCTGTTGTCGATGCAACTGATAAATGTCAAATGTCCACCGCTGATATCATAGTCGTGTGTGTCATTTGTAGAGCGTTGCTTACAGCCGCGATATAGATAGAGTAAAGTGACGTCACAGTAGCCTAATCTATGGTCACGATACGATCTGCATGTCGTAGTGCATGATGTCATACTTTGCGAAGTTAGCTATTGAAGATTTGTCACGTTATTTATATAAAATTAAACCTGTCCGTTTGAGTAACGCTTATTGCTGACGCCAGATCAGCGATCTTACTGTAAGTGATGCAAAATGTTTACATTTCCTTGCCCTACATCATGGCGGCCAGAAAAGCTGACATAGATAAGAATTTAAAAATTACGTCATTGTCAACCTATGTATAGGCTAGCCTTGAACACAAAACGGTGACAAAATATACTGTTAGGCTGTGTGCTCAGCAACGCTTCTGAATTGTATTGTTTAAAATATTTACAATACTGCATCGCGTGAATGTTCTAATGTTGAGAAACAATAGGGATTTTGAAATTTTGCTTTTCTTTTTATCTAAATGTAGGCTAACCGAAGTGTTTGATTTGTTTTTTTGACATGTATGTATAATTTTGCATAATAATAATGGTTTATGCATTTCGTTCGATGTATCCGACTTATTATTTTATTGTCGGTCTTATCCGTGTGTAGTACACGCATCTTGAAGGGGAATTACCCCAGAGAAGAATATTCCTTCTTAACCCATTCGCTGCCTTGCCCGCCGGATAGTTCCGACGGAAGAAAAAAATAAATAATAATCCCCAGACTGCCGGATGAATCCGGCGACGCTAGGTAGGCTATACTTTTAACCGTGGTAAGTGATATAATGCTGCCTGCGGTATTGGCTATTACCCATACACTGACTACGTATTGTATTTTTCCGGTCTTGCAGTTAAAGGGTTAAAAGATCCGGGATTCAATTTGGAAACATTCGCTATTGCAAGCATGAGAAAACACAAGTGCCACTGTTTGCAAGTCTTCAGTGTATCTGCGTGACTGTATGATAGTTTTGTAGTTGTTTTAATGCGCGAAATATGCTGCACTAGTGAGTCCCTCCGTCAGTCTGTCTGTCTGTCTGTCTGTCCGTCAAAAGTCGGTGTTCTGTCAAAATGGCTAGCATAGGATTACTCAAACAACGACATACGATAACTTAAAGACTCTAGTTTTCTGATGCTAAAGATCTCCGGCAAATTCAGATGGGCTAGCCTTCATCTGGGGCGCCAAATAGATGTCATGTAGGCTAAAATTGGTGATTTTCGACTAATATCTCACTACCGTATATCTCAGAAACGGTGCAAGATAAAGATATATTTACCAGGTGAATGCGTCATTAAATCTATATTTTGTCAAAATCCATGCTGAAGTCTTCCACTGAAAAAAATGAAAAAACCGAGCCAGCTTATGGTTCGCAAAGTTTCAGATATTCGGAAAATAAACTATTGAACCGATCTGGATAAAATTTTGCAGGTTGGTAGGTATCCCACAATTTTAGCGACATTCGGTTAAGGATTTCTAAGGTACTTAGGTTAAATTTTTCCCTTTCACGTTGACGTTCGTCGTTGTCATGTCGACATTCTAGCGTGCGTGTGTGCATTGATTGTTGAATACGACACCCAAACGCGTAATTACATCGGGTATGTACCTCTGTCATCAAGCAGTATAACTTGGTACCGGTCAAGGAGTGGTGATGCTCTGCAGCTGGGAAGGTAACCGCAGGCATGGCGGGAAGTAATGGCAGCCTACCGCCGGGTGGATGACTTATAGTCACCTGCGGACTGACAGCCTGTACACCGGGATCAGCTCCGCACCCAATGCTCGGTAACGAGTGTGGGAAACCTTTATCGGCCGGAGTACCGAACGCCGGAATGCCGAACGTGTCGAACGCCCAATTACAAACATCAGGCTTACCCTAACCCTCCTCAACCCTAAGGCCTAAGCCCTAAACCTACTAACC
>Ga0209780_1004141_pt1 | contig 11080 bp, 11 predicted proteins | sample WorMetexBAHAMAS2_FD_187384 | JGI IMG/M metagenome (GOLD analysis project Ga0209780, IMG submission 187384) | Marine gutless worms symbiont microbial communities from Max Planck institute for Marine Microbiology, Germany - Inanidrilus exumae... | ecosystem: Host-associated > Annelida > Digestive...
ATCATAAACGACTCCGCGAACCGTTTACTTTTTTGCGAACACGCTGTTTCGAGCGCCAACCGGTCGCAGCTCGTAAACGATAACGATATCGGGTTAAAGTGGACTCCGCGGTGGCTGCGTTCGATAACAGTGACGAGGACCGAATTCGCGTGCCGTGCCGGGCCGAACGGTGAGTTAGATAGGACGATGTGACTCGGTGGGGATTTGCAGACCCGGCTCGTCTGAATAGATTGAATCCAGGCCCGAGCACGGCCAGTACGGGCCGGGCTGGGCCGGACCCATGATGATCTTTAATGGGGACTATGGAGGTGATCTGGCATGCAATTATAGTTCTGCCGTCACCTTCAACTCTCACCAGGTAGATGCCATATCATTTCCATTCCCAGATATTTCTAGATTTATTTCATTCCCGTCCCGATCTGCAAAACCTATTCCTATTCCTGGCCGTGAACAGTTTGCTGAAGGTCGCTCCGTGAAAGTGAAACCGCCCTAACCACTAGCCGACCACTTTCACTGCTGTTCACTGCGCTTACCCTGGAGGGATGGCCAGGCTGAGTTGACCTGGGACTTCAACCTCAATGCAAATACTTCAACATGGCCTATCTGAAAGCATAATTGCTGGTCATACGTGCTAGTAGTAACATTATAATGCATTATCTTGCGTATATTTATATTTTTTTACTTTATTTTTCTGTTTTATTGCTTTTATTGTTGTAGTTATTGTGTTGATTTGCACTGCATTTCTGGGTAATAAATGACGATGATGATGATGATGATGATGATGATGATGATTAATTCCCGGAAAAGAATTCTTCCGAGATTCTGTATAAATTGTTTACGTTTAGTATTTTTCGTATTTTTGTTAGCTTAGATCATTCCTGTGATGCTTGTTTTTGTTGTTTTGGGTTTGGTTTCTTTAGTACTAAGCCAACTGATTGGCTGGGAAGAACGTTTCCGAAATGACCCATTCTATGTCTTAAAAAACAGAGGCTTCCCATATTTGTTGCCGAGCGTTGGGCTCGGAGCTGATCCCGGTGTACAGGTATGTGACTAAGTCATCCACCCGGCGGTAGGCTGCCATTACTTTCGGCTAGGCCTGCGGTTACCTTTCCAGCCGCAGAGCATCACTGCCTTTTGGCCGGTACCAAGTTATACTGCTTGGTGACAGAGGCACATGGGTGTGAACAACTTGCAGAAGGTTGTTGCGCAGCTTTTGCCCCGAGTAGGATTTGAACTCACGACCTGTTGATTGCAAGTCCAACGCTCTACCCGTTGCGCCGTTGTCTAGTGGGACAATAAAACCTAACTCAGTCGATTAATTCGGACGCTGATTCCCAAAACGTCACATTTTCAAGCGTCACGGCAGTCACCCCGCAGCAGCACAGAGCGCCGCGCGACGCCACGTCTGAGAGCGCGTGGATATCGGACATTATCGGCAGCGCGTCGCCAACTGCCATCGTTCGCTCGACTCCACTCGTCTGTTTTCCGTCATTGGCGACGACCTCCTCCCCAGCAGCCGCCGCCATCATCATCATCATCATCGTCAGCTGCTGATGCTGTTTCTTTTCTGCATTCATCCGACCACTTCAATGCTCCAACTAGAACAATCGGTCCGATGTAAGGCGAGACGTTTGGGACGTCTAACTCAAGTGGGTCCAGATCCCCCACGGAATTAGGGGCACATTTGGGTGACATGGGTGACAAGACGGCGATGCGGCCATTTTTCTAAATTACTCCAAGTGTCTTTTTGGAAACGTTAACAAATCATACATCCAGATAACTTTGAAACTGAACGACCTTTGACCGGTACATTTCGATAGCTGATCCAACAGAGATAAGTACAGAGATAAAGGTCGTAGGTTACAGCAGGAGAATGATGTTGTTGAATGGTAGATGCAACCTAAAATGAGTGTTTTCTGGTTGTAACAACCGTGACCGCGCCGTTTTTGACGATCTAGGCTGGACACACACTCCAAGCCATTGCACGCCAACTTGAGGTCTAGCGGGATCGGATTGGGTTAGATCTGGACGAGGTTTTAGACTTGAAGTTAGGAAAGTCCTCAATCGGGGTCGCACAGACCACTTCAGCAGCATTTTTCCTCCTGTGATCTTTAACTTGAACCCACGACCTTGACCTATGAGCGTGACCTAGAATGGACCACCATGCCGAATATATAGGTCAGAGGTCATTTTGTCGGAAAGTTATCGTCGACGCACAGGCACACAATGGACCAATCGCACTGCAAGGACTACGAAAAGGTCGATAGAAAGAAGAACTAAAACTACCCAGCACTCAAAAGAGTGTAAAGACCCACGGCGGCAATGTTTTTGTGACTCGTGACCTTGACCTTTGACCTTTTGAGTTCAAAATAATTGGTTTCCAGGATTCATCGTGGACTATTTGCATATAAAGTTTGGTGATTTTAGCTTTAGTGGCTTGTGTGATCTCGTGCAAAACAGACAGGCACACAGACAAACGGAGGTAAAAACTGTACCCTTGCGACTGCAGTCTGCGTGGGTAGACTTGGGTTCAGTAATCCGGTTGCCCGCGAACTAGAAGAATCGAAAAAGCTAGCACTCACAAGAGTGCAAAGACCCACGCCAGCAATGTTGTTGTGACTCGTGACCTTGACCTTTTGACCCTGGACCCAGGACTTATTATGGAACACTTCCATGTCCAGTTTGGCGATCATAGCTTTAGTGGTTTTTGAGATATCGTGCGGAAAAACATACAAACAGACACACAGAAAAACGGATGTGAAAACCGCACCCCCTCGACTGCATTCGGCGTGGGTAAAGAGCTTGGGTGGGCTCAATGGTCCGGTCGCCCGCTCATTCACAGTCAGCCTAGTCGTAACCTTTTACACCAATGAATCATACCGCTCGTAATGTTCGCCGGTGACCGAACAAGAGTCGAATCGCTTAATCGCCGTTGTCGACACAATTTCTCCGATCGCCCGAGGATCCGAGGTCACGTGACGATCGGTGAGCACGGCTCATTATTGCGGTGTCAGCGTGGACAGGTTGTGCGCCGTGTGCCAATGTCCCGAGGCAGAGTAGTCTCTCTGTTGGCCGCTCCTCCGTAGTCAGCCTTACGCCGTGATGCTGACGACCTCCATTCGAAACGATGGCGTCCCCAGTAGCTACACCCAGCCGGGCGTAAAGTAAGTAAAGTAAACAGTGTATAGCAGTTTAGCATCAACTTAGCTTTCACCGCTACGGGAAACTCACATGCCATATAGGATCACACAGTGTTACCTGCCACCCGACAGAGGTGAGAATCCCGCCTTTACCCCCAGCCGAAGCAGGTACTCGATTTAGCGACCGCGGAGAGATGCAAGGCTGAGTTGACCTATGTTACGTGAAAGCCACCGACCGGGAATTGAACCCGCGACCTGTAAATCGCAAGTCCAACGCCCTACCGCTGAGCCACCACGCAACACGTAACCTCACAGCTAAACCATTCCGCTCCAGTAGTTCGTTTACTCTAGTTGTTTCAGGGGAGATTATACATAATACATTGACAGTGACGTAATTTCTTCATTCCTATCTATGCCAGCTGTTCTGGCCGCCGTTATGTATAGGGCAAGCAAATGTAAACGTTTTGCAGCACTTACAGTCGGATCGCCGATCTGGCGCTAGCAACAAGCTTTTCTTAAACCGACCGATTCAATTTTAAACAAGGTGTCGCCTACCGGGACGTAGCACTACTGGCCCGCCGCGTGCTGCCCCCTTGTGAGATATGTTGTATATGCGAGTGTTACAGACGACAGATGACGACGACTGACGCCAGCCACCGTTAGTAGTCTAATCCCCCTACACTATGCGTAGGCGGGCCAGTAATAACGTGATAATCTTATCCTCACTAGTTGGACTTGCTGTTCCATCCGCACTGGCCTCACGCCATGGTATCGTCGACTGGCAGAGGACATCGCCGCTGTTAAGATCTGAGGGCAGCACTCATCGGAGAAATAATTTCCACGTCAGTTTGCTGCGCTCATTACCGATCTTTTCTTGACGTCGGCGACTGAAAAGGGTCGACCATGTAAACTGGGAGTGGGATCTATCCGGAATCACCCGACTTTTTTCGTTGTGTTGCGTCTAGCGGAAAGCATAATGTAACGGTCTGACATCCGTCAGTCTGTCTGTCCCGTCAGCATACTCACCGTGATTCACCAGGGGCCAGCATGTGCTGCGGCCAGCGTGCATATCGGCCCTACAATAAGAAGGACCGTCGATTTTTCACAGCTCGGAAAATTTAATGTGACATCGGCCCAGAGTAGCTACTCACCGTATTGAATGATCGCTTGTGCTGCATATTGTTATTATTCAACTTTATTCACCAAGTTAATTGGCAGCAAACAAGAAAAGAATAAATACAATAAATATTGTGGATTGAATGATCGTTTTTTGCAGCGAAGACCCCGGCGGATACTGTCAATGATTTTAAATTGGCCGGACAACCCCCCAAAAACTGCCCCTTTAATACCCGCCCACACAAGCAACAACGTCGAAGCAACATTGTCAAATGCTACAAGTCGAACAATTCTTTCGACAAAGTCGAACGTTGCTTCGACATTGTTGCTGGTGTAGACGGGGCTTTACCTTAAATGTAGAAACAATGATAACATGTTTGATAACTAATGCGTGGTTAACAACCATAGCTCATAGTGTGAGATGGATGTCTTCACTACCTCCGCTACAGGTTGGCAGGGGTAATGTATTACTCGTGTTTGTTTGTCTGTCTGTCTGTCTGTCTGTTAGCTAAACAACTCGAACAGTTGTCGATGGATTTTCAGAAAATTTGATGTGCAAGTTGTTTATGGACCGCAGAAAAGTTGATTAAATTTTGGAAGTGATCCAGAACGTATTCTGTATACCATTCGGTTGTAAGCGTCGCCACACTGCGACGGCTCGGCTTCCCGACCATTGTGGACGTCTGCGACTGTACTGGAACAACGGTCAATATTCGCCTACTTTACTCACCTTACACGCTCTTGCCGGTCGCCGGTAACGACACTGTGTCGATTTCAGTGTGGCGACGTGGCGGAGGCATATGAGCTTTACCGGTTGCCCTTTCGTATTTCTAACGACGAGTGTCTGTCACGCCTTTGTGGTGGTCACAGCATTCTCTGGCTTTTTTCTCCTCTATCACAACGTAACAGACTTATCACCATTCTATTTACTTCGGACCCACCGCACGCTGCCACGCAATGCGTTCACCAGAGGGCGGCACGAGGCCGCCGATTAATGCCCGCTTTTCGACCTTACTCTCTAACCCCCCTTACCCTTCGTAAGCTAGATTTTGTTTGCTTCTTTTAGCTCATAATCTACACTTGATGCGGAATACCAGCCGTCTGGAATTCTCTGCCGGCGGCTGCCTGAATCGCGTCGTTAACTGTAGCTATGTTTGCCGAACACGTAAGGGCTTACTTGATTTCATCCCTGGACCAGCTCATCTCAGGACTTTTCTTTTTGCGCTGTCTAACCAAGGTGGCAGCCAAGAACATTTCTGTAAAAGATTTATAAAATTTTCTATTAATCGTCTAGTTCAAAACATAGCCTAAACAGTACATACGTTAATGCCTCTATTTGATATGTCTCTTTTACGACTGGCCATTTTTGCAAGAAAATTTATTATTTTCAACTTAAATTCTTGGCTCTGTTTTTAGCGACTATATATGTCGTCTTTTACGGAGATAACATTGACTACGCAAAACACATTCATGCATAGGCTACATCATCAAACTGCCATGCGTAGCTTATGTAACAAGACTATAACTGAACATCTTCGGTCATCAGCAAAGCAACACAAATCGAGAACAGCCAAGCGTCAAACGCCAAACAAATCGAACGTAACTCAACAACGCGAAAAGAAAAAAGAACCAGAACTTTATAGAGGTAAAAGGGGTTAGCGTGTACAAATGATTGCTGCAACAGTCATATTTTGTGCTAAATATCTTAGATTTGTCAGAAATTGTAACACTGGGCAATCTGATATTATTGTGAGCGGTTGCTGCAGCTGTGGTTGAGAGAGATGACTTTGTCGTCATCCGTTGACGGCTGCAGATGCTGCTGACTAGCAGCCGCGTCTCTGTCACTCAATCTCTGCGACTCGGTTCTCTCGCCCAATCCCAGAAGTCGCTTCGCCGCGGTCGCCCGCCCCGTCGCCGCGGCACGGCCAGCCAGGCGACCGACAGTGCTACGACAACTGCCGACAGTCGTAACGCTGTCGTAGAAGACAAGCCAGATCGCCCGTCCGTCTGCCAGCGACCGACATCGCCGATCGACACTCTGCCAATTATACAGTCGCCTGCTGCCAATATCGCTCGCACCTGCTCGTCTCTAGTAGGTCCGCGCGCCAAGCCTCGTCGTTTTAGCCGCCCGCTGAATCGGAATTGAAGCAAAAACTATTACTTTTGGTCGTCATGTCGACGGAGATGCGTATAAACTGGTGACTGTTAAGAGGAGTTCAATGTCGTACACGCAACTGGCGTGCTCTTACTCATATTCGTCAGCTAACTGCTCGCTATCGCCGCCGAAGGTTCGTAAAAAAGTCAGTTTCTTGTTTGCGTTATTACGCTGACCGCGTTAGCAGAAAGCGTAATGTAACGGTTTGGCGTCTGTCCGTCCATCTGTCTGTCCGTCTGTGTCTGTCCCGTCGGTGCATACTCAATGCGACTCACCAAGGAGCAGCACGCGACGCGGCCAGCATACATTTCCGTTCGATTATTGCAAGCACGGACATACTTATTGTTATCGCGATAAAAATCATCGCGCATGTTAGCGAAGACTTCTTGACTCAAATTAATACCCAGCGGTCCACATGCCGGAAAATGAGGCACATTGCTTCATGAGAATTTCAGGGAAATAAAAAATTAAGGTTACCTTTCAAGAGCTCAGCAAGTGCTGAGATAGCCGACCGTAACGAAGCAATGTCGACAATTTTGTTAATTCGTGGCTGTGAAAAGCAAGCATCTGTTCACTGGTATAGGCCTAGTTACAGGAACACACGTAAATGGTAAAGGTCATACCAGCAATATAACAGTGATGGGCTACTGTCATGGTTTTCCAAACCTGGATAAAGCATTTGATTTTCACAGTCAAGAGTAATTTCGGTCTATGTACTGAAAACAACACACGAAAATAACAATTTGGAATTTTGGGCGGAGTTAGCCAATCCGGGGCCTGTAAACATGATCACGCCTACCATCAACGATTTTTCAATGCAACCTAATTTTAGAGCAATGAACAAATCCGCCTTTTTATTGGCGAATCAAAAATAACCCTAAACTTTGTGCAGTAACTTCTGCAGACCACCTTATACAATAAAGAGAGTCTATTTTACACGCAATGTTTTGCACTTAGTACGTGAAATCACCAAGTACCCAGATCACTTATAACCCAACATTCCATTGTAAGATAATGACTGTTTTGTAAAGAATGCCGAAAATCACATAGCCGCTCGAAAGATAATATGAAATTGTTATGTGGTTCGCAAAAATATTGCAAAAATGTTTGAAGAACAGTTTATGAGAACTGAGAAAAACGTCAGATCGCACATGACACATTGTCTGCAAAAAATACATACGCTGTGCGACGGCACACAACATCGTTTAGGTTACATCTTATATATCTACCTTCCGGATGGTTATGGGCCGGTTAGCGAGCGCCGCTCGCGCCCACAGGCTCGCGCTCCACGAGCCGTCTATATACGCAGCTATAAATGGGTGGCGAGCTCCGTCGGAGAATTCGCAACTAGTGAGCGCCGCAGACGCGAGAATCGAGCGCCGTAAGCGCGAGGAGTAGCCGAGCGCCGTAAGCGGGAGGGTGAATCGCGACTTGTGTTTCATGCAGCGACCATGAGCTTTAAGAATTAACGACTGATATTGACACTGACATATTTGATTAACGAGTACTTAAATGGTCCACGCAGAACAACCAGTCGGGTATGTGTGTATGTGTGTGTGTGTGTGTCTGTGTATGTGCGGACAACAACTTTTGAAATAAATGATCTTTGAGATGGATATTTGGTTCGCTGGTTCAACTTGACCATATGGTCAAGACTATACGTCAAACTTCACGGTCAGATGACGAAACAATATTTCTTTTTTTGCGCCAGGAATGTAGTCGATTAATTGAAAAATGAAAGTGAAATTGGGTGGAAAAACCAGTTACGGCGCAGTGTGGTGAAAATGTAAGCGGTAACGACACTGTGCCGATTTCAGTGTGGCGTAGCGGAGATATGAGCTGTAGGCTTAATGTATATGGTTATTGTCAAGTTCTTTGTGCTAAAGTGGCCGGTGCTACTTCGAGTGAGGGCTTTCTAGCATTGCCGTCTGTGTACTGCTATACATTAAACAGAGTTGATGATGATGATGATGATGATGATGATGAAATGGCGGTGATGGTGTACAGTTGTTCGTTCAGTGCGCATCACTCGGACTAAATTCCTCCGCTGCAGCTATTCCACATCCTTTATCATCATCATCTTCTTCATCATCCTCCGGTTGCGTCACTGCCTCCGAATCCCTCGTCATCTCTGACGGCGTTCTTCTTCCGTCCTGTTCCACGCCTCCTGTCGCCACCATGTACAGCTCGACTGCAGCCGCTGCAGCCGGTCTGCTCGCCTACCCTCGAGTAGCCGCCTTCACCGCCACCGACTACGCTTCATACGGCCAAGCCTACGTTCCGTTCGACTCGTCCGCTTTCTACACGCCGCTCGTAAGCTACTTTCATCAACTTTACTCAACCATCGGAGGCAGAGGTACAATAAAGTGCAAAAAAAATCGCAGAAGCCTAGTCGGGAGAATTCGTGAAGTTTAGGTGCAAAAAGTACAGGAGACATTTGACGTTGAAACTTCCGTACAATTTTGGCATTTTGGCAATTTTGGGGCAACTTGAGGTTCGGCGGCTTGTGCCGCCTATACCAGCTCTATCGCGTGTACTTAATTACTTTACCTTCCCCCGTTATGAGTGCGAAGTATTGTGATCAGCGTGTCTGTCTGTTTGTTTGTCCGTCTGTCTGCTCGCATATCTCAACAAGACGCTCAGCTACCGCAGAGGGACCGCGCGACGCGCTATGTTAGTAAATTCGTGCTAGGCCTATGTTTCACGCGCTATGGGAGATATAAAGGTTTCAAGCAGCAAACGTGACCTTCAATGTCATTCAAGGGCATTGGCAATGATGTCATTTAATAGGCCACACACGATTTCCTATCAGTCTTCCATTGCAACTATGTCTCTATCTTGCACCTTTCCGAGATATTATCACTTACTTCCTAAAATTTAAAGAGGTCACGTGACTCCGAACACATTCCTATCATTCCTATTGGGAGCAGTATATCCTGCATACACTCGTACTCCTCTGTATCAATCAGTACACGAAATTTGAAGAGCCTAGCTTCACCAATTATACAGATATAATTGGGCAAAATTTTTAAAAACAGGTCACGTGATCTGACCACGCCCCTTTTAAGGGTGATTTGTCATCATTATGCTGGAACTTTACATAGCTTACATGCATGTAAAATTTGACAACTCTAACTTCAGCCGTTCTGGAGATATGGCTGATGCCCACCAAAATTAAAATGGTTCACTTGCCCTGACCAGTGACCACGCCCCTTTCAGGAATGATTTGTCATCCATGGGCTAGCACTTGCTACGATCAAATTACCTACCAAATTTGAAGTCGCTAACTCTACCCACTACTTCCCTCTACCCACTTCTCTTCCCTCCCCAGGCCCCGATAGTCAGAAACTCGGAACGTCCGTATGAAGGACGTGTGTTATGTCACACGCGTGTTGTATATCTAGGGTACCGACACTGCAGTTTCCAATGAAACGTGGCGAAGCCTGTCACAAACGAGTGGATGGCCGTACGACCACGCCATGGGCGCATATCCGTACGGACCAAGGTACGACGCTATATTATATATTCAACTAATCGGCAGCGAGTCAACACTGTGTTGAAAAATACAATACAATACAAAACCAATTTGTAACGCGCCGATTAGTCCACGACAAAAAACGGAATCGGAGGCGTGACCGGTCTGCCTCTGACATGCTGAACGGCTATAAGATATATTATATTCGATACCATATAACAGCACTAACAGATCCGTCGCTACCAACAATTTATGACCAATCAATCGATCGATTAATGAGTTAGTCAATCGATTAATGATATTTGTCATCTACTGGACACGAAAAATTGTTGCGCCTAGAGTCCCAGAGACCGTTTGACCATTGCTACATGTATATTATTATTCGACGCAAGGGTGAGATTTGGGGAGGGTTCATGATGTAACATCAGGATACTAAAAAATCTGGGGCAAATGTTCGTGTTCCCGCCTCCCCCCGCCCCCGACTTGGGTTGCGACCACCTTGATTATCTATCATGCTTGTGGTTTATGAATTCAGTTTGCGATCGCATGACATAAAACATTCAGTGAGTAGGCCTGCTATATAGAATAACGCTGTTCTCTGATTATTGTTTTACAACAAGGAATTTTTGAAAGGTTGAGCCGAAATGCGGCCCCTGCAAAATGCCACCCACGGCTAATGCCCCCTAGCCCATCGCCGTCACTGTCCGATATTTAGACTTATAACAGAGTACGACCACTGAGGGATTCGGGCTAGTGGCCAGCTAAAGAAATGTTTGCAAATTCGTACTCTAAGATCCTCTAAAATCCGTGGCATGTTCAAGCAGTCGGGATGATGTCAGTGAGTCCCAACAGCTGTGGAACCAGCCCGCATTGGTCCCATAGTCTCAGACGTTTGTCGGACCGTGATCCCCACGGTAGCTGCGCCGATGAAGTTGATGATACTGATGATGATACAGCTACGGGGGTCTCGACGTTCGACGCAAGAACGCCACGAGGGAATCGACGAGCACGCTGAAGGCGTGGCTGTACGAACACATCAAGAACCCGTACCCGACCAAGGGCGAGAAGATCATGCTGGCGATCATTACCAAGATGACGCTCACTCAGGTGCGGTGTTATTTAAGTTAACTATAACTGTATAACTATCATGAAGTCTGACTTGTTGACAACAATTACGGAACGAAATTAGTTACC
>Ga0209780_1004142_pt1 | contig 11080 bp, 6 predicted proteins | sample WorMetexBAHAMAS2_FD_187384 | JGI IMG/M metagenome (GOLD analysis project Ga0209780, IMG submission 187384) | Marine gutless worms symbiont microbial communities from Max Planck institute for Marine Microbiology, Germany - Inanidrilus exumae... | ecosystem: Host-associated > Annelida > Digestive...
AAAATATAAAATTATTTATATTTTATATGATGTTATAATGATAGTACATCGGCAACAACATCGGCAAAATGTACGATCATCCCACTCAAATGGAGCCGCTTTTTCCTACAGGCTGTGAAGGATTAGCAGATTTAGCCATAGATATTATTCGTAAATCAGCCGCTTTAGGGGGGCAACTTCATTCCATCACACGGGCAACTATCATTGATTTTCTGCGGATAATCAATAGCTACTATTCTAACCGTATTGAAGGACATAATACTCATCCCGTTGATATTGAACGGGCTATGCGACAAGAGTATGCTGATGACACCGCACAACGCGCTTTACAAATAGAAAGCCGTATTCACATAGAAGTCCAAAAAAAAATTGAGGCGCGACTTGATGCAGACACAGAACTTAATGTGGCTGATAGCGTGATTATTAGCTTTATTCACCGACAATTCTATCAGCATTTACCTATAGAATTTAGATGGATAAGTGATCCACAGACGGGAAGGCAAGTTGAAATCAAAGCGGGTGAATTGCGAACGAGAGAAGTCAAAGTCGGTCATCATATCCCTCCACGATATGATAAATTGCCCCTTTTTCTTAAACGTTTTGGCACCGCCTACACGCCTAATAGATTTCACGGTGCCAATACAGTGATAGCGGCTGCCGCCGCTCACCATCGTTTGAGTTGGATACATCCTTTTCTTGACGGTAATGGACGAGTGACACGCCTTTTCACTGATGCTTATTTGCGGCAAATTCCTATCGATGGCTATGGCTTATGGACGGTGAGCCGCGGGCTTGCCCGTCAGCGCAATGATTACATATCATCTCTGACTTGGGCAGATGCGCCGCGTAGAAATGATTATGATGGACGTGGCAACCTTTCTAACGAGGGCTTGATACATTTTTGTGATTTTTTCTTAAAAACTTGTCTTGACCAAATTGAATTTATGAGCCAACTGCTGCAACTGGACTCACTTTTGGAACGTGTGCGCGGTTATATTAACTTACGCAAAGCCAAAGTCATACCCCCCTTAATACCTCAATATCAGTCAATCAAAACAGAAGCGGCTGATTTACTTCAAGCTGTGTTATTACGAGGTTCACTGACTCGCGGCGAGGCGGCGAGGGCGACACAGTTACCAGAGCGCACGGCGCGTACCGTGATTAAGCAATTACTTGAAGAAAGGCTACTGGTATCAGATAGTGCCAAGGGACGTGTCAGAATAGGTATTCCCGCTGCTGTTGTGAATTATTGGTTTCCAAATTTATATGCTTAAATAAATAATATTTATCACTCAGTTTAAAAATTTTGCGAAAATCTTGCCATATGAAAAATCCTATTTATTAAAGAAATAGGATTTTTTTTAAAAAGCCTTATCCCCCTTCAACAATTGATAAACTTCTTGTATCACATTTTGACTGTTAGTCAATAAAAATTCTAAAAATGTGCGTGCCACTAACGACAATTTTTTATCCGTCAAATGCGCGACATACCAGTAACGTTTAAGCGGAAAATTCTCTACATCCAACAATTTAACGGCACCCGCTGCCAATTCTAAAGTGACAGTATGTTGAGACAACACAGAAATACCTAAGCCCGCCATTACACCTTGTTTAATCGCATCACTACTCCCCAATTCCATGTTGGTTTGCAACTCTAAATCATTAGTCGCAAAACAACGATCTATCGCCATACGTGTACCTGAACCCGCTTCTCGGACTAGAATAGTCTCTTGTGCTAATCGTCTCAATGGAATGTTAGATTGCTCTACGAGCGGATGTTGAGGGGGGGCTAAGGCTACCAAAGGATTTTCCAAAAATTGATGGGCTGTTACATGCAAACGTTCAGGCACTTGTCCCATAATCACCAAATCATCTTCATTATTAGCCAAGCGCTCTAAGATAGAGGTACGGTTAGTCACATTAAGATTGAGATGCACCTCGGGATACTGCTGCAAAAAAGCTTTGAATAAATGTGGAGTAAAATAAGCCGCTGTCGTCACCACCGATAATTTTAATTGACCTTTAATACTGCCCTGCAATTCATTCAGGGAGATTTCTAAAGCGTCAATACGGGCAAAAATCTCCTCACAAGCACCATATAATTCACGTCCTGCGTCAGTGAGAAAAATGCGTTTACCTATCTGCTCAAACAAGGACATACCCAAATGTCCTTCTAATTGTTTGATTTGTATAGAAACAGCGGGTTGGGTCAGACATAATTCGGCAGCAGCACGGGTAAAACTCAAATGTTGTGCCACCGCTTTAAATAACGTCAATTGGCGTAAAGTCATGTGCATAGATTTAAAGCCTACTGAAATTTTAAATAATAACATAAAATAAGTATAGGCTTATATGCTTTTATACTTGTTATAACTATTTACAATACAAAGAAAGCACGACCAACGCTATTCTACCGAATAATCATTGCTGCTCCTTTTTATAAGCGATATATTCAGATAATAAAAAAAAATTACTGTTTATTCTGTCTTTTCAAAACTATAATGAGCAAACTTGTACTTAACAACCAATCTATGAGTTGGTATACTCAGCACGGGCACAACTTGCGCTTTTGTCATTTCGACCAACGGGAGAAATCTTTGACCGCCCAGATTTCTCCCGTTGGTCGAAATGACAAATAAATTTAGTTTATGGCCTAGTTAAGTATAGCATGTTAATAGTTGTCAAAGAAATTGTTATCTTTGAATTAATCAATAAAAAATTTTTATAATGTTTTTTGTGTGTGTGGACTTGTATATATAAGTTTTTTAGTATATTGTAAGATACAACTCATGAGTCATATTATCAACTTTAGTATGGAGGTATAAGAGTGTCAGTAAAAACTTACCAAGCGGGTGTCAAAGAGTACCGTGAAACTTACTGGGAGCCAGATTATACAATACAAGACACAGATATTCTGGCGTGTTTCAAAATTACTCCTCAAGAAGGAGTGCCGCGTGAAGAGGCAGCGGCGGCTGTTGCAGCAGAGTCATCCACTGGAACTTGGACAACAGTGTGGACTGATTTGCTCACCAATTTAGATCATTACAAAGGTCGGGCTTATCGCATTGAGGATGTACCTGGTGACGATACCTGTTTTTATGCCTTTGTTGCCTATCCATTTGATTTATTTGAAGAAGGGTCTGTTGTCAACGTATTTACATCGTTGGTTGGTAATGTTTTTGGCTTCAAGGCCATACGTGCCCTACGTTTAGAAGACGTGCGCTTTCCGATTACTTATGTCATGACCTGCGGTGGTCCACCTAACGGCATTCAAGTTGAACGTGACAAGATGAACAAATATGGTCGCTCTTTACTGGGTTGCACCATTAAGCCTAAATTGGGTTTGTCCGCTAAAAACTATGGTCGCGCCGTGTATGAATGCTTACGTGGTGGTTTGGACTTTACCAAAGATGATGAAAATGTCAACTCTCAACCATTTATGCGTTGGCGGCATCGTTTTGAGTTTGTGATGGACGCCATTGAAAAAGCCGAACGAGAGACCGGCGAGCGCAAAGGTCACTACCTCAATGTGACAGCACCTACCCCCGAAGAAATGTATAAACGTGCTGAATTCGCTAAAGAATTGGGCGCTCCCATTATCATGCACGATTATTTGACGGGCGGATTCTGCGCTAATACTGGCTTAGCTAATTGGTGCCGTGACAATGGCATGTTATTGCACATCCACCGTGCCATGCATGCGGTCATTGACCGTAACCCGCATCACGGTATCCACTTCCGTGTCTTAACCAAGGCCTTGCGTTTGTCTGGTGGTGATCACCTGCATTCTGGCACTGTTGTTGGTAAGTTAGAAGGTGATCGCGCCGCGACTTTAGGTTGGATTGACACGATGCGTGATAAGTATATCAAAGAAGATCGTTCTCGTGGCATTATGTTTGACCAAGATTGGGGTTCTATGCCGGGTATATTGCCTGTCGCCTCTGGCGGTATTCATGTCTGGCACATGCCTGCCCTTGTCACTATTTTCGGTGATGATGCTGTATTACAGTTTGGTGGTGGTACCTTGGGTCATCCTTGGGGCAATGCGGCAGGTGCAGCGGCTAATCGTGTGGCATTGGAAGCTTGCGTGGAAGCCCGCAACAAAGGTGTTGAATTAGAAAAGGAAGGCAAGGAAATCCTGACCAATGCTGCCAAACACAGCCCTGAACTCAAGATGGCGATGGAAACTTGGAAAGAAATCAAGTTTGAATTTGATACCGTTGATAAGTTAGACGTTGCCCATAGGTAATTCATTGTTCATTGAACTCGATATTCGAGTTAGCTAACTTGAACATCGAGTTCAATGAAATCCCCCCTTTTGCAAAAGGAACCATTCGGGGATTTGCACAGAACAAGAACTATTAACAATCATCCATTTTCAAGGGGATTTAATCAATGAGTGAAATGCAAGATTACCAGTCCAGTTTAAGTGATCCTAACAGTCGTAAGTTTGAGACATTTTCCTACTTGCCAGAAATGAGCAGTGAGGATATCAACACAGAAGTCAAATACATTGTCAGTAAAGGCTGGAATCCGGCTGTGGAACACACCGAGGTGGAAAATGCCTTTGATTATTACTGGTATATGTGGAAGTTGCCCATGTTTGGCGAAACCGATGTGGGGAAAATTTTGGCTGAAGCGGATGCTTGCCACAAAGCTCACCCCACCCATCATGTCCGATTGATTGGTTATGATAACTACAAGCAATCCCAAGGGGCTGCGATGGTTGTCTATCGGGGACCTATGAAATCTTAAGTAAGCCAGCAATGTCGGGTGGGCAATGTGTTTTCGAGGCAACAGTTTTCGACGCTGTCGAAAACTTTTGCCTCGAAAGTTGCCCACTTGATTAGATTTATATTCACCTTTTTTTAACAATGGATAAACTCGGTATTTGGTATTTTCCAAAACGCTCCCCGCCGGTTTGATTTAACGGCTTAACTTAATGGCATTGTTTCTTCCACAGCCCCCAACGCTTTCAGTGCCGCTTTTTGTTCTTCATTTATCCCAGTCACACCAGTGATATTCATACCATCGTAGGGCTTTGGCACTTTCAGCGTCATCAGAGGTTTACCGGTGTTGACATTCCAAAGCCTTATTGTCTCATCTTCATTGCTACTCGCTAAGATTTGACCATCAAGACTGATAGCTACTGATAAGACAGTACTCGCATGTCCTGTTAAGGTTTTGAGACACTTTTCTTGATAAATATCCCATATTTTTACGGTATTGTCATCACTACCACTGACCACGATTCGACAATTGGAACTAAAAACCACGACATACACTTTTCCACCGGCTGGCAGGGTGCTAACACATTGACCTTTAACAACATCCCATATTTTAATGGTTTTATCTTCGCCCGCACTGGCTAATTTTTGACCATCAGAACTGAAAGAGACAGGCCACACGCGATCAGTATGCCCTTCTAATTCCTTGATAAGCTTACCGTTGTTAATATCCCAAAGTCTGACGATTTTATCATCACTGGCAGTTGCTAACCAATGACCATTACAGGTAACTGTACGCGCTTTGTCAGGATGTTCCAAAGTATTAAGACATTCACCATCAGAAACACGCCATATCTTTGCTGTGTTATCCCCGCCACCACTGACTATTTTTGTATTATCAGGGTTAAAAACCGCTGAATGTATATAATTCGTATGTCCTTTCAAAGTCTTTTGGCACTGCCCCGTGTTGACATCCCAGATTTTCACCGTTTTATCTTCACTAGCACTGACTAAGGTTTTCCCATCATTACTGAAATTCACCGAACGCACCCAACCTTTATGCCCCTTAAAGGTTTTAAGGCATTTCTGATTCTGTATATCCCAAATTCTTACCTTCTGATCACCACTGCCAGTGGCTAGTTGTTGCCCATCAGGACTGAAAGCCACTGAGTAGGTTTCATTCACATAACCCTGTAAGGTTTTAAGACAGTGTCCTGTTTTGACTTCCCATTTCCTTATGGTTTGATCATTACTACCACTCACTAGGATTTGACCATCAGCACTAAAGACGATTGACCATACCCAATCTGTATGCCCTTGTAACACGTTCTGACATTGAGCTGTTTGCACATTCCATAAGCGTATGGTTGAATCATAACTACCACTGGCAAGTGTTTGTCCATCAGGACTGAAAGCCACCGAACGCACTTTATCAGTATGCCCTTCTAAAGTGTTAAGACATTCACCTGTCTGCAACGCCCAGATTTTTATCGTATTATCATAACTACCGCTAGCGATGGTTTGACCATCGGGACTAATGGCAATCGTGCGTATCCAGTCTTTATGCCCCGATAAAGTATGAAGTAGCGGTTCTTCCTGACGAATATCCCAGATTCTTACCTTGCAATCTTTATCACCGCTGACCAACAACATTTGATCATTAGGGCTAAAAGCCACTGCTTGTACCCTATTGGTATGTCCTGACAAGGCTTTAATACATTCGCCTTTTGAAATATCCCATATTTTGACCAAGTCATCGCCACCAACACTGGCAAGTCGCCCATCCGCACTAAAAGCCACCGCACGTACCCAACCACCATGCTGTAGCGTTTTTATACACTGTCCTTGATCGACCTTCCAAATTTTTATCGTGCAATCTTGGCTACCAGTGGCTAACAATTGACTATCGTGGCTAAAAGCCAATGAAAAAACCCAATTATCATGTTCATGAAAAACTCTATGAATTTCACCGCTTTCTACATGCCATAAACGTACTTCGTGATTGATATCCCCAGTCGCCAAAAATTGCCCATCGGGGCTCAATGCCACCGATAAAACACTGCTGAAGCTTTGAGTAAAAACCGATTTCTTAAAGCGAGCGTGAGCAAAATTGACCTTATGTAAATCCAATCCTTGGAGATAGGCTTGCCAAACCGCCAACTGGGAAAAATCAAAGCCGCTTAAATCAATATCCATTTGGCGTAGTAGATTGAAAATATTGCCTGCTGCATAGCCGGGCAATCCCGGTGATTTTATTTGCAGTCTTGAGAGGATTTCTTTTAGTTGATTTTCAACACCCAGTGGTGCCATATCCACGATGAGTCTGTCCTTAACGGCATCCAAGATAAGGCGGATTTGAGTTTCTCTTACATAATCCTTGGCAGTCGCTTTGATAAGAGCATGGCTGTTAAAGAGTGAAATGTTGCCCGTCTCGATCTCAGTAACGACTTTATTGATTAATTGTTCAATGGTGTACTCCATCACAACATTTTGGAGCATGAAATTGCCCCCATCCGTTATTTGAATCAATGAACGCCCTAGTAAAGATTCCAAACCATCTGGCACTTCTTGTCTTAAAGCCGGAGAAAAAATATCTTCACACAATGTGGCTATCGAAACCGGTTCTTGATTAATCGCCAGCCAGTACATGATTTGCATTTCTAAAGCTGACAAGCGTTCATATTGTTCTTTCAATACTTTGTTGATCTCACCAAACGCCGGTTTCTCTTGTCGGAAAAACTCAGAAAAGTCGCCTTGATAAACTTCTTTAATCCGAGCCGCAATAATATTTAACATCAAAGGATTACCCTGATACCATTTAGTCAGTTTGGATAGCTCCTTCTCTGAAGGAGACAATCCCTTATCTTGCAAAATGTCCTGAACGCCTGACTGCAAACCGTCTAATGATGACAAACGCACTGGCGATATTTTACTCTCAAGCAGTGCCACTTCGACTGGCTTTTCCCGACTGGTGAGTACCAAGCAACTTTGATGATTGGATTCGCCCACCCGTCTAATCAAATCACCATATCCTTCATATCCCTTTAGATATGATTCGACGTGAGTACCGGTTTGGAAAATAGACTCGAAATTATCCAGTATCAAAAGACAGCGTGAGCGGTTTAAATAATAAATCAATCGCGTGATGCTCTCGCCAAGGGAGTCTGGTAAAGCAATTTCATGATTATTGGATAGAAATTTGATCGCATATGCCAAAATATGTTTGACGGGTGGAGCCTCGCGGATACTTTTCCAGATAACATATTGAAATTCATTCTGAATGTGTTTGACCAAGTTTGCAGCCAGCGCGGTTTTGCCAACGCCCCCTATCCCCAAAATGGCAATAAGGCGACAATTATCCGTGACAATCCATTGCGTTAGCGTCTTCAATTCCTTGTCGCGCCCGCAGAAAATGGGGATATTGGGCATTTCGCTCAAATCTTGTCGCGCAAGCGCATTATCCCTGCTGCCATGATTGACATCGGCGGTGAGGGTTTGTGAGTCGTAACATCTAGCGGCTCTTAATAACTCTTCGGTTTTCGCATCGTCTAACTCCAGTACCTGAGCAAATTTTCGTACATTTTCACATTTGGGATTCTTAGTCTTACCCTTTCTCCAATTCCAAAGAGTTTCGCGGCTGATTCCAATATCACATGCTATAGCCTCAAGTTTGGTATCTGAGTCTGTTAAGTAGCCATCAACCAGTTGTGCAAATAAACTTTTTTCTTGACACATTCGTATTATAAAAATATTACTTGTTAATTTTATGTTAAATGAAAGATTCAATATAACATATTGTTACTCAGATATTTGTAGGGTGGGTAGAGCGAAGCGAAACCCACCAAACCTTTGAAATTTATAACAATGGTGGGTTTCGCTTTCGCTCTACCCACCCTACATGATTCTGGACGGGGTTTGCAACCCCGTCCAGCAAGGTTTTGGAGTCGACAACGCTGCTCGCTTTGGAAACCTATGTCCAAAGCGAGCAGCGTTGTCGACTCCAAAATACATTAAAATTAATGGTTCGCTACTTACGAACGGTTGGTGTCCATACTACCCATAACACCTTGAAAACCCGCCATATCCTCAGACTGAACAGCCGCCGCCAACAACTTTTTCAACGTGGTAACCTCGGTAAAATTCAACAAATCCCGTTCGACTTGCCGATAAAGGGAAGAAGGCGGATCAAAACGCAAAACGAGCACATCTAAAAGATCACTACGACGTATGCTCAGTTCAGTCTGTGTTACCTGTTTCAACTCCTCCGGCACAGGAAGACGACTCGGATTCGGAAAGTTGGTACAAATAATATAAGTATAAATTCGCCTACTCTTGATCTCCTCTTCAAAATAAAGCCTATTCTCATCAGTATGCAAATTACTAAACACCACATAGTAGCCCTCATCCAAGCCTTCAGATTTTAGATATTCGGCTAATTGTCCCTTACCCTTCTTCAATCGAGTATTGTCGCTAAAAATTTTGGTTTCAATCAGATAGCGGCGATTCTGATAGAGAATTATAATATCGGTTCGTCCAGCACCAGAAGGAACTTCAATAAAAGTTTGTCCTTCTAGGGCTTCAATAAAAAAGTTGATAAAACCATCTAAGGAGTAATGCCAAGCAGCCTCTTTTAGGTTTTCGGTATCAAAGGCTTTGAACCCACGCCTCCGCACGTATTGCTGGTATTTGTTGAGTATGGCGTGGATATTTAAGCCGTCGTATTTCAAATACTCTTCAAAGCTTTCATTGACTTTGAATCCGTAATGTCTTCTTTCGCCATTATACACTGGACGAAATGCCGTGATAATACGCTTGCTATATAAGGGTACTGGGATAGCAACATAACCGTCTATGTTATCTATGACGCCGTTGGCATGTAAATAAGCGATGTCTTCAACATCGACACTGAAATCGATGGGTTCTTCACCAAATAGCAAGCGGTACATAAAAGCCTTTTTTTCTTTGGCTTTTTGGAGAATATTCAGGATGTTTTTGTCATATTTTGACTTTAGGAAGTAATTCAATGTCAATAAAAAATCATCCATTGTCACGGTTCTGTTTGTGGTGACTTGTTCGAGCATATGTGCGAGAAGCGCACAGATGAGTCCAGGTTGACCCTTGGTGTTGTCATAAATTGCCTTTATAACTTGAGGGTCAAATTTTTGTCCAGATTCGCTTACGTATTGTTCAATCAATTGGTTAACTTCTGCTGGGGTGAAGTAGGATATTTTTAATTCTTCTGCCACGTTGAAGGGTGATGCGGAGGAGATAAGCAGTTCTGCGATTGTGCTTACGCCGACAAGGATCAGGGAGTGGAGGGTGTGGTATTTTTTTCGATGATACATTTGCCGAAAGGCGTGCATCATCTCACTTAAAACCGCATCAGGTATGCCTTCAAATTCATCGATGACAAGAACGATAGATTTAGCCTTGTTCCTGATCTTTTCAAACAATTCAACCACATCAATCTGATCAGCAATGGTATGTTCTAATTTAATCTGATGTTCTGCTAGTTCTTGAAGAAGTTGATTATTTAAATCTCGGTAAAACCTATCCCTTGTTACTGTCTTCAATTTCTCAAAACTAATCCAGATTGGGGTAAAATCTTCCTCTTTAACAGCTTCAAGCAAGAGTTGAAAATAAGTCGTCTTCCCAGTTTGTCTGGGTGCAAAAAGGGTAAAATATCGTCCTTTTCGCACTTTTTCTTTGCCTTTTGCAATTAATGCTTCACGCATTACTGTGTAATGTAGGGCTGGATTACATGGTCCTGAGGTGTTGAATTCACGCATAAGAGGGTTCTTCTTTGTTATATGATACTGAGCTGTAACTAAAATCAACGTGCCGTCATTGGGCAAGTATTAAGGACATTTACTCTCACTTGGGCAGTATACATCCTTAGGCTGTGTTTTAAAAGTACCTTGGCGAGCGCGAAGCAGGTGGTCAAATTAAAGTGAATATGCTGAATCCTAATGGTTCCCACGCGGGGCAAAGGAATGCCTGTCCTGCAACCTTGCTTGCGGAGCAACCCCGCACCCCAAAGAGCATACAATGAAGAGAGATTCATCCCGAAGTAACGAGCGGAGCGAGATCATCTGAATTTTAGTTATTTCGCACCCATTTTTCTAAGTTTAAACCGCACGAACTAACTTTGCAAAACGCTGCTCTCAAATTTTTATAAGCCTAAAACCATACATGGGCTAAACCCAATACATGAGCAAATTTTCGTACAGTTAGCATTAAACACCAAAACCACAAAATTCAAGCTGATAAAATAATGAAATCTTGACATACAATAATTATTTGTGGTTTAATTATTTTTGTTGAACTTAGATCAGATTAAACTAAAAATCGGT
>Ga0209780_1004143_pt1 | contig 11079 bp, 7 predicted proteins | sample WorMetexBAHAMAS2_FD_187384 | JGI IMG/M metagenome (GOLD analysis project Ga0209780, IMG submission 187384) | Marine gutless worms symbiont microbial communities from Max Planck institute for Marine Microbiology, Germany - Inanidrilus exumae... | ecosystem: Host-associated > Annelida > Digestive...
GGTGCTGTGTCCATGCTTGAGCTTCAGATGCATGGTCATCAGACGTGGAGAAATACCGCGAGGCGGTGCTTCCAGATGTGTCACCAGCGACGTTCTTATGGCAAATCCTACGCCGGCATGTCTTGGCTGACCTTCTGGCTGACCAATGCAAAAGAACGTGTAGCCAGCACCGACCTCGACCAGCTCACTTTCTCCAGAAATCCTGGTCTCGCTCAGGGCGGCAATGTCGATGTCGTAGCGTGCGAGTTCACGTCCAATAATGGCGGTTCTCCTTTCGTGGCGCTCTGCGGAGTCCAGGAGGGTGCGTAAGTGTTTTTTGAAACTACACAATAGACACGTACGTTTTTAACGTTTTAAACGTTTTTAATCCCAAAACATGACTTTTTACGTTTTTGAGTTGCAGCACACTTTTTTTCGAACACTGGTTGCCAAGTAGGCCTGTAAATAAATAGCCTATAAATTCAACATAAAAGGCAAAGTGAGAATCAGTTTACTGAACATTGGTCCAACTAAGATATTACGCTTTTGTCGGTCATCGTTCAACTAATGTCACAGACGTGGTCGAACTGTAGGCTACCTGTGTACGCTGCGTCACTGGCGTAATTAACTTCTAAGAATGGGGCCTATGGCAGGTCAGTTATAGCGCAAGCGTAGCAACAGCATTCTACGAATTAGGCCTACCAAAGTACGCAATTTGACAGGATTTCGCAAGAAAGGGGGCGTGTTTCCAGCTTGGACTCTATGATGAAAAGAATGCACAAAATTCACAGAAAATTTGCCAGTACTAGTCGCTTCCATTTAGCGGACCGATTTTGACATCAAAACCACGATGACCATTCATGCGTCAGAGAATCTAGCTTGTCGTGTGGAATGCAGTCTGGACGGTACCAGCAACGAATGACGTAGAAAGAATTTGCTTACGTCACGATATAAGCTTAGCCCATAGTGCACAAACTGGGTCTATAGTAGGGAACGTCCCACTAGAACGACGTCCCGCTAGAACGAAAGCATATTTCGATCTATCGGGATACACGTTTTTGTTCTAATGGGCTTTCGTTCTGACGGGAATTCGTTCTAACGGGAGTTATATTTCTGTATATATTTTATATAATAATTGTGCACTTCTGTTAAATCTACTGAAAATTATTTATGAACCAGTAGTCAATTCTAACTGAAGACAATTAATTCATTAAGTAATTCATGTTTTCAGATATATTAGGGGAACCTCTACAGCACAGATGCAAAAACGTTCAAATAAAAATTTTAAAAAACGTAACGTAAAAAACGTAAAAACGTGACAAAAAAAAAACGTTTGTAAACGTTGAATAAAGAACGTTACCTACACTGTATACTATACTAGGCTGTGTTTAACTACCAGTGTCTAAGTCCTAACAGAACTGCATCGAACTACACTACGGGGTTATTAATAGCTCCGTTCCGATTAATCGACTCTTGCATAATGTATTATATTATTAAACTGTATTATTTCGTTGCCGATCATTCGCTTACTTACACGCCAACGTTTTGTAACAATAAAAACGTTGACGTTTAAACTATCTGGATCTGCAGAGCCTTGATTTAGTTTTCATAACCTGAAACTGAAACTGAATTTTTTGTCTAACTAAAGGGTTTTTATAGCAATTCGTTCTACTGGGAATTCCTTCTGACGGGATTTCGTTCTGCTGGGATTTCGTTCCAATGGGAATTCGTTCCAGTGGGCCTAAGTCCTATAGTACATCTGGCCTGAATAAAGTATGTGTCTCATACCTACACACTGGTTTCATAAAGGCGTTATTTTTAATACGAATTTTTAGTATTTAAATATTTTAGTATTGCACGTGTTTTTGCTTTTAAAACTGTATTATAGTTTAGAACTGTCCATTTTGAGTAGAACTTAACTGCGCGTTAAAAATTTTTTGTTCGCCTACGCGCAACATCGGAGTCTATGAATCACTGCTAACTAGGCTATGCAACTAGAAAAGAGCTGTCCTGTCCCTTTCCTTTCCGTCGTCGATCCGTTCCCTCATCCAACTCATCCCTTCCCTTCTTTTTTATTACCACCGTCCAAATCGGCCAACACCGGCCTGTAATTAACCCATACGGTTCCACTGTCCCCACACAATTTATAAGAAGCTTGCAATCGTAAACAGCAAAGCAACTCCCCCCCCCCGACGTCGCAACCTGGCGAACTTGACGAAACACGCCTCGCCTTCGATTCCGGCCCATTGGCTCCATTACGTGAAACATCCACAAAACCTGAGCGTAGGCTTACACAGCGTATTGCGCTGTCGTTAGAAGAGTAGGCCTACCGAGCCACGGTCATGTGTAACATCCACATAAAATTTCGTCATGTTTGGACAATGGACAGGTGGTTAGCTCACTATCAGAGATACAGACACACAGACATACAGACAGACATGCAGACACGCTCATCGCTAAATTCCCCTGTACCAGGAGCAAGCGATGAAACTGTAAACACGTGTTTAAAACTGCACAAATTAACCAGGGCGACGCGACACACCGACAATATGTAGGCCTACCAAAAATCAGATAAAAAGTGTTTTACGCGTTATAATACATTGCCATATGCACGATGTGACACCCAGCAAAATGCGGTGAAAGCCTCATGCCGTGTCGGCCATTGGGGCCATATCACCTGCTGGAATTCCAGGTAATTCAAAGGCTCAAAGCTACTAAGAATTCAGGCAGGTCAGGCCCACAAGCAGCTGGTCTGCAAAGTTCAGCGCCTTCACGGGTTAGCGTAAAAGCGTCGACGAGGGGGGTGTGCCGCACAGTCAGAAGTCGATCAGACGGTGAAGGTGGCTCGAGTGACTGTGTGAAGATATTATCATTTCTCGGCAAAGATGCGGCAACTGTCTGTGTCGACGGTTGTCGTGTTTCTGTTGGTCGGTGCGACGCTTTCAGTCGCTATCAGCGACTTCGATCTCCTTCTTCAACACGTGGATCTCATCAAGTCGAAAATCGTTCATCTCAAACTAGGTAAGTCAAAGTTATCACGGGCATTCAACTGCCATGTTGACGGTTCCATCAGTTCTAGCTCAGCTGACGGACCACCAACAGAGAAACAATATCTAGGCTTATATTTTGATGTAGAAAATCAAGACACACAGCAAATAGATCGCGGCAAATTAAGACGGAAAGGGATGGAGCTACGATAAATACAGCTAGGTTTCTTACAGTGTTGGGAAGATTACTTTTCAAATGTCATTTGTTACATGTTACTGGTCCGAATAAAGTAATCTGTTAGGTCTACTGCAGTCTGCAGTTACATATTACTGTAAAGCAAAAGTAACATGTTACTGTTACACTTACTTTACGAAAATAACAAAATTGCTTTTCTGTCACTAATGCTTTACTTAATAGAAGTATCTAAACTGCTGTAAATAATACCACACAAACATAACTGGTGAATCAAGACAATACTCATTACAATAATCGGCTGCACAAGCTGTTTACTACTTGCATTCGACGATGCCTAGTGTCACGTGCCTGCGACTGAATGATGCCAGCGTTATCTGCCATATTATTTATTTTTACTTTCCAATTCAGGTCTGCTTTTCTTCTATGTCGGTCCGCTAAGCCGCACAGCGGCGTATTGGTTTACGCAATATCAGGCATCGGACGTTGCCGAAAATGTGGGTAGTTACCTTTCTTGTACGCGGCGTATAGTCCAGGTAATGATGTTGAATTGATTCTATCCGTAAAAATGGAAACGAGACATCCCGTAGAGGGCTAGTGAGTTACGGGTGATCTGCGGCAATTTTGAAATAAAATCACTTTTCGCTTATGATTTTGATTTCAAATACTTTTTAAAACTGATTTTTACCCAGCACTGCACATGAAGCATGTGTCCAAACCGATCCAGGAAAACGGTTTTTGTTTTGCCCAGCACAAAAACAAACGATCAATGTGACGTGCCGTTTAAATCAGAATTTTCACTATTAAATGTTTGGTCATCATTTTAACCATTTTGACAATATAAATCATGCGATTAATATTATTAATCGTTAAGTTGTGCACTGCTATGTTCACCAAAACTTGTCTAAAATGTCTACTATGTTGTTGATTTCAGAGTGCGAGTCTTTGAAACAACTGCCACACGACTGTGCCGATATCAAGAAAACGGGAAGGCAATCAAGTGGTGTCTACACTGTGTACACCGGCAACCCTCCTAAACCAATTCAAGTCTACTGTGATATGATAACCGAAGGAGGCGGATGGCTGGTCTGTATGCACGTGTCCTGATAACTGATTAGATAACCAAGTGTTTGCTTAATTAAGTCATTCCGACATTTCTATACGTTCGGTACGTATTTATATTTTTGTCGTATATTGCACGTATAATTAATAAAAGTAGGGACGATCAAGAGGTTCGAAATGCATCATCGTGCCAAATTTCGTCAAAATCGGTCAAACGGTGACCCATATATGGCTATTTTTAGATTTTTCAAGATGGCGGCCGCCGCCATCTTGGATTTTTGAAATTTCAAATTTTTAACGGTCGAAACGGTCAAGAGGGTCGAACTGCGTCTGCGAGCCAAATGTCGTCAAAATCGCTCGAACCACGGCTGAGATATAACAGTTTTTTGATTTTTCCAAGATGGCGGCCCTCCGCCATCTTGGATTTGTAATGCGTATTTGGGGACCACCCACGAAGGGCATTTGGTTTTGTCTTTATCACTGTGCAAAATTTGGTTGGAATCGATGAAGTAGTTTTGATAATATGCACGTTTTTCGATTTCGCGAGTTTGGCTTGAAAACGCCTATTCACGCCCCAAAATTGGGGGTTTTTAGAGGGAAAATAGGGGAAGGGGTGGGGCGATATTGACCCCTAACGAACTCATTCTTACTTTTGGGGGTTTACACGTCTGTGTCCAATTTGGTGAAAATCGACGAAGAAATGCGACCGTGAGTGTCCACAGACGGACACACACACACACACACACACGCACAGACGCAAAACGATTGTATTATCTGTCCCATGATATATGCTATAGCTATGGGGCAGATAACTAGTTATATATGCTGTATATTAACCTTTGCATGACAAATCAGCCCATTTTAAAATTTTGAAGCACATAGATAGGGACATAAATAAAAGAGAAGGCCAACAGAAAATTACATGTGGCCTATCAAATCGTGTCACTTCCGATGACCTTGAGTGATCTTCAAGGTCACTCGATTGCAAGTTTTTTGGATGTGTTGTTCTTAATTTATGCAGCACTGGGCAACATTTCAACCGACATGGGATCTTGTTACATCAATAACGCGAGCAACTATGTTTGTAGGTGTTTCAACGACGTCTCGATGGATCGGTCGATTTCTACCGTACATGGGCCGAATACAGGGCCGGGTTTGGTTATGCAGGCGGTGAATTCTGGCTCGGTAAGTCGACATAGTAGTATATGTCACATTCATAAATCTGAGACTTTGCAATCACTTAGTGAAATTCTCTCCGTCCGTCCGTGGGCCATCCTGCATAAGATTACACAGTAGGCTATCGGAATGTTTAAGATACGTTAACTGTTAATTGAGTAACCGCTTTACAGTGATGAGCGGTAGTTAACTGTTAGTAGTTAACTACTAACGGAAATAATCAGAAGTAAGTAGCAGTAATATTGTTGAGAACGACTATTTTGGATTTCCCAAGGTAAAGTGGCTACAGGTGAGAGGTAAGGTGGGTAAATTTATAAGCTGTTGATGTCAAATTTTCTCAGGATTTCACCTACCGAAAATCGTTAAAATGGGTTAATTTTTGACAGAACTATTCGACAAAATGAAAAGATGGACAGATTGTTGGGACAGTGTACAGTTGTATCGCCGATACTTATAATTTTTGTAGTTACAAGTAGTCATAAACTAGTTTTGGAAAATGGTATAGCAGTTAAACGATTTCGAGAAGTAGTTAGTAACTAGAAATAGTTAATTGCAGTGAAAAATAGTTGAAAACGGTTGTTGATAACCACTTTTTCATCGAACTGTTGACTGATGTTCACCGCCCCTTTGTTCCAGTTTTCTCACAGCAATATAATAAATGCGGGTGAGGTAGGCCTAAAATCGTTATGAATTTCTCAACAGCATGCGGCTGTATCTCGGAAAACCAAGACACGCACGCGGTTGCTATAAAATACTAAAATTAAACAAAAATTAATTTAATAAAATAGGAATTAATTTCTATGAATTATCGAAACGAGTCGTGTCTGACCTTGAATAACCTTTCAGTTATCGGTCAGCTTTTTATGGTGATCGAGCATCTTAAAATATTGTATGAATCAGCATAGCAACCGTAATAACCACACGGGGGTAATAGAAGCATCTACTGATGAGTGATGACGCTGACATATTTTAGGTAAGTCTGTCTGCGTAACCTTAAATGTCTGTTCAGAGTCATTCGTATTGAATAGACTACAATGATGGACACGTGCAGGCAACGATGCGCTGCACTGGGTGACGACGGCTAACAACAAGAAACATTACGAACTGCGCATTGATCTGGCCGACTTCAACGGTACCAGCCGCTACGCCAAGTACTCAGAGTTCAAGGTGGCGTCCCAGACTCTCAAGTACAAGCTCATCTCTCTCGGGACGTACACTGGAACTGCAGGTAGGTCTATACACGAGTATTGTATGTCAGCACGCAGCATGTCATGTGGGATATCGCGAACTGTTTCTCAGCAAGAACAGAGCTCACACAAGCCAGAATAAAATACGTTACTTAATACGATACGAGACAATAGTAGGCCTATTTACGTGCACTCAAGAGCTAACGAAGAGCCAGCTTAATCTAGCGCACGGTATCAAAAACCAGGAAAAACCAGAAGCCAGCACTCACAAGAGTGCAAAGACCAACGCCGACTGTTTTTATGACTAGCCTTGGCCTTTGGCTTTTTGATGCCTGAACTCATGGTCACGTTTGGTGATCCTAGCTGCTAGTCCAATCAAAATGGGACAAAGGTCGGAAAAAATTAGTAAAAAGCTGAAAATTGGTGTATGGTCTCCTTTTAGCATCCTTGATAACATATCAAAAGTCCCCATGTGTCACCGCACCGGTTTTGAGACATGCCTATCGTGCGGAAAAAAAAGACAGAAAAACGGCAGCGAAACCATATCCCCGTCAATGCCGTCAACATGGGTAATAAAGAAAAGCTAAAAACAAAACCGGGTTGCTCTGAAAAACGGTCCGGGTAATAGTCCGGAAGAAGTGAAACTACGGAGGGAATGATTGGTGAAACAGGTGGGTTTAGGCTGGTAGGCCTACCGGTAGTGAAAGAGTAAGGGAGTCATGGATAAGGAGTAAGTAACTTCAAGAACAACAATCAGATGAAAAGTTGCTATAATCTTTATCTACATAAAAAAACGTATTTAATGAAAAACTAAAGCGAAGAATTAAACTTGAAATAGCCTATTAAGTTCCCTAAAGGAGTACACAATGCAAAAATTCAGAATTGGAAAGAAGGTCGGTATCAAAATTGAGCCAAGAATTTATGTACGCTACTAGTTGTATTTGAAGGATAAGTGCAAAATCATTAAAAACAAATCATTATTGATTACAGAAATAGGCTATGGTCTTGCCTGCCGTCTTGTTTGGACGGACAGGAGGTTAGGCAGATATGTAATGTAAAAAATAACATTTAAAGTGCCGTGAGTAAAAATCACTTCGAGGACACTAGGAAGATGCCGTCTGTTTACGGAAAGGTGACAGACAAGAACATATAAAGCACAAAATTAGAAGAAGCCAGCACTCACAAGAGTGCAAAGACCCATGCCGGTACTGTTTTTTGTGACTCATGACTTTGACCTTTTGACCCCACAATAAATGCATTCCCGACGCCAGTGACAACCCTACCACCGCGCTGCGTTCGGCGTGGGTAACTATATTATGTTAACGTCCAATGTTATCAAATTCATGAAGAAAATCCCTCATCAGACTCCCTGTTTCCTAGCTACTGCATATGCACCACGAGTTAATTAGCCCGCCCAGCATCGCGATGCCGTCGGTGGGCTTGTTTTAACAATGTTACTTTCTTTTTAATGTCGCCCGTGTCATTCGACAATGGGTGGACGGATTGCAACGCGTATTGTTGCGCTAATACTGTCGATGAAAAATTATTGAGAAATTATTGTGGCTACAAATTTGGTGAACTTTGGCCCTGTAACCCATGACATCTTGTGGCTCATTTGCATGGATTGCGAGTCCACGTAGGCTAAAATACGCCGTGCGCTGGTTTTTAAAGTCATTCTCTAGGTGGCAGTAGCATAGCCATTATCCAGTCCATAGATAAACAAGAAATGCACAGTCGCGTTTGCGCATGCCGGGCGGGCTACACGTTGGACTTTGCCCCGTTAGACAAGTCTAGAGTGTTTACCATAGATATGCTAGCTGTGCCAGTTCACCGCAGGTGCGTTGCATGAATACAATGTCGTTGAAGGCGACTCGATGACGCTGCACAAGGGACAAAAATTCAGCACACACGACCAGGACAACGACAGCCACACTACGTCATGCGCCCAAGCGTACAAGGGCGGCTGGTGGTACGAAAGCTGTCACACGGCCAACCTCAACGGGCTCTACCTCGCCGGACCTCACACGTCGTACGCAGACGGCGTCGAGTGGCACTCGTGGACCGGCTATCAGTACTCGCTGAAGAAGACCGAGATGAAGATCAGACCCGTCCAGTCCACATCGCAGTGATCTGACGAGCTGCCGTCACGAATTTATCGTCTATTATATGATAATTATCCCAATAACTGCATAGTAACACGCCGACTTTGTAGAAGCGTAATAATCCGCAGCGGCAGCCTATGTCGCCAACTAACGTTAGTTAATTTTATGACGTCAAAAATATGTTTTTTATTTTATAAATAAAATAAGCTATGTTATGAATGCATATTATATATTAACTTAGTTCAAAATTCCGACCCTCAACGGCAGTTCTAAATACAGGTGGGAAAATACAAGATAATAAATACTGTCCCAAAAAAGCTCAGGGAAAAAGTACATGAAGTTCATCTGGCTATCTGGCATAGTTCAAGTTCAGCATCCGTGTAATCATTGCGGTAAAAACAACATAACACAGCAACAGAGCTACTAAAACGATGACATGCCAGTATCATGTTTACTACCTCTATCATTCACTCCAAACTTGACTACTGTAATTCTCTCCACTATAAACCCTAAGTCTCAATTATCCCGTCCACAGCAGATCCAGAACTCTCTTGCTCGTACTGTTGTTAAAGCTCCTAAGTCCTGTCCTATCACTCCCATCCTACGCTCTATCTGCTGGCTCAGAATCACTGAACGCATCGAATACACCACCGTTATAGCAAACTATAGGCCTACTGCACGGTGACATAGGCACAATGGTGGGAACTAGGTTGGCTGGTTAAGAGTTTAAGGCGCTTTCAACACAATCTAAGTCATGTCGCGCCTTTAAGGTAGAAATATGTAATAAATATTAAAATTTAATAAGTATGTTCTTCCCACATAAAAACGTTTGCAAATGATTAACAGAAAAAAATAACATTAATAACATCCGAATACACGAGAAATCAAAACAGCAACCAAACGACAAACGTTTGTAATAAACGGTAAAAAAGATTGACTGATTGAGTTAAGGTTTTACGTCCCACCTGACACAAAAGCAGGTCATTTCGGAAACGTTCTTCCCAGCCAATCTCTTGGCTTAGTACTGAAAAACTATAACCAACACAACAAAAGCAAACATGCGTCCGTAACAAAATATTCTGCAACATAAAATTAACACAAAAACTAAAGCCAGGTTTGGTCACCTCCTACGACCTCCGACCTGGAAATGGAACCAGCCTATTCTGGAAGGAGTAGATAGATAAGTCAGAAAGTAAACCAGTAAGGAAGTAAATAAGTAAGAAAGAAAACATAAGGAAAGAAAAAGTAAGAAAAAAAGAAAATGAGGAAGGAAGTTAAGTAAACAAACAAACAAACAATTTATATAGCGTTGAAATCAATAAATGAATCACGGTGCATTATGGGGCACGGTAAAAAGAACTGCAACACCGTCTGCGTACATACAAATATTAGACAAAATCATTATATCACACAATGCCTCATCCATTATATACAAACAACACAAGTGGCAATAACATCACATGTAACCAAAAACGCATATCACTTAATATTCAAACAAGCGTCAGAGAAACAGCAATGGAGATAGCAGTTTTGATTGCATCCGCATCTATGTCTTGGCAGTGTCTCCTGTATCATCATCATCATATCGACCCAGCACCATTGTTCTTAAAAATGGCGCAACCTACATACAGCCCCACAGCAGAAATTGCCGTCATGCAGCCAAATAGTATCAGTAGTCAACGACAACAACTCAGAAAATCAATTTCAGCTGAAGAAAGTTATGCACAGGGTTGAATATAGCAATTTCCATGAAACAATATAAAACACAAGCACTTGTGTTCTATCAAACTCGGGTCTATCAAATGCAACCTGGAAACGGCCGAAATTCGTAGAAAAACATGGCAACTACTGTCGCAACACTAATCGGATATCTACTTCCGGTTTGTCACAGAAACAATAGTTGACTAGCCGACGACATTTCGCAGCCGCACACAAATTTTTGTCATATTAGGCAAAGAATTGCATGCGTAATCGTTTAAGAACGAATGAAACCGAAATTTTCACCTCTCTAAAATCCGAATTCTATTTCCGGTTTCTTTGACCACCTAGTAGTAAGTTAACGTTGATTAGTTTTCACTCAGGTCGGATTTTTGCGACAATCCATGGATAAATATGTCCGCCACAATTGCGAAACTGCCATAATCGGAATTCGCACACCTCTAAAATTGCATGTCTACTTCCGGTTTGTCTTATAAACAACAGGCATATAGCCGACCACATTTCCGAGCTGTACGCAGAGTTTTATGGAAAATGGTAAAGAATTGCATATGTAATCGTTCTAGACCGGATGAAATCGATACCGAAACCGAAATTTGCACCTCTCTAAAATCCGAATTCTATTTCCGGTTTCGTTGACCACCGAGTACGAAGTCAATGCTGAGTAGTTATATCTC
>Ga0209780_1004144_pt1 | contig 11079 bp, 10 predicted proteins | sample WorMetexBAHAMAS2_FD_187384 | JGI IMG/M metagenome (GOLD analysis project Ga0209780, IMG submission 187384) | Marine gutless worms symbiont microbial communities from Max Planck institute for Marine Microbiology, Germany - Inanidrilus exumae... | ecosystem: Host-associated > Annelida > Digestive...
CTGAAATAGAGAAGACTTTTCTTTTTGTCGTCGGTGGCCGTGGGCCTATTTCTTGAATGGGCGTAATGCTGCAGCACGCGTCGCATTCGTGGACACCCCGGGACTATCGGACCCCGGGACCCGTGGACCCCGGGACAAGTGGGATGACGTCTTCGCCACCTCGACGGCCTGCTGCGACCTTGACCTTTGAATTGACCTCTGACTTCAAGAATCTAATCAGATTATCAGTATGGGCTAGTAAATATTTCCTGTAAGTTTCATCGAGATTTCTCAAGCCATTCATGAGATATCATGGTATAGCCAGTTTTGTCCGGACGAACGAACGGACGAACGCGGCGGACTGACACGGATAGCCCGAAAACATAATGCCTTCTCCGACAGTGTCAGTTGGCGAAGGCATAATAAATATTCTAGGATGTACAGACACAGTGTAAAGAGCAAACACTTCCACAGTTCACACTTTCGCTTGTGATCGTCCGCATAATAAACATTAGTTTTTGCTTTTACATCGGAACAGTGAGCCGCGCAGGTCTAGAAAGAGACGTTTTCACTGACATCTAAACATACGGTAAAAATGGAGAACCTTCTATATGTGTATCGTCTACCTGTTTGACAGTTGTGTATACAGCGTCGTTGATAATAGATAGGATTGCACTGTGTTTACCAGTTAGATTTTTAAACTCTTCTAAAAGTTGCCGTCTCTGTCTGTATTCCGGATTTTTGGAAAAACGTGCGGACCGATTTCCATGAAACTTTTCATGGTTGATAGGGGACATACGTAGACCTGAACGGATAAAAAACATACCAGAAAATTTCGACCCTTAATGTATAAAAATTCGGAAAACGGTGCAAAATTGCCGATTTCGACAAAGTATGCTGTTGAGAAACAGCACGGGGGCCGCCGCACTGGCGGCACGTTCAACGCGCGCTGGCCTGTACGTGGTGCGATTTTGATAAACGGCACCGTGCCAGCGAGCGTGGAACAACAGTGGCGATCTCTAGGCGCGCGGTGTAACGAATGGATCGCGCGCCTCCGAGCGCCGTAGGCGCGAGGAGTAACCCGCCTTCGGCCTGATAAGCCACTAGTTAATCATATATTCCATAACCGATGATTGCATAAAAGCATGGCGTGCTTTCTCTGAACCAAACATACTTCTTCTTACGTTTTATTTATTAAGTGTATTTCGTTAAACTTCTTGTTATCAAATGACATTTGAGACGTTGGACCTACTTGTCGTACAAGTTCACAAGCTCTGTCGAGGTCAGCGACATGTATTTCCATAAAATACAAATTAATGTTAAAAACAAAATAATTATTTACTTCTTGTTTATTTCCGAGAAAGGTTGCACTATTTTAAAATGTCTAAAGGCTACCACGTCGCAGAGTTGAATAGATTATGAATAGCCCTCGACGACCACGAAAAGCGCGCGGTGACTCTGCCGTCAGCAATAGCCAGTCGCGGAGGCAGCATTGCTGAAGCATATATGGGCGCTTGTGCGGTGTAGTTGATGATTACAGATGTACTGGTGACGACGACGCCATGGCATTGATAAGTGCCGCTATTCACGCGGCGACTTAATGACACAGTGCTGAGAAAGTCTAACGGACCGACTGAGTGGGTTCCTACTCACTGCCGCGGGCTGACGACCTCGAGGCTCCAACCGCGCCGACCTATCCACGACCTGTAGCCCCGTCCACACCAGCAACAATGTCGAAGCAACGTTCGACTTTGTTGCAAAAAAACGGCAACAATGTAGAACGAGTTTATCGTAGAATATCGTCCTTTCAACGAAGTCGAATGTTGCTTCGATATTGTTGCCGTTTTGGCAACAGTGTCGAACGAAATTTCGTCCTTTCGACAAAGTCAAAACAAATTGAACGTGTTCAGTTTTGTTTGTTTTGCTGTCCACGCAAGTTGCGTACTTAATACAGCGCAATTTGTCATAGGCCTACTCATTCACTAATAAGCGGCTACCGGGATTTGAGTCGCTACCGCATGACGAGCGTTGTGCTTTGTTAGAATCGACAGCATGGAGCTTTGTCGATTATGTGCAGATTCAATTATGTGTTACAAGATTATTCGAGGACTGGTTTTGGTGTCAGCTGACAGGTTTTTTACGCCTATTTGTAATTTAAGAACGCGTGGGCAATCATTTAAGTTATTTTTTTATCAGATTCTAGTTAACTATAGAAAGCATTTCTTGGCTGTTCGGGTGTTAAGGATTTGGAATGAAGAAGTTGTCTCAGCCGATCATTTGATTGTTTGTTCGGACACTAAAACATGTAAATGTAAACCAGTTTTTGATCGGCAAGGTTTAGGTGTTTAGATGTTTTGATGTGTCTATTTGTATACTTTTGTGATTTATATGTGTTGCTAATTGTATATTTGTACTTTGCTTTTATTTTGGCTGCGTGTAATTTGCCCTTCTACTTAAGCCATAGCGTCAGAGTTAAGTTTATCGCTTTTATTGTCATTTATGTCACTATTTTACTCTGATTTGCTTAAATAAACTAGATGGATAGTACTCTGAGAGAGTACAACTCCCCGCGAAAGTTTGCCCAATAGTGCTGCTTACATGGGCCATTTCGGCATTTAGGTACGTCGCGTTCGCCGATTGTGGGTACGATCAATCATCATTATGCTTGTGATGCATCGCCGGTTTACGGAGTTTTTTGACCGTTACTTCCACATTCATCTACCGATCGTAACGAAATACGAACTAGGTCTTCCCTTTCCCCCTAGGAACCTTCCCATACAATTTGGTACAAATCCGTCCACAATCTTTTTAGTTATTGTGGTCAGACAGACACATAGACAGACACACAGACACACAAACCAACGCCGGTAAAACATATTCCCTCGCTTTATGTATTGTATGTATGTGTTTATCAACACAGCGGTATAACCGACCGTCACATAATGGGCGGTGACGCGTGTGAGTGTGGCCTGAACGATACATACGAGTAACCAACAGAGACGACGCGCGGACTGAAACTGCAACACTTGGACTGACCGTAGATGTCGCTGAAGTCGCCGTGGGCGTCGACGTGATTCGACGTGATACGGACATGTTTCGACGAGCAGCGGTTCATCAGCCTGTAATGACGCACGACGCTGTGACGTCCGACTGCGTTGCTAGGTGACATGACGCGTCGCCATGACGACGGCAACGACGTGTCTTTATCGCGCACCTGCCAACATGATCACCGACCATTTACAGTCATAATCGCTGCTGGCAGGCATATTGCACGCCTGAAATGTCACCACCATTATATCATACAGTATGTCTCAAGAAAAACAATACCTTGACTTTTGATCATAACTTCGGCAAATGTAGGCCTTGCTACAGACATACAATTACATTCATGTTCTAACAGACTCCACAAATCTTAATGAACCAATACAAAGTTTCAAAGTCTGCACAGTTGGAACATTGTTAATAGTCGAATTTGTTAACAAAATATACAAACTAGGTTGTAATGAAAAATAAAGAAACATTTTTGTTGCTTGTGCATAGGCACATCAACATATAGGCCCTACATTGTGTCCAAACTGAAGCGCGGCCCAAATTCAAATCTATTTAAATGCAACGCAAATGAACAGAAACATATATCGTTTTACTACACTAATTACAATTTGTTTAACGTGAACTGTAACAGTTTTAACAAAATATACAGCCTAATTGCCGAGAGACAAAAGTTTAAAAACTTGAACTTTAAAACGTCAGTTTTCAACATTTGAACGCCCATTACTTACTGAAACAGTTGTGTAAACAATGACGAGCTCGAGACTCGAGAGACGGTGCAGTTTTTGTCTCGAAAACGCCAGATTTCATTCATCTCACCATTGATGTGGCCGCCCAATTTCCCAGATCTCAATCCAATCGACTATGAAGTCTGGGGAGTGCTCCAGCGATGCCTCTACCGCACCAGGATATGCAATGTCGGTCGACCGTCTGAAGCAGCGACTAGTCGAAGAATCGAAGGATGGCGTCACTTCAGTCAGGATATCATCGACCGAGCAGTGAGACAGTGGAGTGCTAGACTGCGTACTTGTATCGGTGAAAACGGCGGCCATTTTGAGTACAAACTGTAACTGATGAAGGCTTGACTGTCGAACTCGATGTTTGTTCAACTGTTTCAGTAAGTATGGGCGTTCACACGTTGGAAACTGACTTTTTAAGTTCAAGTTTTTAAACTTTTGTATCTCGGCAACTAGGCTGTATATTTTGTTGAAACTTTTGCAGTTCATGCTATATGGATTGCGATCAGTGTAGTTAAAACGATAAATGTTTCTGTTGAGTTACGTTGTATTTATAAAGATTTGAATTTTGGCCTCGCTTTAACGTAACTTTATTACATCATGACCATCTGACTGTCATTGTGTATGATAACAATATTGCACAGTTCTACCGATTATTTTAGTGGTTCAGATATAGCAATCAGTTTGATGTGTGTGTCTGTCTGTGCCCAGACAACAACATTTGAACGAAACGAACGTTAATCTAAATACTTTGGCATGCTGGTTTATCTTTGCACTTCGTGTGCCAAGTCAAAGGTCAAAGCCATAAGTCAAAGTTCACGGTTTTATAAGGGTAAATGTTACTAAAATGGTGGTTTTCTAGTACAATATGGTGTGGAAGAAAACAATAATATGAAAAAGCCTATAAATATGATATACACACCATGTCCGAACAAATCTGTGGTTCTAGTACGGTAAGCAGGAATCTAAACACACAGATCAGTAAAAACAACACTTGCTATACAAAATATTGTACGGCAAAAATAGTGCAGAACGAGGTGCTTAGCTCATATCAATGTCTTATTCACACAAACGATATCAAACTTAAATTTTCATCTAAATTTTAGGCCCATACACGCTACATTGGAGAATACGAGATGGAAACACACGCTTTGTTAATAAATGTTAGCAGCTATCGTGTCATAGGGAACTGTCATGTCAATGTTGGGCTTCCTAAGTACATTTCCTTGTCGAGTTAGGGTCCCACGAAACAGACGGACAGATCATATGAAGTTGGTGGTGTGGCCTTCGACAGGAATGGCCCATCATAGTAGCAATGACAATAGTAATGCATCACCCGTCCACTAGTCGAATTCTCCAACGTAGTATTTCAGCGATATAGCAAAACTGAAACAAAGGGCACGATGACGTAATGTTTACACATAATATAGAGCGAATGGGCCAGAATCAAACACGACGCCCCAGCCGGACGTTAGACAACGTTGTTTGGTCGAGTTCGCCAGGGTGGCGGCACCGGGAACGAAGTCTGCCGCAGTCAGAGGCGGCAGACTTCGCCCAAGTGCCGCCACCCTGACGAACTCGACCAAACAACGTTGTCTAACGTCCGACTGGTGCTGCCACTTGGCGAAATAAACGAAACATACGCGTCGTCTTTGATTCTGGCCAACTCGCTCTATAATGTAAAAAAACATGACGTCATCCACAATACCAGAAATGCAAAACCTGTAGCCTTGCCATCAGAAAAGCATCGAACCGCAGCCACGGCTAACATATGACGAAAGTTTGGTGAAATTTGGATGTGTGGTTTTTGAGATATGCGAGCCGACATAAAGCCATGCAGTCAGTCAAAACAGACAACAAAGACATACAGACAGGCTGATCGCAATATTTCGCATCCTTACCGGGGCGAAGTTAATAGAAAAAAGGTATAGGCCTACACTGTTCACCTCAAAGAATAGTCCAATATGATGGCCGACACATGCAAATGTGTGTACAACAATGTACTGGGGCAAGTTAGCGCACTGAAGTCAAGGATAACGGCGTACGTATGCTATGTTTATAAGTCTATTATTAAAAAGAATACATGTAAATAGAAACTGATTACTGTAATTACACGATTTTAAATTCGATGGCTGATAAAAATCGTTTCACGCCTGTCGTAGTGGAATCGTGTGCTAGTAATTAGCAGGTGTACCGAGATAAATTATTGTCAGTGCAGCACGACCATTCTTCGTCGTGCGAGCCAACGTTGGGTCAGTTTTCATCGTCAGTTGCCTCGCTGTTGCTGTAATTCGGCAACTCCGTTAAATGAAACGCTACACGTTATATTATTCGTGGTTGACAGATTTAAACGTTCTCGCGCACGTGCACGCGTTTCACCATTTTTCGTGCTTAGATTTTTTTACTTGTGCGCATTTTACAGCATTACTTATATAACTTATAGACGGGCTGCATGTATGCAGATTTTTTTCTACACAATGAATTATAATGAACGCAGCATGAAGGTAAACGCTTAGCAGCGGAACCGATGCTATTGAGACGGACGAATAGCTCAAATATACTGAGCTGCGCCTCAAAGCAACTCGCTGTGATATAGACTAAGCGGACAAGAAAAAGTCGATTGGCAGAGAAAAACCACCGCTGCTGTATGACAAATTTGCAAGAATTATACGCTGTACAATATACGCCACAAAGTACTAGATATAGGCCTACATACCAAGTGGATACTTCAACAAACGTAAAAATACACTGTGTCTCAGAAACACGACACTGCTTTGGCTTGCTATAACTTCGACGTACATCAACCGATTTTGATATTTTTTTTTTGGCAAAATATTGCCAAAAAAGTAAGAAGCCAAAGGTACTATACTTTTCCCACTTTACCTAACTAGTGCTTCTGCACTACCTGGCAAAACACGAAAAGACGAAAATCACATCTTATCACTCAAATGTTGTGTTACTGCTTTTCCAGAGTTCAACCAGTCGCTGTTGATTTCTTCAATTTTGTCGACTTGCCACTCATATTCACGCTGCTGTAGACTCCCTAAATCTAGCAATCAATTGAGTTCAGTTCTGGCCTGTTGGGGCCATAGCTCAGGAGAAATGAAGTTCAGATTTTTCGCGCAGCAGTCGTTGAACTGAACATGAGCTGTGTTGATTCAAGGCAAATAATATTGTCGTCGACAACGTGTTTGATAACAGCTAACATTTGGTGAGATAGTAAGATATCCCACCAATGCTGTCCACTGACTTTTCACTCCAGGCTCGACAAAGAACAACTCAAACGTTTGACACAGTGACCGACATCATGACAGACTTGGTAAACGATGAGTGTGTGGTAACAGATGGCAGCATATATACTCCCTTCGTACTCTTCCCAGGTCTTGTTTGGTGCATACAGTCGATTCCTGTGAAAATAAAGGGCGGTTCAGCTGTGACCAAGTGATAATATGAATGTGTTTCCTGTGTATGTTGGCAAAATAACATCCAGCGTTTAATTGAAACGACACAATTTTCGGCTTTCTGATTTCCCAGGTGGTGCAGAAGCGCTAGTTAGGTGAGGGAAAATAAAGTATCATTTGACATGCTTACTTTCTTAGCAACATTTCTGCTGAAAATTATCAAAATCGGTTGATGTAAGTCCAAGTTGTAGCAAGCCAAAGCAGTGTCGTTTTCTGAGGCACAGTGTAGGTTTTAGTAACACTGGCGTAGAACATTTCTACAAATTTATGTCAAATATTCAGTTTATTTAAGTTAAAGGTATTAGTTTGAACTCAAGGTTGAATTGCATTTCATGATTTATTGACATCATATGTATCGCCTTTATGAAGGTCCCTATCATCTTCATGTGAATGCTAACCAACCATCTTGTAGTTCAGTTAAATTCAATCCAATACACTGTTAAGCATAAGGTTTTGAGAGGTTGTCGGTCTGCTGAAAGAGTTGGGTTTTCAGTCCACACTGAAATCGTCCTTTGGAGACGGAGGATAAGCGTAAATGTTCCGGGAGACTGTTCCAGATGACAGGAGCAGCAACGCTGAAACTTCTTTTGCCGAGTTCCATTGCTGTTCTCAGCACAGTCAGATTTCCACGTTCCGCAGAACGGAGACCGGCTGAGCCAGAGAGACTCGTCGTCTGTATGTAGACGTGCTGGTAGTATGCTGCAAGTGTGCACTGTGTATGTAGACCTATAACATACGGTGGGAAACGTGACTTACTTTAATCTCCACTATAAAGTGCAAACGTCTGTTAAGTGGTTTATACTTTTTAGACGTCCACGCTGAACGATTCTATACGTTAGGCCCAGTCTATTTAACAAGTGTGAAATCATCATCAAACTTTCTTTCCTCCGTGAGTTAACACCGCGAATAAAAAGCTAAAGAAGAACTAAGAGATGAGCGTTCACACACGTGTAAACGTACTCTGCGATCGGACAAATTTTCATTAGCTTCATTATTTTTATTACGTTGGCCGCGTCTATAGGAAAACGTAATGTCTGTCTGTCTGTCTGTCTGTCTTTCCCGTCGGCATACTCACCGTGACTCACCAAGGGGCAGCATACGACGCGGCCAGCATACATTTCGGCCCGACAGTAAGGAGGACCGGTATATTTGTTCGTTAACCAATGCACGTGCGCGAATGTAGGTTATGAATAAACAGTGAACTGTGCATGGGAAACTGATGTTCGTTCATGTTTCAGAACTACATCATCATTTCGTCAGCTGTTCCAAAGTATGATTTTCGTTGTGGCATGAATTTTATTTTATTCGGCATTTGCGTAAGGAACCAAAGTCTAACCGAACGAGAAGTATTGTAAAGGTTAAAGTTAAATACGAACTGAACTGAAACCGTCTCTGCAACCATAGCATGCAAACAAAGCACGGTTTGGTTTCCACAGTTGTAGTCGCTACCGAGCCTTTCCGCTGTTTTTGGTTTAAGGGCAACACTAAACAGCGAAAAAAAGTTTTAAAAGGAGCGAAAAGGAGTTGAAACGAGTAACCCATGTGTTGTAGAGAGACCGCGCGATGCCATATAATTTGCCTATGCCCAAAGGTAAGTTCCATAGTAGCCATAATTTCGTCAGAACAGTACGTCCAATCATGTTTAGCAATTTTCAAGAGACGTATTAGAATTAGCTCTTTTGTTGCTGCTGTTTTTTATCTATAATTTGCTGATGAAAATAAAGACGTTCATATTTGCATTACGGTCGTCATTAAATATCCCACACCACAAATATGTCGCTACGCTACCGTGTGAAGCGTCAATGCTCAAAAAATCATGTTGTTTAATACTCGAGTGAATCAAACTTCTATACCAATACCGTATTCAGCCACTCGAAGCAATTTATTTATTTTATTTATTTAACACTTTGGAGAACATACATTATATAATATAACAAAAACTTATCAGGAGATGAGATAGCGAACGTGAATTTTTTTACGACGATATCGCACGCGTACTTTAAAATACCAAAAAGAGAACCTAGACCCTCTACTTCGTTTAATAAATTAGACGATATCTAGGCAAGTACTGGCATTAAGTCTTAAATTTATGAATTTGCTACAGAATTTTCCACCTTGCAGTTATAGAATATTTATACCCTGGGCGTCGCGCGTCCTTCTGCAGACGTTTACTGCTAAACATACTAATCGTAAATTGTCCATAGTTATGGCTTTGTCAATCACTTTTACGCAATTCGCCCCCGAAACTACCAAATTCGGTAAAATAACGCAAAATGAAGGCCATTTCGCCGTTCAAGGTCATTCAAGGTCACCGATTTTGGTACCGATTGAAATCTCATATACTACTTCCTATCAGTGATTAATACTAACTTACTTGCTATCTTGCACCGTTTGCGAGGTAAAGCCTTCGAAATGTCACAAATCGCTCTATTTGGCTACCCCTTTTGCGTTTAAACCCCCCGACGGCGGGGTTCCCTACGAAGATCTCCGTAAAATTGTCAGTGAATGTCAATGGATGGCCAAGGTACCAAACGGCGAAGAAACCGCCGAAAATTTCAACCGGCTGAGTAGGGTGCACGAACGTTACAGACAGACAGACGACAGACCGTCGGGCGATAGCATATAGCGAAAGTTCACGTTCTCTAAAAACTAAGATAAAAATCGTATAGATCTTCACCACAATCACAGGACGTAAAAACGCCGCTAACACGACGCCGCAACAAAGCAGTTGCTCAACTTGAAAGTGCCCAGCTTATGATTTTTTTCGCGCAAAACTGAGTCACTTGAGGATGAGTCAGTCTTGACAGTATAGTTGTTTTCGCTGAACGTTTGCTTTTCACCTGGCCTTTCTTCTTACCGCCACCAGCAGCTTAGTAAACTGTCAACTTTCCATCGGATGAGCCCACAGTCTGACGGCAATTGGCCGGCTTCAGCGTCTTCGGGAAATTCTCGAAATGGCGCGCTGTTCATCTGCCAAACATCACGTGTGCGAACGTCTAAAAGCCGTGTGCTCGTTGTCGCCAATTGTCGCAAATTATTTGGCGTCGCGCGGTCCCTCTGCGACACCTGAATTACTTGTTTCGACTCCTTTTCACTGTATTTCACTCCTTTTAGTTTTTTTCTGGCTTTCGAGTATGAGCGTGGCTTAACGTTGTTCTCGCTGTTCGGCGAACATTCTTTGCTGGTTAACGACCCTCATAATTTACTGTACACACGTCGTATGCATATGATTTGATGTGTTAAGCTGTTAAGCGGCGTGTGTGACAGGCATTCCGACGTGTTTTGGCGGCAATAATGAGCTACGACGTTAACCTCGAGGTGCAGGTGTGCATTCTTCTCTCCCTCCATCTCAGTTTACCGACACTCGCATAACGTGTGAACACAGATTAACGACTTATTTACGCAACTCACACGTACATTTACACCAATATGTATTGAAACATAATAAATTGAAAAACATCAATATATATACACTGTGTCTCAAAAAACGTCCCACCTTTAAACTCTCTGTAATTTTGTCAAATCTTAACCTATTTTCAAACTTTTGCATTGCTGGAAAGCGTACTAAATTTGCTACAAAACCCATACTACATTATCTACCTCACCTGGGCATGTTGCTACACTACCTTGGGAAATTAAAATTTCAAATTTTCTGCCGATATGGAAGAAAGCACAGACAAATTGCATTTTAATCGCCCCTAACTTTGTTATTCATCCACAAATTTTGATATTTTCGATGTTTAAAATAGCGAGTCTTTCTTCTTTACGGATGAAAAGGTGTTCTCGGTCGCTTCACCTGACAATCGGCAGAACGACCGCGTCTACGCACCCCGTGACACAAGGAAGCGCAGCAT
>Ga0209780_1004145_pt1 | contig 11078 bp, 10 predicted proteins | sample WorMetexBAHAMAS2_FD_187384 | JGI IMG/M metagenome (GOLD analysis project Ga0209780, IMG submission 187384) | Marine gutless worms symbiont microbial communities from Max Planck institute for Marine Microbiology, Germany - Inanidrilus exumae... | ecosystem: Host-associated > Annelida > Digestive...
GTAAGTAAGTAGCCTTTTATTTCACTGTGACATTCGCACAATGTTACAACATTAATAAGAAATACAAATAAAATACAAGTAAAATATAATACGCAAAGCATGAAACGGAAATATAAAGGCTAAAACGAGAAAAGATTAAAACCTAGGCTAAAAAGCGTGACGTGACGTGATGTTATACATACTTAAATAAACAACGATTGATGTAACAGTTTTTAAACTTCTAATATTGAACAGTGGGAAGGAGATATGGATGTTGCCTTTTACGAAGCTGGTAAGGTCGGTAAGTGGAGGTTTTAGGGGGGAGAAGATGGTGCAGACTGTGACCTGGCTAAGTGGCCTGCCGAAAAAGTTTGCGATCTGACTCGTCAATGAGGGTGTCAATGTCAAACGCGGTAAGTGTGAGTGCACGGCGCATGGCCTTTCTAGATATAACATTTATCCGGTTTTTGTCGTCGGCAGTAAGTTGACCAGCATACGCAGGTAGAGCATAAGTACCGGTAAATTTATTAATTACTAGAGCATTGAAGAGGAGATGCAGCAAAGAGCGTTGTAGACCGGAGGATTGAAGAAGAGATAGGAGATACAGAAATGTGCATGGCTCTGAAAAAAATCAGTTTTGGTGGCGATGTGAGTTATGGAGGTCTACATGGTTATTTCTGAGACACAAGTGTACTAACAAGGCAAGGCAGGTGTCTTAGTCATGTATAGCATTCTTTCAGTCACCTGCCCCAGTGAAGGGATATACTTGCAGCGCGATAGTACACCTGCTCATCGAGACAGTTCTGCTGCAGCTGCTGCATCGGAAAAAAATGTCGTGCATAGTTCATATCACAAGAGTTGCCGCAGCCCAGCAGTTAAGACCTGAATCCGATTCACAATATTGTATCTCGGCTAGATGCAGGAGCGCGTGTGGGCTACGCACGTTCGCGCTATAGTATAGTGACAACCTGAAGTAGCGGATCATTGAAGCGTAAGCCAGTCTTCCGAAGAAATCGTCAACTAGATGGAAAGTACTCTCAGAGTACAACTCCCCGCGAAAGCGAAATTTGGGGGTTTTTGTCGCCAACACTTGGCAACATTTGCCACACCTACTATTAGAAGTATAAAATGTAAACAATCGCCGGTTTGCGGAGTTATTTTGACCGTTACTTCCACATCCCACTACCGATCGTAACGAAACACGAAAGTGGTCTTCCCTTTCCCCCTAGGAACCTTCCCATAAAATTTGGTACAAATCCGTCCACAATCTTTTTAGTTATCGTGGTCACAGACAGACAGTCAGACACACAAACCAACGCCGGTAAAAACATACTCCCTCGCTTTCGCATGTAGAATGAAGCCGTTTACCGGGCAACACGTGTGACCGTCACTTCGAACATTTAAGTAAGTAAGCCTTTGTGTCTTTCAAGATGTGCCCGCACAACCGGCGGTTTCGCGCCAACTAAAATAGTTCTTTTCAGAGCCGTGCACATTGTGAGAGGAAGACAAGTTTGAACGTATTCTCTTGTCATGTTTAACAGAACTTTGGCGAAATGGGAAATTAATTATCAGCGCATTTAGTAGCAATAAATATCTGGACAAATGTCGTCATATTTTGTCACAACGAAACTATTACTGTCGAAGATATTGAAGACTGCAGAGTGAGTCATTTTTGAGACACCATGTGCATCGATACCAGTGCAGCAGCTCCATTCCGCTCGCTGTTATCAATACCTGATATAATTGAACCGGAAGTCCGCACGACGCCATAAAAGCATAGCAACATGTTCATAGCAGCACACGTCAAAGTCACATGAGAGTTAATGATCGTGAACCCTAGATTAACACAGTAAATGCGACGCCACATTTAGTTCTTCAATAGATATAGCTATAAACCGGAAATATTCAAACTAATAACAAATTTCATTTCTGTCACATTAACTGTCGTTGACCTTGCTCTTACCACATCGTCTCTTTTCTAACAGTATATTATTCGTTCGTTCCGTGGCATCATGAAAAACAAGAGGCTCAGCTGTTGCAGAGGGACCGCGCGACAGTTGAAATCTTATCAATAATAGATGCTTCGAATGCAGTTTAGACAAATCGACTTTTTTGTCTCTATTAATGTTTAAAGCAGTGTATCGGGTAAGCATCGTATGCAAATGAACAAGATAGCTTACCTGGGTTCACCTACGAACATTACGTGTTCATTGTATTATAACATTACATTTAAAAATTTACAGCACGCCGTATGTAGAATACAAACTCCTCTTCGTTGCAAGGGATCACTAGGCAAGAACTAAGCAGCATAAAGAAGCAAGTGCTAACAAATATGTTTAGGTGTCTTTTGAAGCTTTGAACAGTTTGTTCAATATGTTTCCGACATTGCTAGCAGCAGGGTAGACTGTTCCAGAGGGTAGCAGCTGTGTGCCAGAAGGACCGTTTTCACCAAAAAGCAATACAAGTATGGTTAACTGCCAGCAGGTTCAGCCTTTGAGTGATCGGATGTTTCTAGATGGCGTATAACGTTGAACGTTTCATACAGACAAGTTGGTCTTTGAAGCTGAAGCAGGATGAAGATGCGGGTAGCGACTTTGAAGGTGACGCGATGATGAAATGGGGTAGTCACATGGCTGTTGGACTTAACGCGATCAGTATGTTGGTTTATCAGGTCGAGCGTTGCGAATGTTTCGACTCATCAAGCTGCTGAGTCTGCTGCGTCTCCTGCGACTGTCTCGCCTCGTTCGCTACATCACGCAGTGGCAGGAGGTCTGTCATTCATGCTGTCTCTCGCAAACTCGTTCTTTTTTGTGAGGGTGACCACCAACAACATCTACCTTTTATTAAATGGGGACTACAGATACGCCCATGGTAAATGACACCTGGAGGCGAGATGTTGGACTTAGAAAATTTTCGGCTGTTACTTGTTGACAGTTTTAAACTCAGGTCTGCTTTTAGCCACGGTCGGCAACCCCAGCAGTTGCTGAGATTGTGTTGGGGTTGAATGTTGTAATGGCGACTGTAAATCGAATCTCTAAATACGAGCAAATCGAAGTGCATGCATGTAGCTTTTTTACACGTTTATAACGAAGGCCTCTGCAATAGGGTTCATTATTATGTCAGTGTCAGAGTCATCTGAGCCTTCCCTCAATAGCGTGGTTACATATTAACACTAAACAGTGATTTCGAGATGCTGGCTGTTACACTAGGGTCGTCGCACAGCCAAATCTGATCGATTCTGTCGGCAATGAGGATCTTGAGCACAGACCAACGAAAGCCGTCTGAGTTCTAATATAGCAGTCGTCGTTCGTTCTCATGGGATTACGTTGGAGTTAAGGTTAGGATTGGAGTCACGATCAACGGCAGAGTTAGGTTTGCTCGTTAATCGTCGCCTACTGTTACTACTTCGTCCCTGGTAGGAGTGCGAAGTATTTTGATCTGCATGTCGGTATGTCTGTCTGTCTCTCTGTACGAATGCATACCTCAAAAACCGCACGTCCAAATTTCGCGAAATGTTCTGTATGTTACATGTGGCCGTCTTGGTCCTCTTCTGACTACAGTGCAATACGTTATGTATTTCCGGTTTTGTTGATGACATCATTGTCGTGTTTTTCACATAATGGAGCCGATTGACCAGAATCAAAGACGACGCGAGTTCGCCAGACGGCAGCACAGACGGCGAATTTGCTGTCTACGATTGCAGGCTTGTTGTATTTTTGGCTGAAAAACTACTTATAATTAGATAAAAAAAAATAGCAGATATCTCCATTCTGCAGTGTTTTAAAGTGGAATCAGATACAATTCCCAACAGTTCAGTGGTGTTGGTGCCCTATCCACCTTTGCTATATGAGTTTACAAATCCTATTATATTTATTGATAGGATATAATACTGATTACACATTAGAGTTTTATAATACAATTTGGAAGAATTATTGATGTAATCGTGTAACAAACCGTCACAAAATCTGTGCTCATTTTCTGTACAAAAAGAGACTGATGTTTAATCATTCGATTGATATAATTCCAAGCTTATTTACAGCCAACTGTCACGACATGTGCATTATGACTGTGATATAAGTTGAACAGTGATTGCTATCTTCTACGTTATGTTTATACAATAACATTGTTTTCATTGAACGCTGGCAGGATATTGGCCAGGTAAAACATTCTGTTTTTCGAACGTGGATTATTTGCAGTTGTTATCATCAACGTCGTTTGTGCTCTAATATAACATTTTAGGAAACCGTACCAGTGTCGATAATTTCTTATATATTTATTTTATTTATTTATTTTTATGTATTATGCATTACTAGGCCTATAGCCGATTTTCGTAACGGTTCAGCTTGTTTTAAGGGTTGCGTGTATCTCTGTGTAACGCTGGTGTATTGCGGCTGAACGCCTAAACTGATCGAATTGGTTTATGGTCTGAGGGTCATCGCAGAGGACAGCTTCATTGCATTGCATGGGGTCCAGATCCGCCCATGGGAAGGGAGAACTCCCTGAAGATGGTGTGTTGGACTTAGAAAATGTTTGGCTGTCGCTGCGCCACGGTCAGCCGTCACATCAGTTGCGGAGCTGTTGTTATTAGTTTGGTTTATCACGAGTCAGGCTAGCGTATATCCGATCCCTTCATTATGCACGACTGTAGCACAGCTGATAGCGAGGTCATTCGTTCGTCTGTTCTTTGCGGGCGGGGGTCCAGCCTACTCTGGACCCCAGCGCTGAGACCTTTTAAATTGGTCCAATGCCAGCCCAAGGAGAGGATGGGATTTGATAGGTGTGTGTGGTGTGCGCGCTATGTAGGGCGACGGAGGCCGGAGGGAAAGTAGGCTTGAGCAGCTTGTCAGGTATTTCTAAACGCGCCCCCTCTTGGCGTGGCCTACTGTCTGACTAAGCCCGGACTGGCACTTATGCAGCAACAGCCCCACCGGCCTGTCGTTCAGCGCCCGGCACCTGATTGACACTTCTGCAGCGTCAGCCATGAGACTTCGTCACATCGATCCGCTTCGGCTCTCACGTCAGCGCGGCTGATACCTTGACGCTGCTAATCAATGCATCAGCAACGGTCACAGTTTATAGAGGACACCGTCGAACCCTCTTACCTGCCCGAGATTAACTCCCTGTTCATCATGTGCATAGGAATTATTAGAAATAATTCTTTGGTAGGCGGACGCGCCCGGGCTGAGTTGAACTCCGGCCACTGAGCGCGTCACGCTCTACTGCACATGGCGGCCGAGTGTGTTAACCACTCGGCCACATGGGCAAGTCTACTAACGAGGTCACACTATATATAAATACAAACAAGTATTCCGTCCTCATAATACTCGAACGGAAATGTACGCTGGCCACCTCGCGTGCTGCCCTCTGGTGAGTCACGTTGAGTATGCGGCGCGCATTATTAAGGTTAGAGAAAAAGACAGGGCAGACAGACAGACGGACGGACGGACGCCAGACCGTTATGTTACGCTTACCGCTAGACGCGGCCATCTTCAAGGGGTTTCCCTTCCCGTGGGCGGATCTACACAGACTGCATCCCGTGTAATACAATGAAGCGGTCCTCTGCGGTAACCGTCATACCATAAACCAATTCGAAACCAAAAAATAATGTTCGTGTTTGTTTATTGAATTGCCGACATAACGCGCAATCAACATCCGCCACGCAGGTACGGCACTAACGCACTAACTATATACAGAAGTATTAACCTCGGCTAAATTACTGCTACACACGGCGCTCAGCGATTGATAACCGCACTGGCGTAACCTCGTGAACACTCACCAGATGGCGCGACCAGCACACATCCGACAAAGTTGCTCACTACTCAATTTATCGACCCCGAAAGGATGAAGAGCTGAGCTGGCCTAGTTGGCTGCCCTATAGCGGACGGCTTACCCACATAAGTGGTCACCCGTCAGCTACAGGTCGAGCGTGGGACAGGGAAAGTTCGCCGGCAAATACCGGCGTTCTACCACTGTGCCACGCAGCCAAGCAATACGCGAAATACACATTTTGAGTAAATACACTCAAGCACTCTTGCACAAAAGTAACAAGTGATAGCCAGACGAAGCCGTGTAGACTTTGTCGACGGGGTGCGAGACACAGTGACTGGACGAGCGGTGCGTTACACAACTTCGATCGGAGATAACTGAATAGTCGTCACGCCCGATGTACCGGACGGCCTGCTGACACCGGCTACTGAGAAACGGCGAAGCGATCGATAATACACGAATACGTCGGAGACAATCACTCCTAACTCCGATTCAGTCCGTCTCTCGGTGATCTAGCGGTATACTGCGGTAGCACGCCGGACTGCAAACGTGAGAGATCTCCGGATCAAATCCCACCGCGAACAGTCGCGTTTATCACGACATCCGCCGTGATATACAGCCTTGGACACGGGCTACAGTGCCTAGGTCGACTCAGCCGTGGGACGGCGAAATGAGTATCGGCTTTCGGCGTGAGTTACTAGTAATAATAACGAATGGCGATAGCGGATGCGGACGATACCAGCCGAGCGGCTGAGTCACAGCCCAAGTCGGTTGGCTCGATGTGAGGGTTGGATGAGTCCACATTCATCAAGTGGACCGGGTGAGCTCTCGCAATGGCTATTGTCGTGATGACAATGCCACGAACATCGTTGTTATTATTCAACGCTGTACGAGCAAACACAACATGTCTAATAATATAACTTCGACTATAACTCGCGACCATACTCAAATGCTAAACAGGTGTACAAGCTCACGCTCAATTAAAATATGTAAACTAAATTAGGTCTGTAGTTTTTAGGTCGACTTCCAAACTTTGGAAGTCGACCTAATACTATGGGTGGCAAATTTCAGTTCGTCCGTCCTTCCGTCCGTCCGTCCACTAAAAGTTTCTTCGATTTCGATGAAATTTGGTATACAGGTAGTACTCGATAAGAGATGAAAAAAGGTAATGACCATGCCCGGATTCAAGGTCAAGGTCAGGAGCCCATGAAAGTCGGAAATTCGACCATTTTGGACCATTTTCAAACTCTATCTCCTCCCCCATTTATAATGGGGGCTGACAAATGACCACGGATTCTTAAATTATGGGGCAATATCTAAAATTTAACCGGTCAGATTTTTGAAATTCGTCCTCGTTTTCCGTCACGTGACCTCTGAAATTTGGTCCTAACGACGTCTGACGGCCCTAGTCTGCCCTAGCGGAAGTCGACCGTCAGTCTCCGTACGGGACGAATTTTTACTATTTACTGTTTGTATTTTTGACTTCATGTCAGTACAGATTTTTATTTGCCTTGGAGGCTTCTTTGACACAATCATTTTCAATCACTTCTGCTTGTAAATTTCTATGTATGTATAGTGTGAGCAAACAACTTGATTGATTGATTGATTGATATAGTCACATACCAATACCAATTCGATTACTAATACTAGAGGAAGAAGAAGAACTTTATTAAGCCAGAAATAAAATGGCAATTTTATGTGACAAGAACTGCAAATGCTAATACCAATAGTAATAACAATAATGTCTTAATTCTGCACCAAGCTTTTAAAAAGTGTTCTCACATTTATACGAGCAATGCTGTTTTTGGTATTTACTGCAGTTTTTTATTGATGTTCGTCTGTTTTTGTGTCTGTTTTTATCGCCGCTAACGTAGTGTTAAGTCTGCAATGTTGGTTTTAGTTTCTGGCTGTCGCCGGGAAATTCATGCGCATCTTCAATCTCGTCTGCCTCATCATGTTGATGGCGCACTGGAACGGCTGCCTTCAGTGGCTGGTACCGATGCTTCATGACTTCCCGCCCGACAGCTGGCCGGCACTTGAAGGACTCCTGGTACTTGTACACGCCTACATCTTGGCCCCAAAAACAATACCACTGCATTCAATTTTCGGCATTTTTAAAACGCCTAAACCAGTTTGCACGATCTCTGGCGGACTTCAGCGCCGTTTTTGCCTGAAAAGTTTTGAATTTTCTTCTATCGTCAGCTTTACAATACGAAAGTGACACCAACTGACGAAAGAAATCAACTCGCTATTCCCTTTATCAAAATAAGAAAACGGCTTGCTTAGGCCTACTTGCATATTGACTTCAGTCCAAAATGCTATTTTGAAAAAATGATGCACAAACATGTGCATTTCATTTAAAGATGTATTCAACGTATCCGCTGTTCTGCTGCACTGCACATTCGAGACGACTTCACTGTGCATTGATACTTGACATTGAACGCGAGTCTCGTGCGACAGTTTCAGCCATGCTCAGCTGCAAATCAAGTCTGCAAGCAGAGACAGTGTGTGACCTCTATATTACCGCCTTTCTAAACAACGCTGCCGTCCATTTTCTTCAGTTTAGCGAGCCGTTCTCCTTCATTTTTATGAGCAAAAAAATCGAGTTGTTGACTTTTGTCAGACCTGTGACACTTCTTTGTGTTATGAAGTTGATGAAAATAGAGTTCATATAATTTTATGTGTAATTTTATGTACAAAACGGTGTTGCAGTGTGCCATAATCGTGCAAATTGGTTCAAGCGTTATAAAGAAGTTGGAATTCAAGCGCGTTGGCCCTGTTTTGGGCCATCCTGCATAAAACCTGTCAAAATGGTTTACCGTATCCTTCCAATGCCTTTAACCACAGGTATATAGCAGTCTCAGGTCTCACTTTGATCCTTTGCCAGCTGATCATTTCTCAACCAAAATTTACATAAAATATTGCAGTAAAACATTGACAAGAATTTCGCATATTCATGGTCGTCTCCTGCCATCCAGTTTCACCCGTCATCAGTTAGCCGTATCACGTGTAACTTGTAGTCTTACAAAATTATTGCTTCACTCCAGATAGGTTGGTGAAGTATTGCGATCAGCGTGTTCTATGTCTGCTTATGTGTCTGTCTGAATGTTTGTCTGTTTGTCTGTCCGGTCGCGTATCTCAAAAATCGCAGTCCAAATTTCAACAGATTTTCTGCACGTGTTAACAAATGGCCGTGGGCTCGATGCTGCTGTGACTGCAGTGCAATACGTTACGTATTTCCGGTTTTGTGGATGACATCATGTTTGCACATAATGGAGCGAATTGGCCAGAATCAAAGACGACGGGTACGTTTCGTCGAGTTCGGGGTGGACGAAGTTGCTGTCTACGATTGTAGGCTAGTTGCGTACCTTTATTGTATAATTTTCTCTTATCAACCTACAACGAGTTGTCTGTCTGACGCACGTGTCTGCGTGGTAGAACGCCAGTTGGCTGGAGCAGTACACGTGGGCACTGTTCAAGGCGCTGTCTCACATGCTGTGTATCGGGTTTGGTCGCTATCCGCCTCAGAGTACGACCGACGTCTGGCTGACGATCGTCAGCATGTTGACCGGCGCCACGTGCTACGCGCTGTTCGTCGGACACACCACCACCGTCATACAGTCCTTCGACACGTCCAGACGACTCTATCGCGAGAAGGTACCGAGATATGTTCAGTCCTTATCGGTGTTGAGAATGATTTAGGTTGTGTGTGCGTGACAATAATTAAAGTATCGTGACAGTCGTTTGGTGTCGCCTCTGTCGGGAACGTGAAATAGCGGGCGTTACGTCGAAGCGGCTGGGATGGAATGTAGTAGGGGAGGACGTGCTCATGCGATACATTGACAACTTTTTTGACCACAACGACTGCAGTCTCGAGAGTAAGGTTTTTCAACGGCGTTTGTGTGTTTGTGTGTTTGTTTGTCTGTCTGTTTATCCGTTTTTCCACAACAGTACAACAGTAACAGTTTAAAAATGGACAAAAGGAATGAAATTAAGCATGTACAACAGCTATGACAGTATCTCAGCACACACAAACACAGACAATTAGCTACCGTAACTAAGTAAATTATTTAGACGTTTTTTACAGTGGACCTCAGACTATCTCAAAACCAATGCAGCTGGGGTTACCAAACTTAATGTAGACATGTTACACCATGAGTCCTGTAAACCCATTTATTTTGAGGTCAAAAGGTCAAAGGTGAAGGTCACGACGCACAAAAACACGTGAGTCGTGGAGCTTTTGTGAGTGCTGGCTTTTTCTTTTTTTCTAATATGTCTATTCATACTAAAATTACACATTCAGTTTAAATGGATTTATCACAAGCACCTATTGTTATTTCAGAGCTAGATTTACGTAATTTTTATACCAGCGATTTGCTAGCACAATTTAATCTGTTTGACAGCAATTTTGGGAATTCAAGACTAACAAATCGTCAGGACACCGTATTAGATACTTTTGCCGTTGATATCTACGAACTGTGTACATAAGAAGCTGAAGAAGTACGAAAGCATACAAGAGAGATATTGGAGCATAATTTGAATGACGGAAAAAGAATTGTTATACGAAGACGCGTTGTAGAACGTCATATTTCGGTTTTACTCCTGTACACTGGCTGTCCTGTACGGTGGTTTTTGCAGTTCAAGCAAGTCGAAGAGTACATGATCTATCGCAAGCTGCCGCGCCAACTACGCAACAATATCGCCGACTACTACGAACATCGTTACCGCGGAAAAATGTTCGACGAGCGAAGCATTCTCAACGAAGTCAACGAGTGCCTGAAAGAGGTCTGTCGAACATCCTGGCGCACTCACGGGTTTGTCGCTGTGTCAAATTAAAAGATTTAAAATTGTTTTACTAAAATAGTTTTATTTTTTCTGTCATAGATTTTGTTGCACAGGACTGATCGAGCCGTTTTTAGTAGCGTTTGTTCTTGTTCATAATAGTATACTTAATAGCACCTGATTGGCTGTGCGATATTATTTTATTATTGGTATTGTTATTATTCGGCTGCATCGCCCGCACGCTGTGTATATATGCGGCCTATTGCTACCAATGTCGCACGTAGCGTGGTCTGTGTGTCTGTTTGCCTGACTGTTTGTGTGTTTATGCGTGTCTGTGTTTTGGGCACACGAGTGAGCTGTGCAAAAATGGCTGAGCCGATCTAGATGCCGTTCGGGAGCTGACTCAAGTTCGTCCCAGGAACCATGTATTGGACCGGGGTCTAGATCCCTCACGGGAAGGGGCATTTTCAGGGGGTGATGCGGTATTTTCCAAATTATTTTCGACACTTTTTGTTAGTATTATTATTATTATTATTATTATTATTATTATT
>Ga0209780_1004146_pt1 | contig 11075 bp, 5 predicted proteins | sample WorMetexBAHAMAS2_FD_187384 | JGI IMG/M metagenome (GOLD analysis project Ga0209780, IMG submission 187384) | Marine gutless worms symbiont microbial communities from Max Planck institute for Marine Microbiology, Germany - Inanidrilus exumae... | ecosystem: Host-associated > Annelida > Digestive...
ATCCTGGCGCCTTCGGCACTCGACCTTGCCCCCCCCCAGTTTGAAAATCCTGGATCCGCCACTGCGTACAAGTGATGTTATATAATGTCGGTGTATAGTAACAGTTAAAAGCCTAAAGTTAAAACTCTATAATAGACTGAACTAGTGTAGTAAGTCTATCATGAATCATAATTTATCAACATCAATGTCAGGTTTTGTAATGCTACCTTGGTAACGTAATATAGAAAGTATAGTGTGATAGTATATAAGGAATGATGGACTGAGACCGGAGCTGGACTAGAACAGAGCTGTGTGTGTGTCTTCAATCGCGACCGAAGAACCTTCAGCGAAGTTGTTATTACGATATGTCATATTATGCTCCAGCGCCGACTGTATAATACAGGTCTGCACTCTGCAGGCCGCACAAATGTTGATTTTTAAGCTAGGACAATCCTTCGACCCAAAATAAGATACTATACTTGGCCGAAATCAAACAGTTATATGCCTACTGTACAGAATACGGCGCGAGTTACTACGCATAAAAATTTATTCAAAATAAATAACATGTTATATTACTCACAAACCGAATTTTAAACGTGGACCGAAGTCAAGACGTTTTGTTGTCGGTTGTAACGGACGCAGTAAGTGTAAAGGTTCACTAAAATAGTGACGAAAACTAAAAAATAACGGAGCAAACCAAACACAAACCAATTACTATTTTAGTTCATCTCTGATTGCAAATAGAAGTAGGCTAACGAAAATAAACAAAAGGAACGGTGTAGCCACTTGTCTTGTCAAAATATTGATGATGTGTTGGTATGGAAAATATAATGCAGTAGTTAGATGGAACGGAAGGATTTCTCGTGTGTTTTATATCTTGGCCGGTGTTCGTCAAGGAGGTATTCTGTCTCCACTATTATTTGCCGTGTACATTGATGGACTTATGGTACAGTTAGAGACGAGTGGGTTTGGCTGTAGGCTTCATGGTCTGTATGCTGGCTTCATTTTATATGCAGATAACATAATTTTGTTAGCACGTACCCCATATGCTCTGCAGAAAATGCTTGACATATATAACAGTGAGATTACGGCTTTAGACTTGCATTTTCATGTAGTTGAATCTGTTGTTATACGCGTCGGTCCTTGGAATTGCTGTTGTACTGAGTTTAATCTCAGTACGTCAATTTTGAAATTTATAAACAACTTAAAATATCTTGGCAGGCTGATAGTAAATTTTCATGTTGTTATTAGCATTCAAAATTACAATTTTATAGCAATTTAATGCTCTTTATCGCAGAAGTAAATCTTCACATTCAGAACTGGTGTCTGTTCAGTTACGGCAGTCATTCTGCTTGCCAGTTATATTGTATGGTTTAGAAGTAACACAGCCACAAAAATCAATGCTTACAATGCTCAACAACTTAATATTATGTTTTATGTTTCTACGTTTTTATGTGGCTTATTGTATTGCTGTGTGCTTCATTGTGCTGCCATACAAGGCGAAATAAAGATACTCATATGGGCTTTTAGCATAACTAATGACTTCCTATCTGTCTAAATGTCAGTTTATTACCAAAACAAACTAATGAGAGACATTATCCGTCCAAAGAAAGCGCGAAATGGGTTAAAACAAGTGGACTCACTCCGTGTGGATTTCTGGATGACGTGCTTGGAATTACGTCAATCAACCGAATGCTGAGACGTGGCTGGTTCATCTATTTGATCAATAGCGTCGATGATAGATGAAAGGTTTCATGCAAATAGACTTTCGTGAATACGACTGACGTTATTGGCAGCTGTGTGCTCTGACAAATTCGCGCCAAACAGCCGACATTTAGCAGCATTTCTGCCGTTACACTTGTATGCGAATACTAAAGGTAGCACTTTAAACCTTATTTAAGTTTTTGCTATAAAGCCAAACAGCTTTGCGAGCATATTCGCAAGTAGTAATCATTCTTATGTTTCAATATAAACTAAACCAGTATAAATGCGGTGACATTTTTTTACAAGTTTTCATTACAATCACCTTTGCTATCGCAAACAAATCGTGCGTCAGTGTTCGAGACGAGTAAAGGTTTCACGTCCCACTCGATACAAAATAGGTCATTTCGGAGACATTCTTCCCAGCCAATCTCGTGGTTAAGTACTGAAGAAACTAAACCCAACACAACAAAAGCAAGCAGTACAGCAACAAAATGACCTAAGCCATCATGAAAGAACACACAACAGATAAAACCTGAATAAACGTACAAAACTAAATCTAAACCTAACATGCAATAATGTAAGAATTTTCACGTGTGTGCGTATATATCATTGTACACAACTGTCGTACAAAACATAGCACAGAGCAGTTCTGATTATCTTCCATCTTATCCTGCAGACAAGCTCCAGAGCTCAGATGCTGTCTATTGGAGGCTCAGTGTTCGAGTACTGAACAGCTTGTACGAGGGACCATGCTATTCCATGTCGTTTCAAAATATTCTCAACTGTTAAACACTGTACGAAAAATATATTTCTGTATAAATACATCTTTGCGAATGCATGCTACTTTTTCCGACGTATCAGAAAGACTTCAAACAGGTGAGACATTATCAACGGGCAGCAAAGAGAACTGAGTGTCATTGCCATCGCACCTGAACGCCAGTAGCGAGTACAACAGTCGTCGCCTGGCGGGCCGGCTACTGGCACGGATATATAATAATTTTACGACTATGGTCGAATACAAATTTCATCATGCCCGCACAGCTTTATATCGTCTAATCTATCCTACTCATCCACCCGTGACAGACAGACAGACGGACGGACAGACAGATGCGTAAATCTGCCTTCCGCAGTGCGGACGGCATAGTAATAAGGCAGTATGCCGACAGCCAAGTCTCAGCGGTCTGGTGCATTATGAGCGGCATGGTGCAGAGGTCGAGTGCTGCTGCTGCTGTAGCGAATGCGACGTGGTGGATGCGCGAATGTCACATACTTCGCTGCAATTCCGCAAGCGGTGAATAATTCACATCGCGGTCGTGCCGCGCGGCGCCAGCTAACACCGAGAGTCATTAATGAACCGCTGGAGCGAGCGATGCAAGCCGGACACGCCTCCAGTTGACCACCGGACGGCTCCATGGATGTCAGTCTCTGGGTCACCCAGACACCATTAACCACGGCGAGTACTAACAACTTTCAGCGGCGGCAGCAGTGGGATGTCTTGATTGCAGCACATAACGCATCCCAGACCCGCAGAGCATACCATTCGTCGGCTTTTCTCCTGCTCAGAGGCTGCGGAAGCTGCTGATCAATAGCTTCACTCCATGGTTGCTGCTGTAAATGGCACTGACTGCGCCGTGGTCTATTCACAAGAGCATCCTTCTTGCTCTTTTGCATTTGCTGCTCTATTATCGAAATTCAGCGTTCGGAATCGGTCTACCTACGAAACTTTCTTTATTTTTTAAAAACAAGGAAGCAGCAATCAAATAAGCAAAATAATGCAATGGCTGCGCTACCGAAATAAATCTAAATGTGCAAACAAACTAATCGCTCCAACGTCAGTAGCGCTGACTGTATGACTACGACCACATTAGTTGTTAATAATCTGAAACCAAAGAAAACTCCGCAGGTATTGATATGCAGTGGCGGTTTCAAGAATGTTTGTTGGTTCGAACGACCTTCGTGTTCCTCCTGTAACTGTGTCAAACCGCCGTCTGCATCACGACGACACGACGAAAGGCAGCAGCTTTTCTTTTCACACTAAGTTGCCGAAAATGTTGTACATCACTGTTGTAGAATTTTCAGATGATCATCAGCTTGTGAAGACTGTCCCCAGATCTTTTACCGGGCATAGTTGTTCCGTACGTTTATGCCCTTTATGAAATACGTTAAAATACGCGTATTGTTCCTAAACGTAAATACGTTAAAATACGTTGTAATTCACTAAAAATTTCGTAACCTGGCGTCATCGCTCGTCTACCGCGCCTGCTGTTTAGTGTGCCAGTGGTCCTCCTTAGTCTGCCCTGTACTATTTAGTTCCACTCGCACAAACTGTACTTTCTGCAATGATTAAAGTAACGTTTATTTTCTGCAATCGCGGTTCAACCTAAATATCATCGTTAATATATTGGCCATTCTCGGCTAAAAATTTGTTAGGAGAATGTAAAAGTTCCTTCTAAAAACAGAACTCGTTCACATTATAAAACACGTTAAAATGCACGTATTTCCCCCAAACCACGTTTAATACGTTAAATACGTACGGAACCACTATGTTACCGGGGCTTTATCTCTAGGACACACTAAGAGACTTTCGTCCCCCAAACCTCCTGATAAACCCATTCTCAAATTCTGCGTTCACCTCTGTGATGCAGAACATACGCTAGAAAGCCGACAGGTGAAGTCTGTCTAATCTATCGCATAAGATCAAAAGCAATTTTTTGAAGAAAAACAAACAAAATACGATGAACATGAAGTATGTGAAAGGCATGTAGACAGATCGGTGAACAGCCGTAATCTACCGTGAAAAGTATCTGAGATGAGCTTCAAGCCTGAATTAAAATGGTGAATTGATGACAGATGGTGGTAGGAAGCTTACACATCACAGAGAAACCGCGAGACGCTTATGTCAGTTGAAATATTGTTAGCTGTTGCACAACGGTACAAAAAATTTCATTTAAAAGGCTTGCAATAATTAATTAGTTAGTCAGTAAGAATATTTCTAAAGCGGAAGTAGCAAATAGTCACGATTTTGACCTACCATACCTGTATTTGGCGCCCCCAATGGGGGTGACCCAGTGTAATTTCGTCAAATTCTTTTGGCTTCAGAAAAGTAGAGTCCTGGGCTATCGTTTGGCGTCATCCACGTGACCAGTCGCTTTGGTTGGTAGAACTCCGACTTGTAATGGACGGATGGACAGACAAACATACGGTCGGACACAGGGCCACAGCATATAACGCGCTAGCATAGCGTAGCGCGGTATAAATGTTAAAACAAGAAATACGTTCTGTGGAACATGGTATCTGCCCCATAGCCGAGTTCACAAGTCCATGACTTCCGGTCAAAAATCTGACGTCGCCATCGTGTTCCCCGACCAAGATTTCCTGTAAAACGCGGGAATTTCGGTTATTCGTGAACATTTAAGGCAGATATTGCGTTTTTTATTTTTGCATGAGTTTTCAGGACCTCTATGTCAACATGGGGATTTTTAGGGGGAAATAGAGGAAGGGGTGGGGCGATATTGACCCGAACAAACTCGTTCTTACTTTTGGGGGTTTACACGTCTGTTTCCAATTGGTGAAAATCGACGAAGAAATGCAACCGTGAGAGTGTCCACAAGCGGACAGACACACACACGCTCAGACGCAAAACGATTTGCCTCATGCTATATGCTATAGCTATGGGGCAGATAAAAATATCAAACTGTCGCTATCCGCGCAGCTATATCATAGAACGACGCAAATCTGATGACTTCCGTAGCGCTGTTGTGTAAAGCCACTATCTTATGCATTGAAGCTGTGTATGGCGTGTACGCCATAATATACCGAGACACGCCACTGGTCGACCGAATTGCTCAAGAGTGAGCCATAAAATACAAGTGTCAAGATTGTCAGAACGTACATCAACGAAACGGTGCAGAGGAGTCTACAGTCTGTAGTATCCACGGATGCATACGATTTTGACTGTTTCTATATTTCTACTTAATTCACCGGTAAAATTTCATCGTATTATAACTGTTGTTTCACAATATTCAGCCAGAGTTCGTTGTTATCTGAACAAACACTGGATTTCACACTAAATGCGAATATCAGACCACGCATTGACGTATGCAAGCGCGATATATCGGCTACTGTCAATTCTGTCTGTCCGTCCGTCCGTCCGTTACACTTGTAAACCTTGTTAAAAATTGCTGAGCATTTCATTCAATAGACAGCCCTCACTCGAGGTTGCACCGACTACGTTACTTACTTACAATTTTCAGCTCGGGTCTGCATTTTATCCACTGATAATTCAAAACTCCATTTCCACTTTTCAGTAAATCGACTGCATACGTGCGGGAACTTGCCATCCCGTTTATCTAAACTCTGATCTATGACCTATTTTACCTAGACAGTGTCGAGTTAAACGAGCGTGCTGGGTATCTAGGTTATTTCATTCGAACGTTATTGTCCGACCACTCAGATACACAAACAGCTGACTGACTGCTCTATACGTACTCTAAGTTGGTCGACAAACATTGTTCATTATCTGATAGCCCCAACATCCGCGTTTTCATGTAGCAAAAATATGGTGACATCCCGATGGTATTGTCTTCAACCGCGGTATCAAATTTATTACGATTTTGATCAGTAACTGGTTGTTATTCGCGGGAAAGATGCGAAATATAGGAGGTCATATGTAATTTACCGAACAGTGTCATTGTCGATGATCTTGAGTGACTAACGTCACGTTTCAGCTACTTAAAACTTCTTCGCGATCATCATCTGACAATATAGCAAACTACATGGTGTCCCAAAAAATCTGTCCACCATTTTTATTCGGCTCGAGGCTAGGCGTCAGCCGAACATTGGATTCACTTTACGGCGTTTTTGCGGTGTTCACGCGTTCGGCTATAACTCCGCCGAAAGGGAACCAATTTCGACGAAATCTGGACCACTCTGAGTACATCGTCGGGGGCTGACAGGCGTCCCAACGCGTGAACACTGCCAAAACGCGCGGTAAAGTGAATCCAATATTCGGCTGAAACATATCTTCGAGCCGAATAACTAGATGCTTGGGAGTGCCTCCTAAAATGCGCGAAGGACGTCCGAGTTTACATCTTTTTGTTTAGACAGCGGCAGCATTTTTCAAAAGTAGTGGATGAATATTCATAAGAAAGGTATGGAAAAGTCAGATTCGGAATGATCTGGATCAGGAGCGGGACGCCTGTCAGCATTACGTACGCTAGATGGCGCTTCACGATATTGTACTATTTGGCGCAAATGTAACGCAATGCTTATAGGTTTGAAATATGCCGTGCCATCGTAAACAACGTTTAATAATTAATGCGCTATGTGTAGTTCTCAGAGAACAAGCTTTATCGCCCTGATGGCGCGAAACGATATGCACCCATCCCGCTGACGGCAGCTTGCAGTCCGTAAAAGCTGCATCAAGCACATATACAGAGTGAAACACGACGTTCTGCCTCAAAAACGTTTCGGCCAGTTTTTAATATGGTATAGCCGTACGGCCATGCGGACCGATTTCTAGCACAGGGTTTCTGTCAGTGGTCTACAGTAACCATAGCTCTAAAACACTCCGTTTTCGGCTAGGGGCATGAGACAGACAGACGAGTGGACAACAGCTTCGCTTAATAACTCGACTTTGGTTGGTGGCGGAGTCATAACAAACACGCCTGTCGGGTGATTGTTACGTGCATGCAGACTACTGTTGTGAGCGATGACAATCTTAATATTGACGACGACGATATTGTAGTGCATAAAAGATGCGTTGTCACACGGTCAGAGACAAACTCCTACATCGACAACAGCGAAGTAATAATGCTACTAATAATGCAGATGTGACCACATCACACCACTGTTGCGCCAGTTACACTGGCTGCCAGTTCAGAGACGAGTGGAGTTTAAGATTGCGTGTCTTGTACACCAGTCACTAGCTTCACTTGCACCGACCTACGTGACTACCGACATTCATCTCGTCTCTGAATATAATCGTCGCCCTCTGCGCTCATCTACTGATAGGCCACTAACAGTTCTATGAACCCACAACAAATTTGGTGATAGAAGCTTTGCTGTTGCAGGGCCTCGTTTGTGGAACAGTTTGCCGATACACCTGCGGCAGATCTCTAGCTTCGGACAGTTTAGGCGATATCTTAAAAATCATTTATTTGGTATTTAAGAAATCACAGCGCAGTGTGACGCATGATTTTCTACGCTATATAAATATTCTTACTTACTTACTGACTTACTAAAAAGTGGTCGAAGAATTTTAACAAAAGGCCGCATCGCATGACGTGCCGTCATTGAGGACTGAATGATCCCTTTTGCTGCGTACACCACCGCAGAGACTCCCAATGCTTTTCAATGGGCCGAACAACCTCCTAAATTATCCCTTCCCGCGGGTATCTCCACCCTCATCTGATGCATGGTTTCTTGGGTCCATATGAGTCGGCCTCTCAAACGGCAACTCGATCACGTCAGCCGTTTTTGCACAGTACATCCATGTGACCGACACACAGACACACAGACCGCGCTACGTGCAACACCTGTAGCAATAGGCCACGTTTCACGCACTGCGTGCATGCGATGCGGCCAATAATAGTACACTGCAGACAGAGAGGTACGGTGGTACGGTCACGACACGGTACACCATCAGTCAACTATCTCATCACAACGGCCTGCCTCCGCAGCCCAGCCGTTGTATAGGCCATGATCGAGATAAACATACATCACGTATACGGTCGCTGCAGGGCCGTGCACGCACGATATTATTGCAAATATTGCGTCATCGGACGCTGCGTTTTGGTAACCCGCGTGTTCGGGCAAAGCCCGCCGAGTCGGACCATCCCTTCGCCGATGCTCGCCCGTTGCGCCGCTGGAACCACGGCGCACAGAGGCCGAGCCGGGCCTGGCCGGCCGGACCTACGGACCACAGTGACTGCTGGCCGTGTATCGATTGAGACCAGGCGTCAGATAGCCGACATTTCCGTTTTACGGACGTCGGACAATGACGGCTCACCGTGTTTCATAGTTAGCTAACCCTTTCACTCGGAGTTGCAATCATACTTCCAGTCGTTTTACGACAATGGCAGCTAATACGGTGTACGCTACTGCCTGTGACCTTGACCTTGACCTTCAGAAGTCCTTCACTTCCGATACGACAGATGCGTCTTCCGATTCGCATGTAAAAAGCGTAGCGAGTGCGTGCTATATTTTTTTTCTAGATATAAAGTTTAGACACGGTCATGCGAGATCATTGGTGATGTCTCCTTTCGATAGTCCAAACCGCCAAATATGATTTACTATTAGTCCTCGATCGTAACTATGTCTCTATCTTGCACCATTTCCGAGATATTTGCCGAAATTTAAAGAGCTCACATGACCTTGAGCACACGCCTTCAGTTGTAATCTGTCATGCATATACCACTACTCGCCAAGATCAATCGGCACACGAATTTTGAAACGTCTAGTTTTACCCGCTTCAGAGATATGATAAGGTCCCAAAAAGTTAAAATGGGACACGTAACCATGACAACGCCCATTTGGGGATATTTTGTCATCCCAACGCTAATACTTACTATGGCCTACCTGTGTACTAAATTTGAAGAGTGAGCTTTTTAGCTGTTTCAGGAATATGAAAGAAGACCCAAAACGTGGAATAGGGGTGATTTGGTGGTTAGAGTCGCCCACGGTCGTCGACAATGTCGTCATACACCATACACTCAAACCGCGTTACCAAGCACTTTCGTCAGACAGTGAGTCGCAAATATTTATACGAGGATGTCATCAATATATCATGAAACATATTGAAATCAATTAAAATATAGAGCAGTTATCGTCCGAGATTAACAGTAGCATAATGTCACAGCGCACATGTAGCTGTGAATTGGTAAGAGAGCTTATAGGCTTATGTGGAAGACTGGATTTTGTTCATTTATATGAACATCGGATAGTAGCTTTTGTTCGGAAATTTTTTTAACTCATTCAATGTTCTTTTGATAACCTGTGTTAATATGCACAAGATGTCGCATTAATAGTTACTCTCTGTAGACAATATTGACTCTAAATGATTTAGCATGTTTTGCTTTGAGTGATCTGGTTTGTATGTTTGTCTTGTCTGTCTGTCTGTTTGTCTGTTTGTCTTTGTCTCTATGTATGTTTTATACTTTTGTTTGCTGCTTTTTTCTGCCCTCGTGGCGAATAAACATCATCATGCAGGCATTCAGTGACGCCGAACAAGGCTGAACAAGTTTTGGCATCAACTGCATTTATGCAGTATATACCAGACTAAGCCAATGCCGCTTGCATACGTACGGAACTTCGGCGATCACCTGATATGTCGGTCACTGTTCTCCACATGCGCCATACTACATGTAACACTGACGAACTAGAAGCCGACGACGAATTTATTCATTTAACCCGACGTCGATGTTAACGTTTTCAGCTGTGCTTCGTTGCTGTGAGATCTGCCGATCATCGGAACGAGACAAGAGCTCAATCAAACCGTCGTCCACCTTGCAAAATCTCATTTGCCAGAAGACACATTGTATACAGTCGATCAAGCAGTCCGAATTACATAACGGGCTCCAACGAAGGAAGTCGGCGCCGGTAATGACGAATGGAGTGGAGAGTGTCGCGAGCAATGGATGCAGTGATGCGCGGCCTCGCATCCTGCCTGCGGCTGATGGTATTGAGTCAATGACGTTTACATTGCAGCAGCAGCAGCCGCAGCAGCGACGCCAAACGCAGTTAGACGAGCGACAGACGACGATCCACAGAGCATCCAGCGGAGCAATCGACCAGCGGGTAAGCATTCGTATCTATATTGTAAAGATAATTTATGAGCACAAGCGTCGTCACAATTGCATCAGAAACGCACGACGGCTGCCAACACATAACGCAAATATACATTCATGCGGGCTTGGCGTGGAAATGTGACTGATATTTTTTGCTGTTATTTTTGAGTCCCGTTCTGCTATCGAACAGTGCGAACGATATGAGTAGTCCAGTGGTTACGCGTCGGACTTACGACTCAATGATCGTGAGTTCGGTACTGGGCAACTCGCGGATTGCCAAATCGCGGACTGGACAAGATGTCACGTAAACAATTAACACGGAGACTGGCGGACTTGACAACTCGCAGACACCGCCGACAGTAGTAGTCATAGTTTTAATTAAATGTTTGATTGTGGACGCACTAAACACTGACAAACGTTATCTTGCGTGTATTTTATTGTTTGCTACGTATATTTCGTTTATGTATCAAAGTAATACTATTTGTGCTGAAAATGAAAAAAAACATAGGCTTATATATCGTTGTTTGTTTCCACTTTAGAGGCAGATTATTCTGGATGCACGAAATAAGGTTGCAGATGTCAAACAGGTTTACATGAGCATTATAA
>Ga0209780_1004147_pt1 | contig 11075 bp, 9 predicted proteins | sample WorMetexBAHAMAS2_FD_187384 | JGI IMG/M metagenome (GOLD analysis project Ga0209780, IMG submission 187384) | Marine gutless worms symbiont microbial communities from Max Planck institute for Marine Microbiology, Germany - Inanidrilus exumae... | ecosystem: Host-associated > Annelida > Digestive...
CGATTTCCCGTCGGAGAATTTTCACGAACTTTGCACACAACAACGTCGATCGGTGTCGCGATGTAAACTTTCCGAACTGAATTTTGAAAATTTTATCATAAGGGGTCGTTTTCCAAAAAAAAAACGCAAAATTTTCATTTTTATCGTTGAAATCAACTCAAACTCATTCCCCTGCCCGAACCGGAAAAAAGTACCCCAAGAGTTTCGCTTTCGCTTTAGGAGTTCTGGCGACTTCAGGCCGCCAGAACTCCGCAATGATAACAGATCACCGGAAACTCGCGGCCAAACTGAATCTCTACGGGATGTCTAGTTTCCATTTTCATTGTTGGAATCAACTTAAACTCATTCCCCTGCCCTCCACACTCCGCACAAGTACGTTCCTACCCCCAAACGTTTCGCTTTTAATTGTCGGATGCGTATTACGCACTATGCGTTATATTTGTAATCACCAGGTGGCGCCATTAACTATATGCATAAAGCAAATGGGAGCTATTAGGCCTATTTCGTTTACAATTAAAAACAGTAACTGTGCGAAACATAACTTTGATTACCGATAATTTGTAACGACTAAAGATTTACATCATCTCATCATATGTGCCAATTAGTTGCGTAAGTCTACAGTCAACTTCCATTAGGTTAAGGAAGTATGTAGTTAAAGGTTCAGGGCAGCTCACTGAGACGAGTTTTTAGCGAACCTGAATTCACGACTCTATGAAAATTTTACGGAGATCGGGGGATTTAAACGCAAGAGGGGTAGCGAAATATAGCAATTTTTGACATTTGGAATGCTATAACTCCGAAACGGTGCAAGGTAGGAGGTAAGTTAATATTAATCACTAATAGGAAGTCGTATATGGGCTTTCGATTGGTACCAAAATTGGCGACCTTGAATGACCTTGAACGGCGAAATGGCCATTTTTGGGTTATTTTTTTACCGAATTCGGTAATTTCAAGGGCGTATTGCGTAAAAGTGGTTGACAAAGCCATAACTATAGACAATTTACGATTACTATGTCTAGTAGTAAACGTCTGCAGAGAGACCGTGTGACGCCCACGGTATAAATTCCTAGCAGATTCATAAATGCAAGACTTAATGCGCAGTACTTGGCTAGCTATCGTTTTGATAAGAAGTCGTATATGAGCTTTCGATTGGTACCAATATCGGTGACTTTGAATGACCTTGAATTGCGAAATGGCCCTTATTTTGCGTTGTGTTACCGAATATGGTAATGAGCCTTATTTTGCATTATTTCACCAAATTCGTGTACGATGTCGTCGTAAAACAATTATTAGGCTTACCTCGGTTTCGGAGTCTACTTCTGATAGTTTATGACCATATTAATACCATCTGCGCAAGTATTCAGCGATTATTTCGGCAAAACAAACTCTGATAACTGGGTTTGATGGGCGTAGGTGCATAGATGATTGGGTGCACTGCATAGGTTACCATTGACGCTTAGTTATAGTAGAAATTAGGAACTCAGTTTAATAATGGGCGTAGGCACTGGCCTTTACATGTGCGATGTCTTCAGCACAGGTGACAGTTCTGGATCTGAACTGTGTGCCAGTATTCTGAAATCACTTGCAAAAGCTGCATGGTGTTTATGGCGCGTTTCGACGGTGTTCACGCTTTCGGCTATAACTCCGCCGGAAGTGAAGCGATTTGAATGAAAATTGTAGCACACTCGTAGTATGTTGTTAGTTGCCGCTGTTCCTGGCAATGGGACGCATTGCCATCACCTGTCGAATTACATTGAACCATCTGTCTACAGTGGCGATTCGCCTAATTTCAAATTACTTTCACCACTTGCTATTTTTGGACGCCTACATAGACAGTCGCACAGATAGCTAGGCGCTTCGAGCCGAGTACTATATTGTGTTCATTCAACACAATACAGCCATCTAGTCTAAATCATGCCACTGTTCCAGTAAATCTTTTATGTCGCTTTTTCAACAACACGCCAGGCAATTTACAACCAAAAGATCGCTGACAATATTTCACAATCTCCATATCAGATGTCTTAAATGGTTTCATGAAAAACATGTTTAACGTAAAATCAAGTGAAATCATAAACGTTGTATCTAAATTACACACTTTTAATGCATACTACAACACAGGCAAACATTTCTGCTTTAATAACTGCATTATAACCTCCTCAGAGGCCAGTCTACCAACTTTGGCAAAATACTATTTGCAGCACGGTAGAAAGATCTTTTAGCGTGTCAATGGAACATTTAAATTTCATGTCTCGAACAATGTATACACCCAGATAACGGATTTCATCGACCCACTGGAACGCCCGTCCATCCAGTGTCTTTATTTTAGAGCACAACTTCTCGTGTCGTGCACCTATCCTTATACAGCATGCGGTGTTCAGACTGATTTGCGGTCACTTGCGGCATCGTTTAGGGTTACTTCAGCTGATTTGCGGTGATTTGTGGTGTTTAGGCTGACCGCACTGAACGGCTGAATCGAGAGTCGCCACATTTTGTAAACAAATAAAATACCGTAGGTCATGTGTAGGAATGAAAAACTACCCCGTAATGGGCGTAGTCAGAGTCACGTGACCTACAATTAAAATTTTGAAGCTCCAATCATATCTTTTGAATCGGTGAATCTAGGCATTTCAAATTTCATTACTGATAATGAGTAGTACTATATTGCACGCGTGATAGATATGTGTTAACGGTTACATCATGACGTCTTTAAGTTTTTGGAAAATAAGTAATGATATCTTGTAAACGGTGCAAGATAAAAACATAGTTTCAATGGAAATAAATCGTATCTGGCCTATCTAATGGAATTATTATCGGTGACCTTAAATGACCTTGGAGGTCATTTTTTTTGTTTGAAAGCTTTGTAACTCACATACTTCGGGATAGTGTATTATCTACGATATGCTTACACGTGAATCGGAAAGCGCATGTGGATTGTAGTTTTGACTACCCTTTCGAAAAAAATTGAGTCACAGCCAGTCACATACACTGTAAACTGTAAATGTGGTAATATCTCGAAAACGGTGCCAGATGGAGTAGTTGTTACTAACGACCACTAACATGAAGTGACTTATGGCCAATCGAATAGAGGCAATTCCGATGACCTTGAGTAACTTTCAAGGTCATTCATCTGCTGCCAAGCCTTTTCAAATGTGATTTTCGTACACCATTGCAGCAGTGAACAAGATTTCAACTGACGTAGCGCATCACTTGGTCCCTCTGCGGTAATGAAGCTTCTTGCAATTCTTGGCTACGATGCAAGCGCATCGTGTGACGCGGTCCCACCGGCATCTCACTTCCACATCCAGCCATTTGCCCCGGTTTCTGTCGTCACGGCTGCATGCGCTGTACTGTATAAAGGCGCCAGCCGCTGAATTGTCGGTCAGCCGTGAACCGAGCGCAGAGTTACTACGTCGACGACGCGCAGCGGCCGGACGTGGCGCCGCGCGCGATTTATGCGAGCCGAACACGGCTTCGGATTGCTATAGAGACCGGTGTTTACCGACCGACCGAGACGACAGTTAGGCCTACTGATCTCGTCCGCGACCGTCGCAGATCAATAGCTGCGCTGTCGCGCCAACTCTGATCTCAATATGTCTACAGACGCCGATCGGCCGTTTTTACTGACATTCCTTTTTCTCGACCTCTTTATCACTCGGGACGCGGTACAGGACGTAACTAAAATGAATGAATACTGTCACAAAAAAGCCACCACACTTACCACTAACTTTGCTTATTCGTTGCCCTGGTTACTGGTCTCAACCGAGTCCATAAAGAACTTTATATCTACCACAAATATGATATATCGAGAACTAAGGCTATTCTCTATAAAGATAATAGCTATTATATTTGAACCAGCAACTTAATAGAAATATTAAACGTCATTTGGAACATGCAGATAAAAAATCAATCAACTATCAGCTAGTTCGCATGCCATATAATCAATTAATAACTAAGTATTAACAAATTAACACAACATTATTTTGACGCGAACTGGTTATACAGAGTAGGCCGAAATAAATGACATCAAAGAATTTTTGTGCAAAATTATAAATCACTTTCACTGATTTCATTGATTTTTGTGTGCATTTTTATGTGCTTACAAAAAAAGTTGCATGCTAAAAACTTCACTGACGTATTTTGCTCAATGGTGCCGCTTTGCGAACGATATTATAACCTACCATGCTGTGTACTTATTACTTCGTACACAGGAGAGGTTGCGAAGTATTGTGATGAGTACGTCTGTCTGTGTGTGTCTGTGTGTGTCTGTCTGTCCGCGAGGATATCTCTGGAACCACATGAGCGATTTTTACCAAATTTTTGTACATGTTACCTATGACGGTGGCTCGTTCCTCCGGCGTCGTTGAGATATGTTATGTACTTCCGGTTTTGTGGATGACATCATGTCTTAATGTATTTTTTTCAATAATGGGCCGTATAGCGGTATGAAATTCGCCACCAAGGACAGATTTAGCTTAAATTTACTTATTTAACGTAAAGTCGGACGGATTCAATTTCTTATTATTAAAGGGCATAACATTGACTAACTATTTCAAAATTACTTGCAAACTAAAGTAAAAGAAGAACGGAAAATATCGACGATTAATGGGAAGAATTATCAAAACGCACATCGACCTAGCTATACACAACATTATAAACGTGGTGCTTGTTTAGAGTGTTAAATATTTAAATTACACTCAATATCAAGCACATAAATGTAGAAATCTCTGCAAACTATTGTATATGTGAACCAAAAACTGTTCACTTTTGTCAAGACATTTAACTATAATAAGTATCACTTTAGCGAATCCCGTATATCAGGTCGTTTTGTGGTAGGTAGGCCTAGTTGTTTTTATATCTTCAACTTGTGGATACTGCGCAACTTATAAATTGTTCTAGACCTGTTATTGCGGCAGTTTTATAGCTGATTGCGCTTTACCTCGGCCATTCGGAGAAACTGCCCGTTTTATGTCTCTTGCTAAAGGTCACATAAACATCTTACTGCCTTGGCTTTTAGGCTCTGTATCTCTCGAGTAAGCTTGACTGCTTTGTTTGACACTTTTCTGAACTTACGTGCATAAATTACTCAATGTCTGCAGAAATTATCGCAATTTTATCTGCTGTGAACAGAGATTTTATAGGGTATAACAAATTACATTAATTTATGTTTTGCCATTGACAGCAAATATTAAACAGAATCGTGTTATCTAACATCTGCGTTTAATTCTTTCGTTCATCGATACTATTATAACAAGGTGTCGCCCTAACGGGACGTAACCGTACTAGTCCGCTGTGAAGTGTCGGCCACCCGACCGCCCACGTGCCCGGCGGCGGGCCCGCCCACCCGCTGGCAGCGTTACAGACGACGACAGACGCCTGCCAGCAAAACAATACTGGCCCACTAGGCGGGCCAGCCAGTAACAAACCCAAAGTTCAAACCTATGCACTGTATCAGTTGCTTCCAATAAGCGATCTACTAAAATACATCTTATAACCTTCGTCCGAGACTCCACGATATTACCGGACAAGCAAACACGTCAATATAATAGCAATTTTATTATAAGAATATTGTTTAATGATTGCTAGTAGTCTAACGTACCGGTACTTATTTTATCTTATTTCATATTTTTACACTCACGCCATTTACTTAGTTGTTTTTGACTTTTCCTTACCTTATAATTATGTTATGAATGTCGTCAACATAGTACTCTTTACAAATACAAATACAAAAATCACTATTTGCAAAGATCACCAAATACTTTTCGTGGGTGAATCAAACATACGTAAAATAAATCCAAGATATCCGACCGCCGCCATTTTGAAAAATCGAAAAAAGTGGCCACATCTCGGCAATGGTTCGACTGATCGGCATAAAATTTGGCATCGTGACACAAATTCATCCTCCGATCTGTCCAGGCAGTTACAATTTTGAACTTTTAAAATCCAATATGGCGGATGGCCGCTATCTTGAAAACAGAAAAACAGCCGTATTTCCGCAACGGTTCGACCGATCGACAGGAAATTTGCTACAGTGACGCATATTGACCTCCGCGGCAGTTGAAAATTCCAACTTTTTAAAATCAAGATGGTAGAAAAATCGTAAAATAGCCATATCTCGGCAACGCTTTGACCAATCAGCACGAAGTTGGGCAAACTGACGCATATTGACCTTCTGCACGCGCAGGGCTGACAAAATCTCCAATTTTAAAAAATCCAAGATGGCAGCTGGCCACCATATTGAAAACCGTTGAATCGTCATGTCTAAGCAACGGCTTGACTGATCACCGCGAAATTTGGCAGGGTGACGTATTTTGACCCTTTGCACCCTAACGGCCGACAAAATTTCGAATTTAAAAAAAATATTAGACGGCGAATGGCCGCCATTTTGCATGCCAAAAATCGCCAAAATCAGCAACAGTTCGTCTGATCGTAAAGAAATTGTGTACGGTGACTCATACTGCCCATCTGAATCACAGCCGCAGTTAAAATTTCGACTAACAAACACGGTGAACCGCTGCCATTTTTACAATAATTCAGTCGTCATGTGCATCAAGATATAGCGATTTAATGTGATATCAACTTTCGACTTTTTAGTGTTAAACGATGCCTGTAATGACAACAATGACACTCGCAAGGAGATTAAATATTTTTGGTGGCACTGAAAATAAATAAACGAAGTTACATGATCTAAAAGTAAGCGACATTAACAGATTCGCAATCTAAAAACAGCAAATATTTTATCGAAAAAAAACTAATGTTGTATAAGCCAAAGCTCAAAAAGGGCAAAAAGTACAATAAACGCTAAATTATAATCACGATACATATGTGCTGGGTTGTACATTTAAAGCTGGCGATTGACAGGTAGCTTTGTATAAGATGACAGCTATGCGATGGCGCATGCGCTTCATACTTATAATTTAGCAGTTGTTTTAATTTATTGCTGTTTTAGAACTCTGGCTTATACTGCAGATATATTGTTAGCAGTTTTTTTTTCTATACATGGAGACATAGCTGCATGTTGCTTACCTATCGACGCTGATTGCCGTGAGATTGAGAATGGATGACGTACAGCACATGACGTCAAATGCCACCCACGTGTCACACAAAGCATCTCCCAACTGCCAGACGGAGCCATTCACCTGGACAATACAAAAACGATACAGTAGTTGTGACAGGCTACATACGCAGCACGCTAACCCGCCACCCGGAGTGTCGTCGATGGACGACAAACGATTTACATAATTACAGTTAGAAAACGAAAACGGAAGCTGCGGCGCTATTGGTAATTTTGTTCCATCTCGAATCGCCGTCTATGGTTGGCCGACTGATTAATGATATCCAGAATATCCAGAATGTGTTTCGAATCACCTCCGAAATTTTAACAACAACTCTTTTGTGGTCCATTATACCAATTCCCCAAATGTCACGAAAATTTATCCGTAACTATTTTCAGCTATCGTGCTAACAAGCAAACAAATAAACAGCGGTTGAAACAGTACCTGTCGCCATCGGTGGCAAAGATAAGATGCGCAGAGTATATAGTAGGGTCGAATTCAATAGTTGCACATCATGAAACCTAGTCCGGCCGGACATGATGAGCTGGCCAACGAATGGTCGTGTTATCTTCAAACCGTCGGCAGTCCCCTACCGTGCCGTCCATCGCGGCCACACTGTGTGTGTTGTAATATTGCAGTACTTTAAGAACTGTAACATAGTACAGTTCAATTGCTGGAATTATTACCTGATACATACAGTTGTAATTAGCAGTATTAATTGCAGTGTAAACCCATCACTTTCGTCTTAATATTACTGTATCACAAGGCGACATTCAGAAAATTATGAAACAGACAGTGATAATTCGGGTCGGCAGTTAACAATGCACTGTTGCTCTTGTGAATTTCGCAAAACTTCCGGCAACCGTTTGACGGCCCCGATATCACAAAATTTTTTACCGAAGTGCAGTTCTGGACCCACTGAATTATCGATGCCATATGATTCAATTTGCAACATTTAACGTTAATTAGTTACTTCGTATTGAAATCATTTACAAAGGTACTGTTTCGGAATTCTGTTGTTTTATTTTAATGAACACCTAACATCGCTTAGTGTTGACCGCGGTTTTTGACTCGTGTCACTGTCATCGTTTATTCTCAGAGCCTATAGATAGATTTGAAGGAATTTCCGAACGACTTACAAGAGCCGCTGACGTCATCGAGTTCCTGTGGCCCGAAATTTACACTTAAAAGACTGCTCGGAATCCGCAGATGCCTTTGTTGTATCAGCAATTCACTGGAGAATTGGCTCTACTTGAAGTCAGTGCCTCGCTGGGCCACATTATCGCAAAGAAACGAACGTCAACATCCAGACTTGAAACGTCCATCACTAAGAACGTCAGATAATGATTAGCTTGTTTTGATTGGCGGTGCACTTGAATATTGTACATGACCCTTCAGATGGAAAGAAAACAAAGTCCTGTCATAAAGTGCATAAGCACTTAGGAAATTAGACGACATTCTCTATCTGGAAAACGCTAATGCAGCTGACAGTCTTCGAAGACAAAATAGGCATATGCAAGCACTGCACTATGACTCAAAACGGATTGTTATAACTTCGACTTGGACAATTTTTGGTAGACAGTATGCTGTTGTTCTTCAATATTGATTGCAAGTAGTATTTCGTACCTAATATTTTGCGTGTCTACGCAATCTTAAAAGCTGCCGTAAGACAACACATCTCAGTGACATCTGTGCACCGCACTCGCGAGACATTCCAGCTGCTGCAGCAGGAAACACCGAGTACTGGGATCCAGTTCCGAAATTCATTAGTTACCCGTTTTCAAATCCCGGCAACAAGTATCTGATTTTCCCCACAATCGTACAAAATACCGTGCCAATTTTTGGCCCGTATCTGCACCTGTTCACCAGCTTCAGAAAGTGCGCACTGCGCCAACAATGCCACGGAAGACGGACGACGAACTTCATAAAGTAAAAAGTGCTTTAGAATATTTTCTGAAGCTGGTAAACTGCTGTCAAACCGTAAGCGGTTTTGGCGCCATTTATATTTCATCGCATTTTCGTTTTCAGCGACCGGGTATACCCGCTCATGGCGTACAGCGTTCGCTTCTTGCAATAACATTTCTACGGAGGCGCAAATCGCCATAAATTAATTACCAGTTTTACGTAAACTAAGGTCATTACAACTAGTTTTAAAGCCACGCAAATTCAAGAACTGTCGCGCCTGGTAATAACTGACCTTCTGGGCGTGAATAGGCAGTAACGTGTCCTCTGAATTCGCTGTAATTCGACCCGTTCGCTTATCTCACCACTTGCTGAGCTCTTGCGCTACTTATACTGGTAAAGTAGATTTTAAAACCGGGTACCCGGATAACTGCAACCTGTACTCGGTTCCTGAAACCTGTAATGCTGCAATTCACATTAGTCGATAGTACTGCAGCTGGCGTTGGTGTCACCATCGGGAACATCTTGGTCGGTCAACAACACCGCCTTGGAAATAAGCGGCAATATATAGACAAGCTGTGGCACCGGACGAGCCAAGCACCGTTAGTACTCGTTCGATCAGCCGCTGCAACCGACTCGACGACGCTGGCGAGGACAAAAAAGGAAAGAACTATATAGAACGCCAAGGGATCAAAGTCTACGCTGCGGCATTATTGCCATTCGGTTTAACCTCGTCCGCGTCTCCGGGGTTTTGCCTCCCGCGCCGATTGATCACGGACGGCTTAGCGACCGGATGGCATAGTCGCAGTGAACAACTTCGCGTCGACTAGGCGACTGTATACTTCGTTTTGGTTGATTCCGTTATGTCGCGCAATGGTCGACAGCGACGGCGGTACGATACGATACGATATTTACGTGCGCTCAAAAGCTGACAAAATGGCCAGCTTAGTCTAGCGCACGGCACAGAAACAAAAATAAGGAAAAACTAAAAACAAAAACCGGTTAGCTTAGAAGTAACGGTGCAAGCAAACGGTGCAAACGTTTGCACGCACCTGGCGGTGTGCGGAGACAGACGATCACGGCGCAACGTCGCACGCGGGACCTGGTGATCAGTAAGTTAAACCAATAATTTCCACGTGGATTTCGTTTTATGACGCTTATGCTATGCATCTACGATACGTTCGCCAATATATGACTGGAGTTACTAGACACTACATACGTTGAACAATAAATAGAGACTCCCACAGATGTAGCTACAAGACATATATGTAAGCGTTCAATCCATTGGAGTAAATTAGACATTATTTTTCACATTGCATAGTACAGACAGAATAAGAGGTTTAATTAAATCGGCGTTGACTGCTGGTTATTTGACAGTTTTTGATTTAGCTTGCTTTTCCGTATACATTACTTACATATTTTCTCTGACATTTTACATGTAAGTTTCAGATTTTTAGCTTTCTATTACAATACTTTAATTGACGAAACTTGTTCAGTCACATAATGTCTTGCAATGCAATCAGCCAATCACGCGAGGTCTGCACACTGCACTTGTAAGACCCGCCTCTACCTACCTTCCACGTCCAACCGACCATATCGCAATACCTGTTTATTTTTATTACCGCCAGCATTGCCTCGGCGCATATTGCGCCGGTATTTTGGTTACTCAGGGGTCGATTTTGAGTTTTTCACTCCTCAGGGGCGACACGTTGCAGCAATAGGGGTGAAATTGGGCGAATTGGAGGTGAACGAATGGTACGGACCACATCTATCACCATGCCAAGTGTGGAGGGGCTCGGACTTCGCGCGCCGCCAGGGGCGAAAAAGTTTGATGTTTTTGTTTTGGTTTTGGCTGGCCCAGATAGGTCTATGGGGTGTGGCTACAGGAGCCCCCAAAATTTCCAACATCGGTCATTTTTGCATGGCTATGTGTAATAATATAGTTATATATGCCGATCACGAAATTTGGCGTGCACGAGTATACCATACGCCCGCACTTACATGACCAATTTGGGCCAGATAGGGCATGGGGTGAATACAGAAGCCCCTCAAAGTTAAACATTTGGTAAAAAAACTACGCGGTTTTCGGCGGTTTTCCGGGGCTTCTCTCCTCTTTCCACC
>Ga0209780_1004148_pt1 | contig 11073 bp, 10 predicted proteins | sample WorMetexBAHAMAS2_FD_187384 | JGI IMG/M metagenome (GOLD analysis project Ga0209780, IMG submission 187384) | Marine gutless worms symbiont microbial communities from Max Planck institute for Marine Microbiology, Germany - Inanidrilus exumae... | ecosystem: Host-associated > Annelida > Digestive...
GTCTGCATTCATCAAATGAACCGGGTGAACTCTCGCAATGGCTTTGCCATGATGACAGCACCATAAATATCATCCTGGTTATTATTATTATTATTATTATTATTATTATTATTTAAATGGTGCTGGTAGTTCAGACGATATGAAGGGGATCTGGCCTGCAACAAGTCCAAAGGTTCTCTTTTCGGGAACTTGGTCCAAACTGGACCAACTCCACAGGTTTCCTTGACGAGATTTTAAAAGCAAACCAACATAAACTTTAAAAATGTCTGTGAAAATAGCTGTAGTGTATGTGTACTGTGTACTATGCATACAATTCGGTTGGTGTAAAATGTAAATTCATGCTCAATTCACTCCAAAAAGAGGAGGGCATCTGCGTTCATGTCGCCCTCTCTGTGAGTACCCCGTTCCTATGATGGTCACACAGTGACTATTAGCAAGCTCTGAGCGAGGGAAACTAAAGATGCCACAAGCAGACCAAATCCAACAAAAGTTGGGTCCTGGTCTATGAGCCAGCAAAAGACCCACTCGACCCGGCCAATGACTTTCTAGCCATCAGACCGGCACTGTCGATACTGCAGCTAAATCTTTCAGCCTCAAAGCAAAATATCATCACCTCACTAGCTAAGTGACACAACGATGACATTGTTTGCCTAGAGGAAACACAAGTCGACAGTGACGAGGCAAATCACTTTACAACGGCATGTTTTGACCTCGTTTCATAGGCATCCTGCAACAAAAAGTGAGGTGAGGCCTTGCATCAAGTGACAAGTGTCAGTGTGGCAAACATCAAACAATGTGTCACATCGTCAGCAGCTGTCCACACGCTGGATAGTGGCCTGTCGCGGCTTCACTCGGCTGACAATGTCGCTGTTCAATGGTTGATGACAAATAATAACTACATAAATTAGCCCCGTACGGGACTGACGGTCGACTCTTCACAACTAACTGATACTTATGCCAACTTCAAAGTCATGTGACACATAAACTAAGCAAAATATCAAAAATCCGGTCGGATCAAATTTAGATATTGTGCCCTAGTTTAAAAATCCGTGATCAGTTGCTAGCTGCCATTGTAAATGGCGGATAAGATAGCTTAAAACGGCCGGATTTCAAACTTCGAAGGGCTTGTGACCTTGACCTTGGATCGGGTCACACTGCATACCGTCGTGCATCAGTCATCGTCCTCTATCTACGTGCCAAATTTCATTAAAATCGAAGAAACTTTTGTGGACGTGCAGACATACGCACGGACATTTGAGACCAGCTTTAGTAGATCGACTCTGCCGATGAGTCACACTAGCAACTCTGAAAAAATGCTTCAGAAAACAATAAATGGCAACATGCTGCACAACTTACGGTGATCCACTGGCAAGACCAAATGGCTCTGTGTCTTCGCTCTCTGTGGAGTAAACATCATAGCAGACCTTGATGAATTCATGGAAGTCGAGATGAACATGACAAGAGTCATTTCGCACACGCAGCGTCCGTAGCCGTGGTGATCCAATAAGCCGGTTCTCCTTCAGTACATAAATTCCATCGGCTGCGTCTACCTTCGCCTGCTCACTGGCTTTGCCGTATAAACCACGGAGCAATGGTCCACTTGCATACTGCAAATCAAATTTATCTTAAATGGTTTAACAGACTCTGGATATAAATATGACTACAGAGAGGTAACCATAAAAATGTTAAAAAAGCTGTTTCAATATAATCACATAACCATAACATAACTTAATTTATTACGCTGGTTATCTGACAGCTTTTCAACACTTGCTAAACGTTTGTTATCTATATTGTACTGTATTGTATCTCTTACCAATATATACAGTGTAACAATGTCACTATACAAATTTCCATGTTCGAGATACTAAGTAAACTAACTCTAACAGCCATATGTCAATATCAACCAGTGTTAGGTTTCTGCCAGCAAAAATCTGTTTCTCCCAGACATTAGGTCTATACTGATTTAAACTGGAAAAAAACGAAATGTTAGTACAATGGTAATCTCTCATAATAACAGGATTTCCACTGTATCTTACAATACAAACAACACCTGTGCATTGAACTGCATTCTCTATCACACCAGCTGTCATTTGAATCAACGGAAATGAAAACTGTGCTTTGGTGAGGCCAAGACAGGATTATAAAGTTGATGCAGTTAGACAAGTCAAAATTAAGGTTGTTAATTGGTTACCGGTTAACCAGTTTCCGTTATCAAAATGGGAAAACGTTTTCAAATTTAACTACCGGTATACGACTGACCACATTCCAGAGTCCACTTCCGTGGCAGCAGTGTACACTGAACTGTTGCCCGGTGTTCACTGTTTTTCCAGTTGACATCAAGCAGACGGTTATCTGATACCACGACGAGAGCGTGCTAGCAGGCAGGCTACTACGCTGCAGTAAACGGGTCACTGATACTGGACCCGTATTGGCTGCTCACCCACGCATAAGCGTGCTCAATCTGTGAGCCTGCATACCGTGGGAGACATCATCTTGTGATATCTGGTCTGCATTCTGAATTGCACTTGGCCATTACTTGCTAGTCACTAGTGCTCAGTCAGTCAGAACTCAATACAGTAGTACAATGTATTCATTTAATATGTCAGTAGACTGTGTACACTTTTAAATTGTACAGGAGATGGCAAAACGGTGAAACGCGTCAGACATACGGCAGTATATGGAGAAACTAGCACGTGGCAAAGCAGAAAAGCACGCTGCTGGCTTTGCAGCCGCGTTCTAGAGCAAGTTGGTGGCAGTACAGGTTGACTGCACAATCACCTCAACGCAGCTCACCCGACTACAGAACGCCAAAGCATCCACTCAGCCAAGCCTGGGATTGTTTGGCATCGGCCCCCAGCAAACATGCGGAGACTCAAGGCAGGAAAAAATCACCACACTGTTGCTGCTGTCATTGGTTGATGTCATAAAATGGAATCCAGTTACTAGCCGGTTATAGGTAAACGGAAACCGGTTTTGATTTTAAACCGGTTTAGCATGCTTAGTCGAGATGTCATTGTCACTGTCGTTGTCAATATCAAGTCAGCTTCGACCATAGTGTTGTTCTTCAGTGAATTCAGCCGACAGTTTGTCGCCAGAGATTCTTGTTGGGATGTTGCTGTTGTTTTTGGCATCACAGCAGAGCTCATTGGACCATTTAACCACTTAGGACGCGGGCGACCTAGTTGGCATTTCCAGGTTGGATCAGGTGGTCAACCGACAGACGGCTCGACCTGGAGTAGCATGACCTGGTGTGTTGGAGTGTTATCTGGTAGATTCGCAACATGTCCAAATATGGCATTTCGACCCATCACAATCTGGTCGGACACAGGCGGCACACCTCTGAGTGAGGTGACTTCAGTGTTCTGTATGAAATCATGCTACTTAATTCCAAGGATCATTCACTGACATATCATGTAAGAGTTTGGTGGCTTTCACGTCTCTGATCCATGTTTCTGACGCACGAGAGGACGAGGGTTTGGAAAATGTAAACTTTAGCCTGAACAGAAAGATTTTTGATATTCTACATATAATTCAGTGAAGATATTGCTGAGAATGCAATACTAATTCGATGAGTGATGTCTAGCCTGCAATATCCATCAGATGTTTGGACTCTGCTAAAGTATGTGAAACTCTCAATGAGGTCTATAAGGTTACTGTTTACCATGATAACAAGAAGGTCAGGTTCAGAATATGAACCTATTTTACTGCTTAAATAAGCCAATATTAATCCTGGCTGAATACGTAACACATAGTGTCCTTTTTGAGACTGTTTCTTTAAAAATGAGTGAGTTTCTCTACTATTTTGCTGCATTTAATAATTTTGGTAAAAACTCCAGCAGAAACCAGTTGAAATTGTGGTTTAAACCGCTGATGGCAGAAACTTACCAACCCTGATATCAACATGATATACAACCATATGCTGTTATGTGCTTACATTATACCAATCATCAGCTCCATCGATTTCCCTGAATGACGAATCCGGATTATGTACATCAGTGTGTTCATTGACGAATGCTTCCATAACAGCATTAGTGAAATAGTACGACATCGAGTTCATCATGCCAAACGTCACTGCAAACAAGAAGATCAAGTAACAAGTAACAAAGCTGCAAACAACATATTTCCAATGCCCGTGTTGTATTTTTGGCAAACAAACAAAAATGTAGCACAAATTCACTGATTATTACTGACCCACCTATACATAGTGTAGGGGGGCCAGACTAGTGATGCTCTCTGACGTCTGGCATCTGTAACACTCTAAGTCGGCGCATATGCAACATAACTCACAATGGGCAGCATGCGATGGTAGGCCAATAGTGTTACGTCCCATTAGTGTTATGTCCCTTGTTCACAACATACAATTTCACTTGCCAGAATTTAAGCATGGTGGGATACTATTTCAATTCATGGTTTTCTTAGCTCTTCAAACATGATTCTTTATTGACTTTGGCGCTATACAAATTATGTACTTACTAACTTATCTACTCTGCCTACTTACTTACCACTTCCCAAATAGCACAAATTCATTGACTTTTCCAGCTACATGCAGGAACAACACCAAGCCATTTGCTACTGTTGGCCATCAGTGAATTAAGCCTTCACATCAGGTTACAGTTTTTGAGACCATAAGAACGCCATGCATGCCATTCTGGTCCAAATGATAGAGTTTAATTAATGCAATTTTCCAAGATCATACGTTTCTCTGACCTTTCCTAACCTTTTGTCAAATGCCTGACTTTTCCTGGACCTATGTCTATACTCCATTTCCGACTTCACCAGGTTTTACAAGTTTTTGGTCGAACTGTCTCAAACATAAGTAGGCAAAAACAGTGAGCAAATGAACTGCATGAAGAAACGAAGTAACGTAACTCACATATGCAGACGTCAACAAGAAAAACAAGATAAACAAGCAGTTCACGAAGTGTGACTTTCATCTGTAGTTCTCTGTTCTCTGTCGTGTTTTCGGTCTCTCGGGTCGACCATAATGCTGAAACCCATCACAGCACATGAAGAATGTCAGCAGAAAAGAAATATACACCGCAAGGCCATCAGCAATGAACCACAACGTTATCACAGTAAAAACATGTTTTACTTGTAAGAAAAAAAGAAGCTCAGCTGTTGTTGCAGAAAGTCTGTGCGACGCGTTATGTCAGTCGAAATACTGTCAATCGCTACATAACTCTACAAAAAATCACACTTTAAAAGGCTTGTGATACGTGTATGACCTCGAAGGTCACTCAAGATCACTGGAAATGGCACAATTCCACAGGCCACATATCACTTTCTATCAGTGTCTGTAGCAGTAATGCTGCTATCTTGCACTGTTTCCAAGATGTTATCACTTTTACAGTTTATGCGAATGCCTGTGACCTTTAGTTTTGATACGACAGTTGAAATATACAGACTTGTGACAGAAGGACACATACAGATGTAGGGCTACCATGCTAACTACAGTGCACAGTATATGCTATATGTATATGCAGCAAAACTGCAAAGTCTGACCTCGTAAGTGACGAAGAAACGTGGTGCAGCAAGACATACAACTAAACGGTGGCTGCATATAACCATCTGTAGTAGAATTTAATGCAGAAGGTGATAATGACTGAGGCAAATTAGAATCATTTCTGGCAACAGCATCATCAGTATCATCGACTGCTTCTTGGCCCAAACTCTCTCCAGTCACATCATGCCCTTCAAGTACCTCAGCATCAAGACTAGAGTCAAGTACCCCGACTGGGTTTATAACACCACCATCTGCACACTCATATCTTCCAAGTACATGGATTGGTATATCAGCTGCCTCGGCTGATTCAGCCTCCATGGCATAATATAAACTCAACACAAGCGTCCTGTGGACTACGACAAGTTCATGTTCCACATGACTTTAACCTTAATAATTATATAATCAATCCAGTCTGCAAAACACAGTACATTAACGTCAGCCATCTGAAGTGACACTGAATGTTTTCTAATACACCGAATGTACAAGGCAAGGCACATCATGACGATGACTATACTACTATAGAAGACCCATTCTGTACAGGACAGTAGGCAAAAAATGTCCAATCTTGAAAATGCACACTCTTGGCTGATGTATCATAGCCAAACAGGAAACTCAAATATCATCTACTACCATGTTGCTCAGTGCTCACTATAGTTATCAAGCTAAGACTGCACTGGATACTCACTGAAAAGTAGCCATGAAGGACAAATGACATTGCAACATTGTTTGTTTCAATTTCAGTATACTGTTCTATGATAACTTAAATACCCCGGTTTTACATCTCTTTTAGCTCCTCTTTACTTACTATTTAAAATTTACATCTACAACTTATCTTCTTACATGCTCACACTCAAACACTCTAATTGTCTTTTGTCTAGATGTCTAATTTTCGGAGGTATCATTTAGGTTTTATTTAGTGTTGTTATGGTGGCAGGAGTTTGAAACTGTCGGTGGCAGTGTTTATTTACATGCCACCATGGTGGCGTTGCTGGTGGCAGTGGCCAATATCAAATATCGGTCTTTGTCAAGGCTAGGGCTGTTAACTGGAAACAGGTGGATGTCGCGGCTTCAAGATCGTTCCAGTTGTCCTGGAATGCCCTAATTGCTCACTGCACGCGACGGTGGGGTGCACTAACGGTCTCACTAAGTAGTAAGTACAGTGCCTAGACTGTCCCTGCTGTCCCTTTGCGAGTACGGAATCGGACGTGCATGGAGGGCGGGCGGTGTCTCTTTGTGGCCGACTGATCTCACTATGCATTTTGCGGTGCGTTCTCGAAGGGATCAAATGACACTGCGGAAGTGAGGGGCAGTTTTCTGGAAACAGCGCCCAGAAAGACCGCGCAGAACACTGTAAAACACCACGATGGCGGTGTTGGTTCCACGGTAGCTAACCACCGCGCTGGCGGTGAAAGTTCGTGGTAACAACTGTTCCATACTCCTATTTTTTTACTCTATTGCACTCTTATTATCTGACCGCCGTTATTTGATACAGTCGTTTGTGCAAGACCTCGGATACTTTCCACAGAGCTCCTGTTGATATCATCATCATATATTTGTATAAAACGGCTTGACAAAATGCAACTCAACATAAATAAATTAGCCCCATGCGGGACTGACAATTAACTCTTCACAACTGACGTTTCTGCCGAGTTCAAAGTCAATTGACACAAAAACTAGGACAAATATCAAATCCGGCCCGGTTACATTGTGCCCTAGTTTTAGAATCAGCGGTCAGTTGCCAGCTCCAATTGTAAATGGCAGAGGAGATAGCTTTTGAAAATGGAAGGATTTCCAACTTTAGAAAGCTCGTGACCTTGACCTTGACCTTGGATTGGGTCATACTCTGACATACTGCCTACCATCGTGCATCACTCATCGATCTCTACCATTAATATTAATATTATTAACATGCCTAATTTCATTGAAATCGAAGAAACCTATTGTGGACGGACGGATGTACTTACATGCCTCTGTAGGAAGAGGTCTGACAAGTGGATCGACGGTGTTGTAACTTCAACTTCCGACATATAGGAATGCGAACGGATGCAGATGTTACAGGCACTGACGCAACAATTTGCGAGTCCGCACATCACATCTCTTATGATTTCTTACGAATTACAAGGTCAATTCATCCTTCCCAAATTTCACCACAATCGGTGCAGGGGTGGGTACGTGGCCCCAACACTGATAATTTCACCAAAATTCTGGTATATAAACACACCACAGGGGCATATCCCTTAGGTGATTTTTACCAAATTTTTAGTTTTTGTGGGCACCTTCATGTTCGTTCATGTGTTGAAACTTGGGCGGATTTGCTCAATGGGTTTTGGAGTTAGTTTAGGGGTGTGCGCTTCACCCCAAATATTCAGTGTTCCCTAGCGGCAAAACTATGCATCAGAGGCGAACATATTTTGGAGGTGGAAGAATGGTATCGACCTCCTATATCACCATGCCATGTTTGGTGAGGCTTGGACATCACACACTGCCAGGGGAGAAAAAGTTCGACGTTTTTTATTTGTTTGTTTGTCCGTCATGCTTTCAAATGACAAAGTTTGTGACCGTCACTTTGCCGTCAACGCTTTGAAATTCAAAAATGATATTAGTATCATTGAACAGGGGAATGTATGTAGATGTGCACCCGTGTTCAACTGTCTCTATAACGCTGGGCAGAGCCACCACAGAATGAAAAACTTGAAAAACGGTTAAATTGGGGGTTTTTGCTTCCCAGGGGTGACAAAATACACCAAATCATATAAAATTTGGCAGGTAAGTGTAGACCACGGGTCTACTCAAGCATGCCAAATTTGGCGCAGATCAGTTTACGGGTGTGAGTACAAGAGCCCCAAAATAAATTTCCAACTTCAGCTATTTTTGCATGGTTATGTATGGTTATGCTTTAAACAAAAGAACACATGGTCCCGATTTGCCTCAATAGTGCACGAAATTTGTAAGTTGATTCTCAAGAAAATCATTAATATTGTTGCCATAACGTGTCATATTTTAAAGCTAAAATGCACGAAATTCGATTTTGGCTGGCGCTCTGCCCCAGTCCCCGCTAGGGAAGCTTACAGCGCTAACCCAAACCCCTTGCTGGATTTAAATAGCCTACTTCTAAGGTAAGGGAAGGGAGGAAGGACGAGAGCAAAGGGCAAAGGAGGAGTGAGAGGGGAGGGGAAGGGAAGAGAGGGAGAAAACCATAATGACACTTTTTCCTCCACTCCGAGCCCTGTGTCAGAGCAACTGCATGGATTCCTTTCTAATAAAATTCTAATGGAACTAAATAACAATGTGCTTATGTGCTGCTGTGCCAATTTTTGACGAGAAAAAAACAAGCATTTCTAATGTTATACGGTAGTTACCTTTCACGTTTTTCCGGTTGCAGGACAACTACTCTTAAAAGGTAAGTTACAAATATTGCCACTAACAATAGTTAACACTGTTACTAAAAGATTGATAGTTGCGTGAAATTTTTCCATGCCTACACTGAAAGGTTAACCCTAAGCCAAGTTCTGCGGTTAAGCAGATGATGAGGCTTAGTACTAGGCTAAGGGCTTGGCGGACTAGACGTAGACGAAAAATACGAGCGCAGGCGTGGATTCTCTTTGCCCGCCTTTTCAATATTCAAGAACTAGAATACAGTACTTCAAAACAATTTCTAATAATTTACACTTCGACTTCCAGTTCCTTGAATTTTGGCACGATAGTCGGTAAATTATTTCCTGATTAGACCAGAATTTATCCAATCTGGATTTAAATGTGTTAGTAGATTCTGCATGCACAACGTCATTAGGCAGACTGTTCCACATACTGACAATTCTATTAGTAAAAAATTAGCGCATATCATATCTTGCACGATTCTTTTGCAGTCTTAAATCATTGCCTCCAGTTGTTAAAGTAGGTGATGTAGTTAAAATTGGTACTGCTTCCAAGTCATATTTACCAGAGAGTATAAGTTGCAATCATATCCCCTCTAATCCATGAAGAAGCCCATCCTACTTTGTAAAAGCTGTAAACCTAAATTATCATTCCATACAGAAAGACTGCCTATATATTGTATAAATCTAAAGCAGTAAACCTGAACACACAATACAGATGAGATGTGAAAATAACCAAATGACTGTATAATTACTTCCAGATGATACGAGAATGTCATGTTTACACAAAACAACAACATAGAATTCGCCATAGAGATGACCTAATAAACTGTAAATCAGTAAGTAAGTCAGTGCCACGGTCTTTGGTTTGTGGTGAATGCTTCGGCTCTTAACGGTATAGCGATAGCCTATGGGCCTTCTTACCTGTAAGCTGTTCCAGTCACCGGAACATTTCAGAAATTCAGTCAACGATATAAATATATACCTTAACCTCAGGGTGTACATAGGCGTCGATCGTGAATGCATAACGCTGACTGGTAACGACTAACGGTAAACCCAGGCTAGAGTTTACAGCACGAAAACGTGAGAGAAACGTGGAGTCTAGAAGACTGTGACTTTCACAGTCCCCAGCGTCGACGAGGATGCCTTCGCCACCACAATCACATGTGTTTTATTGGTTGCTTGACATTTTTTTCTTGTATCTTATAAATCATATTCCAGACTTTTCGCATTGGGGTTTTATGTTTATTTTGGTAACAAATGATTTTTACGAATGCAGGAAGTAAACAGCTTGTGCACAGATAGCGAACGGCTTCCAGCCGAATACGGTATTGTGGGCATTCCACACAAAGCAACCATCTAGTTTTTGTTGGAGTTTTATTCAGATTGAGATGATTGGTTAGAAGAGCTTCACTGACGCGACAACGTGGAACACTGGACATGTGTTTGTCGAACGTAGTAGAACGATTTGCTGTATTCTGAATCAGAAGGTTGCATTTCAAGGTCAGTACACATATTTCGATCTTTACATCGTAGAACGCCTTTGGTAAAGTTAAATGATTTGTGCGGAGTAATTTAAGGACGTTATTCGGAGTTCCATTAGCTATAGTGTTGATAGCTTTTGTTAAAGCAAAGGGACTAGGCCTACTGTTTTGGAAATTTTGTCTTGGATCTAGTGGTTGTGCAACCAAATATTTTGCAAAGCTTTGTTCACTTACGTTGCAGTCAGAACAGTCTGTTGCATTGTCATTGAAATAAAAGTTTTGTTTGTTGGCTATCATGTTTTTTCACTTGTGGAGACTGGAGATCCTTCTATACGGAGCCGGCGAAGGGACATGCAAAAATTTTTTCTATGTCGTGCGACGTGCGCACGATAGCATCTCGCGGTAACGAGATGCTATCTCGTTCCCACGAGATAGAAAAAATATGCATGTCGATCCGCGGGCTCCGAACCCTTCTGCAATTTAACCAGTTACCACGTATGAAATGTCCGCGAGCTGAATGACGGAAGACCGGTACCGTCTCATGCCTAAAACATGGGGGGCGCTGCAGCGTGGGCCGGATGGGCCATGGCCCACCCAAAATTTTGGTTGGGTGGGCCACAATGCACTTGGCCCCACCAATATTGGCATGTACGTTCCTTAATTCTACCCCGAAAAGTATCCGGCTCACGATGCAGCCAGTCCGTAAATAAAA
>Ga0209780_1004149_pt1 | contig 11073 bp, 6 predicted proteins | sample WorMetexBAHAMAS2_FD_187384 | JGI IMG/M metagenome (GOLD analysis project Ga0209780, IMG submission 187384) | Marine gutless worms symbiont microbial communities from Max Planck institute for Marine Microbiology, Germany - Inanidrilus exumae... | ecosystem: Host-associated > Annelida > Digestive...
AAAAACTAGAAAGCGGGGCAGAGCCCAACGTGTAGCCCGCTCGGCATACGCATTGTGCGACTGTGCATTTCTTACTTACCTACAGACTGGCTATGCTACTGCCACCTGGCGAATGGCCATTAACCAGCACAGTGCGTATATTAGCCTCCCTGCAATCACCACCCACGCAAATGAGCCATAAGATCTCATGGGTTACTGGACCAAAGTTCACCAAATTTGTAGCCGTAGGTTTTTTTATCGACAGTGTTAACGCAACAATCTGCGTTGCGATCAGTCCACCCGTTGTTAAGAAAGAGAGAGAGAGGCGACATTTAAAAAAGAAAGTAACACAAGCAAAACATAAGCCCGCCGCCGGCATCGCGATGCCAGCCGGGCTAACTAAAGCCAGATTTGGTCGCCTCTTACGACCTCCAGCCATGGAAACGAAACGGGTCTAACCTTAAGGAAGTACGTAGGCGCGAGATAATCGAGCGCCGTAGGTGTGAGAATAGAGAGCTAGTGAGAAATAATATTGTGGTCTATCGAATGACGCCATTTCTGACTTTAAGGTCATTCACCTGTTGCAAGCCTTTTAAAATGTGATTTGATTTTTCGTACAGCTGCAGGTGTGTGGCATTTGAACACTGCCGCTGACTCGCGAACTGTTTGCGATAGTAAAGTTCCTTGTTAGGGGAGTATATAAGCGTCATTCCTGTGACCACATGAAATAGAACAATAATTACATATTGGGGGATATACCTAGGTGTATACTCCCAGGCAGTGCTTAACGTAGTTTGAAAAAGCTGGGGGCTCCCTCTCACCACTTACCCCTTTCCCTTATCCCCTCCCTCAGTCTACCAGCCCACTCCCCCCTGAGCTGGGGGGCTGAGCCCCCAGGCCTTACTTTAAGCCCTGCAGTCCCACGTAATACAGTAGGGGGTGTTCCACTATCCTTTTCAGAGTTGACCGCTAAATCGTACGTATAATGAGGAGCATGTAGAAGCTAGAAACCCTTATGCCTATCACTGCTGGTTTGGGCCAATTCCTGCCTTCGGTGGCGACCCAACCGTCCCATTTGTTGGTCTGGAATTACATATACGGCAGTGTCTGTCAGTAAACCAGTTCAGTAGAGGCCGAGGCAAAATGTAACGAATGCTATACCGTGGCGTTATTATTAGCAGCGTAGCACGTTTGGCGGACAATGACAAAAGCGCGTCCCGTTCGAGGGGCTTGTCGTGTGACTTATGTGGTGGAGACTGGGCTAATGAATGGTCGGCGGAGCGAAGCGGGTCGGAATGCCGCGCCGGGCGGCGTGGCGCGTGACGAGTGACCGTAGCGTGGCATTCCACTCGCCGCCCGTAGAACGGTGCCGACAACGCGCTCCGACCCTCCTTCAGCAGCAGCAGCAGCAGCAGTAGCAACAGCTGTAGCAGACTCGCAAGTCGGCGGCGCATAGAGGTACTTGTTAATGTTAACGGCGCCGCAACGTTTGCTTTAACGTCGGTTCACAGGCCGCGACTCGACCAAACCGAACCAGCAAGGTCCTGTACACGTTCCGTTCAGTCGCGACGATGTGAATGCGCCTTAATCTCGGAAGTGGTGGTGGCTGACTGCATCGGCGTGTAACCCCTTCCCACCGGCTGTCACTAGGAGATAACGCTCCCCGCCGTACAGTCAGGGACACCGGCTGCCTGGCCTCCGGTGAATGCCCGTACAGGCTACGCCAGTACACCTGCACCGCTGTCGTTCGAAATTTCACAAAACTAGTACCGGTAAGTAAGTAAGTAAGTAGATTTATATAGCGCAGTTATCGTCGAGAACTTCAAACGCGCTGGAAAAGCCTGCATTCACAAGTGTGCAAGGAGGACCCACGCCGGCAATATTTTTGTGACACCTGACCTTGACCTTTTGACGCCCAAAATAAAAGGGCCTCCAGGACTCATCGTGAAACATTTCTGTGACAAGTTTGCTCATACTAGCTGCATCGGTTTTCGGGATATCGTGCGAAAAAACAGACAAACAAACGGACATAAAACTTTACCCCGCGACAGCCGTTGGCGTGGGTAACCAGTTAACCCCAATTCCCAATTCTTCCGACAGTGAGCTCCCAACACCCACTGTTCCCCAATGGTAGAGGTCAGTGGCTAACTGGAACTAGCTAGCCGGACGGCAGCCATCCAGTGCCCGGATCCGCGTGCAGTGCAGAATGCAGACACAGCACCTCGGACGAGATACTAGGTGTCACTCGGAGATAGCCCACCCCCTCCATGAGGTGTGTAACTGGTAGTCACGGGACATGAGCTGGTGATGGACATCTTCGGTAAATGCCGGCACCGCTGCCGTTCAAAATTAAAAAAAAACTACTGTACCCAAATCAATTGTTAGGAGGCAGAGCTTTGAATCCCCAACCGGTAGAAGCCAGTGGCTAATTGGCATTAACCAGTCATCCGCTGCCTTTTCGAACAGACATTAGACCCGCGTGCAGTGCAGCGGCAGACACACCATGTACCTGGGACAAGAAATGAGCGCGGATGAAAGTCTGAATTCAGCCGTTTTGCACATGCGCAACGAATAAAATGTTTCCCGATTCGTCAGCCGGTTTTCGATCAATCATCTTCACAAAAGTTGTTTTATGGGCACGCAGATCGAAACAAGATGTAGTCGAAGACGGCAGCCCACTGTCGCCACCTGGCGCACTCGACAAAACGTATGTATCGTCTGTGATTCTGGCCTATTCCCTCCATTATGTGAAAACATGACATTATCCACAAAAGCGGAAGTACATTACTGTTTCGCACTGTCGTCAGACGGGGATCGAGCCACGGTCGCAGGTAACATGGAAAGAAAATGTCATCAAATTTGGTCGCATTTTTAAAGATATGCAAGCAGACAGACAAACAGACAGACAAACAAACCCACACGCTGATTGCAATACTTCGCACCCCAAACAGGGCCTAAGTAACAAGAAGCTCAGCTACCACAAAGGGACCGTGCGACGCGCTGTTAGTAAATTGGTGCTATGTTTCACTAGGTGTGGAAGTTAGAAGAAAGGTTTCAAACAGCAAAAGTAACCTTCAGGGTCATTCAAGGGCGTTTGTGATGGTGCCATTCGATAGGCCACACACAATTTCCTATTAGACTTCCATTGCAACCAGTCTCTATCTTGCACTGTTTCTGAGCTGATACATGATAAACTAGATGACTGTACTGTGTGAAATGTCCACAATATAGTACTCGGCTCGAAGTGCTCGGCTATCTGTACATAAGCTGTTTACTTCCTGCATTCGACGAGGTCTAGTGTCGCGTGACTCAATAGTCGATGGTGATTGGCTGCCTGCGACTGAGTGATTCAGCGTGATCTGCCGTTTTGTCAACCTGCATCGAACGTCGCAGACAATTTGGGGAGATTTCTTGTACGTAGTGTACATTCCAGGGGAATGGCTTTGAATTGATTCCAACGGTAGAAATGGAAACTAGAAATCCCTCAGAGGGTTATTTTGGTAGTGAATTTCCGGAGATCTGTAATCATTGCGGAGTTATGGCGGTCTGAAGTCGCAAGATGTTAAACATTTTGGATTTTTTTGCTTTTTTGGGTAAAACGACCCGTTACGGTAAAATTTTCAAAATTCTGTTCCAAAAATTATCATCGCGACACCGATCGACGTGTTGTGTTCAAATATCGTGAAATTAGGCCGACGCTAAATCGGTGAAATCGTGCCTTGCTTACTTGACAAAAAACAAAATTTCGCCTGGCTCTCCAGCTGTCGCTACTGCGCGGATCGCGCCCAAAATCTGCCAGGGCCAGCCCCAACAATGTCGTCAGAGTGCTCCAGATTTCATCCAAATCGGTTCATTTTCGGCGGATTCATAGCCAAACGCGTGAACACCGCCAAAACGCGGCGTAAAGCGAATCCAATATTCGGCTGAAGCCTAAGTCCGAGCCGAATAAATATCACAGAGTCATGGGTAGGGTAACAGTAGACCTACGGTTACCTTCCCAGCTAAACAGCATTGCTACCGCCCTTTAGCCGGTAGTCATTCACTAGGCCAAACCGCCCCGAGAGTACCGGTAATTCAAACAGCACCGAATAGTGTTGATCGCACCGAAGTCTCGCCATGGAACGCAGAGCGGCCGTTAGATGCCATCGATCTACGGCGGCTTCAGCGGCTGAGCCACGCCGAGAGCGTGCCGCTCCGGCGCACAAATGCTAAACAACCATCGACCCTCGCAACGGTCACGCCGCGGGGGTTCACTACAAGGAAGGGAGGGGTCTCGCGTCCCCCGGCCCCCACCCCGCAACTCGGGGAGGGGTGAAAGTGGACCGGAACTGGACCGGAAGTCAGTTTCGCCGCCTTTGACTTTTTAACGCGCTACTTCGACAACAGCATCAACAGCGTATACGGGACAGTTACATTATCGATTCATCATCCATGTAGGTCAAGTGACCAATGACGTCGATGTACCAGTTGCATAGCGCTTCGCATGGGCGTAAATGGGGGAACGAGTCCCCCTAGAATTTGGAGTGAGGGACGATGATGTAACATTGTCCTCCAGATTTTGTTATGTTTCAAAATTTCAAACACCACAGACTGCTTGCAGTACAATGCAGTAATGCAGTAAAAACTGATCAACCACATTATTCTAACAGAGTATTCACTATTTCCCAAAAGTACATCTTCAATGTCCACCAAATCACCATCACTTCGGGCGGATAATTCAACATTTTTCTGACAAGGACACAGACGAAAAGTACCGCTCAGCACCAAGACACGCCATTTCAAGTGAAGAATTCGTTTTTCCTCGGCTGGGGGCATAGCCTCCTCCCCAGATCTCTCCTCCGGCCCGGTGGGAAGGGGTACCCACTCTCCACACCTCACTCCAAGCCTTCTGGATCCACCCTGCGTCCACCCAGAATTGCAGCCAGATTTACGCCACTGGTGCTTCGCCCTGAGTGTGTTTCATCAATTCTGAAGACGACGGCTGTGCTGCCATGTAGGTGTAGGCAGATTAGACTTTAGTGCAAAAATTTGGCAAATATACTTAAAAAATGAATTAACGTAATTTACCAGTAAATTAAGTGTCGTGAATTATGGTACATTGCGCGTAATTTACCGTAAATAACGGTAATTTTGTGAAGGTGCAAAACACTATTTCTCAGACGCTATGATCTCATTTTTGGCCAGACTCGCGAGGCGGCGGTTTGTGGAGCATGAAATTAGGATCGAGAGACTTGAATGTTGCTATTCATCTCGTCTCCAACCGGTTCTGTTCGTCAACGAACCGCAAAATGCAAATTACACGCACACACATGCAGGCGGCAACCGCCCGTCCCGGCCTCGCGGTTATGTACCATGGCCATATGAATGCACATGAAATTACTCTGTAATTATACAGCTACAGTTCTATCTACGACCACCACCAGTATCTACTCTGTTTGTTGTTTACTGGGCTAATATACGGTCACCACGGGAGGCATCGGCTAGGTCAAAATGACAAAGCAAAACGAAAAATCACCATAATGGCTGCATGGTGTACACATGTTAAACAGCCAACGCCTGGAACGCTGCGTGTACGTGACCACGGCAATAATGCAACGTCATCCAGACAAATAAACAAACAAATATAAGCGTTGGGCGTCAACTAACACGTCCATGCACAACAACATATCTATATAACCAGCGAACATACTTACATTTAAAGTTTCATCCACAATTACCATATTTACGCAACTTCTGTTGTAGAACTTCCAGTAACGTTGGCTTTATAGTTGTATTTCATATCTTCATTTTCACAAAATCTATCGAATCTCTTTTCAGAAGTATCTAATGAACAGTGAACCCGCAATACATTATGTACACGTGCATGCGTTATTGTCTCTTTGCAGTCTTCTTTTCGCTGTTACACTAACTTACACAACGTACGTTGGGCCGCGTTCCCAAAAGAGAACCCGCTGGGGACAATTGCAGCATTTAATTAAAATTAAATTTCCTTCTTCTTTTTACAGGTAACGCCGCCGAATGACATCTAAGCAAAACTCAACTTACTCACGGTCACCAAAGGTCACTATATATATAATCAACAGCTATAAACTTCCTAGCTGCAAGCTTTAGGGCACTATAGAATGACCATGTGAACATTCATTCGGGCTCATACATTATACAGTAAGTACGTCGGTCCTCCTTATTGTCGGACCGAATACGCTGGCCGCGCGCATGCTGCCCTCTCCTGTAAGTGAACGCTAGAAAAAGATGGGACAGACAGACGGACGGACACCAGACCGCTGCAATACACTTACCGCTAGACGTGGCCAGCGTAATAAGGCAGCTGACTGTAAAATTATTACACTGCTTATGCGGTATTATGCCACAGATTTTGAATGCTAGGCTTGAAAAGTAAGCAACAGCTGGAATGGCCTTTAATGCTGGCGACTGGGTGAAAAGTCTAATGGTACCGTGGTCATCCAATGTCCACTCCATACTAATGGACAACTGGGCCTGTGTATGGTGCAGCACGATACATACCATCATCCCAGAGATGCTCAATGAAATCCAGTTTCATCATACACTGAGCCAGGACTAAACTAGGCAAACGTGATTTCTGCTCTGCTGGATCATATGCTTGTAATTGTTACCACTGCCTACTACTTGTTACCATCCAATCAGGTTCAGCTGATAGGGTGTCCAATTTCAAAGTTCAAACAACTGCTGAAAACGTTTTAGTTGACATTTCATATATGCTGAATTCTATATGCTGAATATAAATGTCAACTGTAAGTTTATAGAGCCCATAATTGTGAAGCCTCTAATGCGTTGTATATGCTAGTAAAGTAAGAAAAGCTTTTAAATTATGCTGGAAACTGTCAAAGAAATGTTGGATCACGAGGAATGTTCAGCACTGATTGAGTTTCAGACCACTGGCCTGGGCCAGCAACAGAGAAGGCCAAACACTAAACGCTCAGCAGCGACGTAGTACTCAGTACTTGTGCTTGTGCAGAACTTGAGTATAAATGTTCGGTATTTACACCCGTACTTGTACTCGTAGTCACTGTGCTTGTACTGGCAGCCCAAGTAATGGTATTTGTATTCATACGTTAAGTACGGTACTTGTGTGTGATCTCAGTTAAATCATTTTCATCAACTCAGTTTCTACACGTGCAATACTTCCACAATGACTGTGGATTATGCATTGACAACAGACACCACCAGCAGTGAGTTAGCCTACTTCCTGCCAAGAAGTCAACGCCTCAACAATATGTCTCATCACAGCTGAATAAACAAGGTATCACCCTAACAGGACGTAACACTACTGGCCCACCGTCGCGTGATGCCCCCGTGGTGAGTTAAGTTGAACATGCGAGGCCGTGGATTGTTACAGACAACGACGACGACAGACGCCAGAGAGCATCACTAGTCTGGCCACCCTATAGTATGTGTAGGCGGGCCAGTAATAAGTCATTGAAACGTCAGTAAAGTCCGTCTTTAGACTGCCCATCATGATTCTGATGACAGCATCGACCACAACTGAACAATCAGTACTCTGATCTGTAAGTGTGACAGGTAGGCCTATAGTGCACCAACAGAATGTGTCTTACCTTATGTACAATGTAAGCATATACTTAAGCATGTGATTGCGATTCCACACCGCCGGCGAAGCGAAGTCTCCTGTCTACGACTGCCTTGTTCCGTACAACGATACAAGCATGGAAAACAGTCTAAGACTAGCCTAGATATGCTACAATTATTATTATTAGACTATTATTAGACGCCAATTGTGAACGACCGAGTAGCGTAGTCTGTCGGTCTGTCACCTAGCCTAGTGCGCTCCGGAGTCTTCACCTGATTGAAGTTAAGAGCATTATTGCCAAGAAGAGAAGAAGAAGTCTTCAGCCAGGTGCGCCCAGTACGAGGCTGGTATTTTTAAGTGAATATAACTGTGGTCAACTCTTCAAATGATGAACGACGCAATTTTATCCAGCTAGTTTCTGTCAGGGACTCCGACTCAGGGTATGCACGACATAGGATGAATTTTAATACGGCATACTATTTTCAGTCTTATGATCTAGTGATGATTTCAACAGCACTGGCCTACCTGAAGCAGAAAAGAAACCACCGTTCAGTGTTCAGATGTATATGATAAGTAAAGAACGCTGAAATAACTCCCGAGTTTCTACTCAGTTGCAGCGACAACGGCACTCCAGCCGAATTTTGCTCTGCAGCTGATCAATACTGTTCAACTGTTTAGGCGCCATCTGTCCAATTATCTATCCTGCCGATGCAATATTCGGTCATAAAAGCGCGCGTCGCTTTTATGAGGCAATAATTTTCACGTCCGAAATAACGGATGCAAAACACGTTACAACTCACAGAAAACAAACACGCGTAGCCCGCACATTATTACGGCATCAGGCAGGCCTTTACGTCATATGCGTTCATTGATATATTTCCACCCGTAATAAATTATTCATCATACGAATATAACACGGTCAGCAACCGTAATAATAATAATAATATATAATAATAATGGGCAGCGCCACCATAGGAACTGGGGGACATTATCAATATAGGAGGGGTCAACGTATGAGACAAAAGTTTATTTTACAAGTTTATTCAATGAGGCATTTCACCTTATGAGTTATGACAGCTTCAGCTGACAACTATTATGTAATTTCAGTTGCCGTTTGGCGCAGGTAAGCGTTAAGATGTCATAATTACAATTATGAAAGACGTGCAATGCTCTGTTTTATGTCCCCCAAGTAAGCAAAAGGTGGAGGTCCAAATTTTTCGCTCGCTCCGCTGGCAAAATTGTACCCTCCACCTTCAAAACAGTGGCCCCGCCCCTGATAATAATAATAATACATGTAGTAATAAATGAATAATGCACATTCATTTGTTGCCATACGGTATATACCATTACAAACAAGCTGCCAAGCAGGACAGCATAAATTTACACATTTGAACACAAAGGACCACCAATAGCAATCGAACACAACACGCAGACTTCCAGCTTAACCATTGGTCATAATGTGTGGCTAAGTCAACAGTAGGCTACTGTTTCCACTCTACTTTTCGCGCTATTGCACTGACAGACTACAGTACGGGGTTAAATTTTAATGGGGAAAAATACGAACTACAGCCAGAAAGAAAACTAGGTCACTGGCGCACGCTCCTTCGGCCCGCGACCATTGACGTCTATGTATGACGTCACGGCGGCACGCCTCCAGCGTCGGCCAATCAGCGGCTGTAGCCGAAGCACACGCCTCCATTACTCCGGGCCCCAAATGGAAAGGCCGTGCGCGGCAGAAGCTTGTCGATTTTTCCAGCCACCAGGCATTGGCAGGTCGGAGCGAAAGAATGACGCAGTTGATCCAGCCTGGCAAGTTGTAAATCGTTTAGCGCCAGGTGCTGTGCGTAGACTGATGACTTATGAGTACGGCTGTTGTTTAGCTGCGTAAACACCCGGAACACCGTGATATTACGGTCGCATAACTTTTTTCGTTACTAGGTCAACAAATATGGCCCGCTATATATAGGAAATGATTTAACTGCGTAACGTGTTACTGTTACATACAGGGTGGGCCAAAAAGTGATACCTGTCGTACATTACATTACATTGTACGAGAGGTATCACTTTTTTGGCCTACCCTGTATGTCTAAGGTTACCTAGAAATTGCTCATTTTTTAGACTGACGTGTATAACGAACATAGGGGCGCCAGAAGCAATTTGAAACTGGGGGCACAAATTCCGGCGCTAAGCGCCGGAAATTTTTTAACGTGCCCCTCACTTTTCTATAGTGCCCCTCCACTTCAGGGGGAACTGCGTACGCCAGAGTGGGCACAAAGATTTGCAGTCAAATTGTGCGACAAAGTGCTCTGTAGCCAATAGTGCACTAGACTACAACTAAAAACAACTATAGAAGGCTGTACTGTGTTGAATGAACACAATACAATATTCGCCTGAAGTGGTCCGCTATATGTAATAGGTCTTTCCCTGGGCCCAACCGAGTCCGGAACGCAAACGGTATCTCGATCGCTTCCAAATTTTCTACAGGGCTCACTAGGTGACAGACCGACAAGACAGACAGACTACGCTACTCGGTCGTTCACAATTGGCGTCTAATAATAATAGTCTAATAATAATAATTGTAGCATATCTAGGCTCTTAGATTGTACGTTTTCCACGCCTGTATCGTCGTACGGAACGAGGCACTGGGCAGTCGTAGACAGGAGACTTCGCTTCGCGATCGGTGTGGAATTGCATTATCGCATGCTTCAGTATATGCTTACATTGTACATAAGGTAAGTCCAGTTAATGCTAGATTAACTTCGCCTTTCTACGTCCATCAATATATATTTAATTTTCGGCGACGTGCATCCTTGCCATAGTAACACTAACACCAACAACAAAGTTTATCTGTATTACTCTTACCATTAGTCGTCCACCCCAGCGTAAATTTTTGCAATATAGACTAAAATTAGCTATGTTTGTGTTATTTTATTTATGCTTATTATGTTATGTTTATTTACATGCCCTTGTGGCCGAGTGTTTAACGCACTCGGCCGCCATGTGGCATGTTCAGTAGAGCGTGACGAGCTCAGAGGCCGGGGTTCGACTCGGCCCGAGCGCGTCCGCCTACCAAAGAAATATTTCTAATAATTCCTACTCACATGATTAACAGGGAGATAATCCCGGGCAGGAAAAAGAGGGCTCGACTGCGTCCTCTATAAACTGTGACCTTGCAGGCACCTTGATCTAGCAGTGTCAAGTCTGCCTGCCGCGCCGGCGTGAGTCGAAGTAAATAAAATTCTGTTCTAAAAGTTTTCACCGCCTCTCCGATCGACGTTGTTGTGTTCATTACAGTATTTTTGCCACACACTGCCAATACCATTCTTGTTACACCAGCGCAAATTACTATTTTGGAAAAAATTGTACTGCTCTGAATCAGTTGTTCTACAATCATTATCTCGTTGTATGCATCAGGCTTTTGTTGCTGTTGGTAGTTTATACAATGTGCTCTCACCGAAACTATCTAACAACTCAATTAGAGAACTTATTTGAAATTCTTTTACCATGTCTGTGAACTTGTGAGCTGACTC
>Ga0209780_1004150_pt1 | contig 11072 bp, 6 predicted proteins | sample WorMetexBAHAMAS2_FD_187384 | JGI IMG/M metagenome (GOLD analysis project Ga0209780, IMG submission 187384) | Marine gutless worms symbiont microbial communities from Max Planck institute for Marine Microbiology, Germany - Inanidrilus exumae... | ecosystem: Host-associated > Annelida > Digestive...
ATTCACTGTTTCCTATTATGTTTTATGCCTGTATCTTATTGACTGTGTAAAGTGCCCCTGCAGCGTTCTGCGTGACAGTGTCACTTAAATAAGTACATTTTTAATAATAACAATAATAATCTGTGACTGGAACTTGGAAGTCGTTAACTTAAAAGTGCGGGCGTGTCATTGAATCACGTTTACTTACACGCCTAACAACCAATGACTGAAAGCACTGAGAACAAGGTAAGAACAAGGTGTCGCCCTAACGTGACATAACACTACTGGTCCGCCGTCGCGTGCTGCCCCCTGGTGAGTTACGTTGTATATGCCCCTGTGTTACAGACGACGACAGACGACGACAGACGCCAGCGACCGTTACTAGTCTGGCCCACCTACATTGTGTGTAGGCGGGCCAGTAATAATTAGCACATGATTCACGTAGCTTACTGCAAATACGACGCTCCGTCATTCATTCTACCGGATCATCTAACCTTCCACGTCCATGGACAACACGTGGTTTGTCATGAACTGGCGTTGGCGAAATCTGATCAACTGGTTTCCAGTCGTTCTTGACAGATTTCCATACGTTCACGAGTCTCCGCGTGAAATTTGCTTCTCCCATCCATAAATACGTTCTTCCTCTTCCTCGTTACCTGTCCCTTCCTCTCTCATTTACCAGCAAGCGCGTCTCTCCAGCAATCTCGCACCTCACTTACTCTGACGGAATAACAACTCAGTCCACATCTTGTTCTGAGTAAACTTCAGTGAATACGTCCTGAACTTGATTTCAAATCAGCCAGTAGGCCTAGGTCTGTCATCGCCTAGTATGTGTGCAGTCCAGGCTGTGTGCGTGTGTTTGTGTGTGTTTTCGCTACCATGTATTGGTGAAATAAAATGAATACAAACTCTTCAAGCGACAGCGAGCATCGCGCGGTCCCTCTGCTGAGGCTGTTGTAGAGTCGACGCGTTCAAGCGTCACTGGCCGCGAGTCAGAGCGACGCGTCACAACGTTACGCTGTGTTTCCACCATGCATTCACGGCCAGCGAAGCGACGATACAAATGAGAATTTGTCGGGCGTTAACGATCGTCGGCCGCACACGGCGCGTATCGCGCCCGGATTAGAACGAACGAACCAACGAACGAACGTTTTCGTGAATCTCTGGCGTCTAGTGGTGCACACACTAACGGTATCGAAAATACGATACGATACGATGTCGCATATTTACGTGCGCTCAAAAGCTGACGAAATGGCCAGCCTAATCTAGCACACGGCACAGACACGAAAAAATAAGGAAAAACTAAAAACAAAAGCCGATTAGCTCATTACGCGGCATTACTTGCAACTGCCAGCATAATCTGCCGCATGGAACCAAAAACTGAAAAAACAAGGTGTCGCCCTAAAGGGACGTAACACCGCCTCGTGCTACCCTCTGGTGAGTTACGTTGCATATGCCAGTGTTACAGACGACAGATGACGACGACAGACGCCAGACGCTAGTCTGGCACCTACACTGTGTAGGCGGGCCAGTAATTATAATGAAAACAACTAAAAACAGCAGCACATGTTTGTGAAAAAACTTGCCCAGATTCGTTACGCGAAAGCACAACAGCTGGGAGTCGAACCCACGACCACAGATACGGGCTAGTTCAACGCCCCATTCACTGCTCCACTAGTTTTCAACAGCCCGACATAACCGACACATGAAATACATACACGTGTGTATTTCATCGTCAGTGTTACGACGTTAGAAGATTGTTTTTGTTTCTGACTGATAGTAGAACGGACGGCGGTTTACAGGTATCGCGGTATTTCGACCGGACGGACCAACTCGACGCCTCTCATCCACGCGGCTGGACACGTACGTGAGATACAAGTTCCGACAGACGGATCAAACGACCAGTCACAATCCGTCCGCACAGGATTTCGTCAGTCCGAGCAGATATTTTTGCTTTATTGTTGTATCGTGTGCGTTCAGCTGTTATGCGGCCCGGAAGAGGATGAAGTTTTCCAGCCATCGACCAAGTAGCCTACAGTGTATACTCCTGATAAATGTAACACATCTAAACGACGACTTGGCGTGGGCGCGTGCAACATTTAATATGACGGATTTTTCAAGGGGTACACCGTCCAGTCGTGAGCATTGCAGTCGGCTGCAGCAGTTGCGCTATCATGCCGTTATTATTATTATTTATTAGGCAACAAATGCAGCACTTAAAATACATACAAAATTACAATGAATAGAAGTGTCCCATGCATCACATAAAAACATACACAGTAAAATGTGCATTTCAAGTGACGACAAACAGACTTAAATCTGCACCTTCTGCTTAAAACACAACCAAACAGACTTTTATAACAGACAGACCGCACTGCACACCATTCAATCCATACTTGGCTGCCAAGCCCATTATTTCATACTTAACCATAGGTAAATAACTCAGGGTATGCAGGATGGGATTGTCAGTAGGCCTATCTTGCAACTTATTTAAAAACATCAGCTGCCTTTCATCGATTAGATATGACAGTAGCAACTAGAATGTTGTATTGTTGAATAAACACAATGCAGTATTCGCCCGAAGCGGTCCGCTATATGCAACAGGTGTTTTCCTGGGCCCACCCGCGTCCTCGACGCAAACGGCATCTCGATCGCTTCAGCGGTTTTTGCACGGCTCACTAGGTGACAGACCGACAGACAGACCGACAGACCACGCTACTCGGTCGGTAGCAACAGGCGGAGCGCACAGTGGAGATGCAAAATTCTGTTATTGTCTATGGCCATCACAATTATTTATTGCAGCAGTCGACTCCAATACACCATGCCTGCCTTTTCTTAGTAAGCGTTCACCATATGGCGCAACCCCTAACTTAGTTAGGAGAAATCAAACTGCAGCTTACTATTGCATCTACTGACCCCGAAGGGATGAAAGGCTGAGTTGGCCTGGTTGGTTGACCTATAGCGGACGGTTTACCCACATAAGTGGTCATTCGTCAGCTACAGGTCTCGCGCAGGACAGGGACAGTTCGCAGGCCAAAGACCGATGTTCTACCGCTGTGCCACGAAACCAACTGTGATGTAGTCTAATAATAATAATTGTAGCATATTTAGGCTCTTAGAGTGGTTTCCATGCTTGTATCGTCGTACGGGACAAGGCAGTCGTAGACAGCAGTGTGAGCAGACTTTGCTTCGCCGGCGGTGTGGAATCGCACGCTTAACTATAGGCTTACTTAACGTCAGTTCAGTTAATGCTAAATTGACTTCGCCTTTTTACGTCCATCAATATATTTCTTTCTTCGGCGATGTCGTTCGTTGCCATAGTAACACCAACAACAGAAGTTGTTTTCGTATTTTTCTTCCCACTAATCGTCCAATTTTTCGGTTTCTGTTTTAGTTCATATTGCGACATCGTTACCAGCCTACTGAGAGTCGGAGCGCCTGCGCATTACAAAGTCAAAATGCAACACAAAAATTATCTAAAAGAATTAAACGTTGTTACGTGAACCGTTTAGTTAAATTTTGCCCCAATCATATTTTGGAATTGATAAAGCTAGGCACTTCAAATTTTGTGTGCTGTTTGATACAGGAGTAGTAGTGCATGTGTGATATATTACCCCAAAAGGGATGTGTTCAGAGTCACGCGACCTCTTTAAATTTTGGGAAATAAGTGATAATAAGTAATAGTATCTCGAAAACGTTGTAAGATAGCTACATAGTTGTAATGGAATACTAACAGGAAATCGTATGTGGCCTATCGAATGACACCAATGCCGTTGAATGCCCTTGAAGGTCACTTTTGCTGTTTGAAGCCTTTCTAAAGTCCCATATCTCGCGAAAAATAGCACAAATTTACTAAAATAGCGCGTCGCGCGGTCCCTCTGAGCTTCTTGTACAGCAATACTGCTAGCGTTTTCACACAATGGCATCGAATGGGTCGTTTTATACTATATGCAAAATGCCTTCGTCGTTATAGTGTGCTGGCTGAGCAATGCAAGGAGAGTAGTAAATCGACTTATCAACGAGGGGTAAGCTAACACGCTTTGGAGGAAGCCCCTCCTATCTCTGTCTCCCCGAGCTACGAGGCTGCAGCTGCAGCAAATTGATTTGGCCGGAAGACGGATGTTGTAACAGCATGGCTGACCATGACGTCAGGTGGTGTAATGACGTCACTCCGGGGCTGTCAATCAAACGGCGTGTTCATTTCAGGCTAGTTTCCACTACTCGCAACGTTCATAGCCTGCGCAGAGTGTGTATCAAAAAACGTAGCCACAGCCACGAGAAATTCTGGGGTGCGGTAGTGGGTATCTCGTTGATTGCTGTATACGACACATTTATCAAGCGTAGGCCCCTATAGCTCCTTTGCGGCGGCAGAGAAACTTTCATCCTCTTCCAGGCCACGGGATTTGTCTTTTCCAGCCGACAGAGAGATGGATTGGCAACTACGAGAAGCGGCGTAATCCGTCAGGACGCCTGATCCGTCACGTTCACCGCGCAAATATATCATTATTAACTGAAGACAACTACAGTAGTTGGCTTGCTCAGAGAAATTATTGCTATTTAACTGCTAGAAATCTGTCGTTTCTTCAGACAAACAAGCGTACGTCGACATCCTTTCAGCACCGCTGACGTCAACAGTGATAAATATCTAACGCATTTTACCGCGCGACGCTACGTTAGCGCGGTACATGCTGTCATGATGTGTCCGTCTGTCCGTCCGATCCATCCGTCTGTCTGTCTGTCTGTCTGCACATGCCGGTATTGTACCAAAAAGGCCAAACGCAGGATCACGCAAATAGCGACATACGGCAGCCCAGGGACTTCAGTTTTCTAACGCCAAAGATCTCGGCGAAATTCCGACGGGGTCACTTACTGGGCCCCAACGGGGGCATCAAATAGACGTGAGGTAGGTTCAAATCGGCGATTTTCGACCACTATCTCGCTATATCTCAAAAACGGTGTAAGATAGAGACATAGTTACTATAGAACGCTAATAGGAACTTGTATGCGCTCTATCAAATGGCGCTATTTTCAAGGACCTCGAGTGACCACCCCACTTTCGACATTTCGTATCGCATTTCATATCTTCGTAGTGGGTGGAGATACCGACTTCAGTTTTGTTTGGTAGATTGGTTGATCGTAGCAAGTGATAGCTCACGGATGACAAATCATCCCTGAAAGGGGCGTGGTCAGGTCACGTGAAACATTTAAATTTTGGTGGGCATCAACCATATCTCCGGAATGGCTGAAGCTATTGTGGTCAAATTTTGTACACATTTAGACTATGACAAGTTCCAGCATACTGATGATAAATGACCCTTAAAAGGAGCGTGGTAAGGGTCACGTGACCAACTTTAAATTTTGGGCCCCTAATAATAATGATGATAATGGAGTCGGTGAAACCAAGCACTTCAAATGTCGTGTGCTGATTGATACGAAGGTGTACTAGTGCATGAATGATAAATTACCACCGGAAAAGATGTGTTCAGGGTCACGTGACCTCTTTAAATTTTGTGAAATAAGTGATAATATCTCGGAAACGGTGCAAGATAGAGACATGGTTGCAATGGAAGTATAATAGGAAGGAAATCGTATGTGACCTATCGAATGGCACCAACGTCAACGCCCTTGAATGACTCTCAAGGTCACGTTTGCTGTTTTAAACCTTTATCTCACATACCTCGTGAAACATAGCACGCGCTTCGCGCGGTCCCTCTGCGGTAGCTGAGCTTTTTGTTGTCAACGCTCTGGGTAGTTTTGTTTTGTCTAGTTATGTCTTTGTTTATATGGCTGGGGCCTATGAGACTACTGCGTGTCTGACAACCTGTAAGCTTTTAACGTAAACCTTATTATCATTATCATTATGCTGCTGTTGTCATCGAGCTGCGAATTAAACCGATACTAGGAAGTTGCTTGTGTCAAAGAAAAAAAAACTATATCAAATGTGGTTACCACTCACAGATGGGCGGACAGACGGACAGACAGATGACGGACAGCTGGAACTGGGGTCTAGCTCCAACTCGAATTCCATGGCCTGCTAAAAGCCATCTCTAACGCGGCGGTCGGACAATGAAGACAGATGGTGCGGAAGCGAGACGATAAGAAATTCACTTCGAACGCTTGGATTACGTGGGATTTGTCCGATCACAGTAATGACAAACTGGCTCGGATCAGCGACTTCTTGATTAAAAGTACCACAACGTCCTGTATGATGCAGAACACCAAGAGATCTGCATATTTGCCTTGGAGTGCACATGGCAGAACGAAAAGATTGTATGTGCAGACAGTAAAAAAGCCCGTGTTCGAAGTTTGGTTAAAAAGCTGAAATGAAATAATCGAAACGCACACATAGGCCTACTTCAGATGTAACTTGAGAATACTTTTATGGGCTTGTATAAGTGCGTCTAATGTACTTTTTCTTTTTGACACAAACAACTTAACGTTAGCATAGCGTCGCGCGGTAATAATGAGTCCTGTTAATTTACGTCAGTCACCACAGCAGCTATGAAGAGTCTTTGCAGTACAGCGATATCCACATAACGGAACAATGTTGACTACGACAGACTATCGCCGGGCACATCAACGTCAACGCATTCAAGGAATCAAGGTGTCTGGAAGGAAATCAGTAAGCAAAATAAATCCTTTTTATTACTTTTATTTTAATTTTATTTTTTATTGGGCGGCTGTAAGTGCTGTTTAGCCTTGTCGTCCTGTTCCATTGTTCCAGTGCTCTTTTCAATTGTAGTGCTTTATTGTTTCTATGGAACTAATAAAGATAGATAGATAGATAGATCAAACGTGAGCAATGCATAAGAACTGGTATAAGTGAAACACAGCACATAATGTGAATCAAAAACACAGACAATTATACAGACTTAAAAAGACAAGGGGGACGGAAATAGGCCGCACAGTGTGGAGGGTGATTATATGTCCTCTTTTTCTCAGAAGGAGCTGATGAGATTTACCAGACGCGAGCACTAGAGCCCGACATTGAGTCGAGTACTGTTAGTCGATCGAGTCGATCGATGAGTCGCGTCGTTTGGACCGCTAGTCGAGTCAATCGAATTATTAAGACGACTAACTGGACTCAGCCGACTTGTGCTGCGTCCGTAAATGCATCGATTCGATTTTTTAAATTTTTATACCGTACTTGTGTTTTTATAATCGTTGTACTCAGTTACGTTTTGTTCAACTGAGAAATAAAGTATTGATTGATTGATTGATTGATTGCGTTATTTGACTTATTTTTGCCAATTATCATTACATACTTTTACAGCAATACAGCTTTTATCTCAATAGGCTATAGTAGTACAGTTCTTGGAACAGCTGTGGTGTTAATGCTAATATTCTTTGGATTATTGCATGACCTACTTTCCCGGTCCTATCTCTACCATTGTGCAAAGATTATACTCCTATATATAATCTTTTATCATTGTGTCAGGAGTTGAGTAAATAACGGGTCGTCTTCCATTGCCAACAACCGCAGATTGACAACTGTTACAATCACGTTCGTATTCATGTCTTCGCGCGTCTGCCTCCACGGGCCCATGCCTGGACCGTTTCATCTCAGCTAGGTTTTTATTTTATTTTTCCTTACTTTTTCGTTTCTGGGCCGTGCGCTAGATTGAGCTAGCCATCCCGTCAGCTTTTGAACGCACGATAATCTACCGTATCGTATCGTATTGTTCAGTGCACCGTGACAGTCGTGAGAGAACGTGTTTGAGACAGCAGTCGTCACCGTTGTCCGACTTGATCGACATCGGGCCGGTCTAGCGCGCGCTGTAACCTTTTCTCGAAAACAAAACATATTTCGTTCACACAGTCTAGCAAAACGGCATACCTGGATGGCGATGCGAAGCCTAAGTCAGCACAGAAGCATCGTAGCCAGAGCAGCTGATGCCTTTATCGTACGCAGCGTGAAAGTCCGGTGATGAAGCGGTTCGATGTGTTGACGCGGATTCGTCACACGGCGACTGCACGCTGTCTTGTGCAGCAGCAGCAGCAGCTGTAGCTGTAGTACGTTGTCGTGGCGTCTGGATGAACGCACGACCAACGAACCACGTGAATACATTGCATCAGCTGCTTAGCCAGCACGGCCGCCCACTTCTACCGCACTTTGCAACCACTTTCTTAGACGAAAATGTTATCCCATTTTCCTTCACAATACAACATGCAGTTGATCACTGGCCGAATAAGACGAAAGATTATCAAAAACGTTCTTCGGCCAAACCAAAAATTTTATAATGCCTTGACTTGAATAATTGTTGCCTTTCGCTAGGAGGCTGTACCCAGTAATCGCCCTCTACCGATGCGCGCAATAAGCAGAAAAGTAGGCCGTATTGTATGTCTGATCAGTCGATCAGCTCATGTATCTTGTGTATCTGGATTATTATTACAAGTAATATACGCTTGAACTATTTATGCATCGGACTGTTATCATTTAACACATGCGTGTGACAGCTACCTTCCATGTTAAGCCGGTTAAGATACGATACGATACGATACGGTAGGTTAACGTGCGCTCAAAAGCTGACGAGATGGCCAGCTTAGTCTAGCGCACGCCCCAAGAAACGAAAATAAGGAAAAAATAAAAATAAAAACCCAGCAGCTCAGAAGAAACGGTCCGTGGAGGTCCGGGGTTGACCTACGTGATTCTAGGGTAAGAATGCTTTTTATCATTTAGTATCAAATACGTATTATAAATTTTCTGAAAAAAAGATTAATCTATATTTAAAAATTTATCCCTATAAGAAAGGAGTATTTTCAATGTGTGTGTGTGTGTGTGTGCTACAGCCGAGGGCACGTAGTTAGACGGAGCGGTGAAACTGCGCGTGTCAACACGTTGATGACGCCGTCGACTTGGGATGCGAGAGATTTAGACGCCAGTGCAAGCTCTGCAGCCAATGACTATCACTGACTCAGTTTCCATTCACAGCCTTGACGTATTACTCATCAAGAGACCGTCCGTCCATGTTGCACAAAGCGACGACCCTCGCACGATGGTTCTGCGATTCAGTGGGAACAGCATCTTTTTTTGGCTGCTACGTTTTGGGGACAACAGCGGCGGCGCTGGTTTTTAAGAGGCGGCGAGGGATGCGACTTCCCCATTCCCCCGATCAGCTGAAGCGTCATGTATTGTTGGAGGAAAAATACTAAGCAACGAAACATCGGAATGGTCGAAATATAGCCCCTCTGGGTGCATTGCTACCCAGTGCGATAACACCATTTTGCATCCAACCCGACGCCCAGGAAGGATAAATTTCGATGTTGTGCATGGGCGTAGTTTGGTTTAGAGATTTGGGGGGCTAGAACATGGCGAGCGCGGGAGCGCGAGCCTATAACGGGGGTCTGAGGGCAGAGCCCCCAGCGGGGTCCAGGGGCAGAGCCCCTGGTCAGGGGATTAAGGGGCGAAGCCCCCTTGAAGCTGAAAAGCTTTATGCTTTTAGATGTCCATTGGAAGCGGCAAATTTGCCCTTATTCTCCTTGTATTGCAGACTCAGTAAATCATTTAAATTTTCGATTCGACAGTGACAGTGGGGGATACCGTATTTCCTCTAATAGAAGCCCCCGGCTTCTATTAGAACAATAGTGTCAGACCCCCGGCTTCTATTAGAGACCCGGCTTGTATTTGAGACCCGGCTTCTATTAGAGGAAATACGGTAGACCAGGGAGTCACTTGGGTTTGCGTTCACGACTTGACTTGGCACCAAAACGACTTGAGGGGCAAAATTACCTCTTTCGAGTTCTTTCCAGTGTTTTAAGAAATAAAATTGTACGGGATTTCAGCATTCAGTTTTTTGCAGGCTTGTGTACGTCAATGCAGCGAACTGGCAATTTGTTGTTGAACTGTTTTACGTTGCCTTTACTTTATTACCGGCGTGCGCACGCTAGCATTGCACTAAATTTTTATTGCCACCTGGGCTCATGGGGGGCTTAGCCCCCCAAGCCCCTGATAAACTACGCCCATGATGTTGTGGCACGGTGGCCGTTGCCAAAGACCTTCATTGACCTTCAATATCACTTAAACTATATTTCTCTGTCTCTGTAAAATAGGTTACTACTCCCGATTTCCTAAAATCTTACTCAAAACACTTAATTTCGTCATGTTTGTATCACCATATAGTGAACGCGGCCACAACGTTGTTGGGAACGCTGTGTTATCAGTCAGTGAATAGCTCCAAGCTAAATTAGACAAATGCTGACGTAAATAAATCTTTATTAATAATATCTGTTACAAATGACCTAAATTATACAAGGACAAACAACAATACATACATACATACATACATATACATGCATGCATACATACATACATAAAACATACATAAAGCGCCAGAAATTGTAAAACGAATCCGAGGCGCTAGCACAGGGCAAATGGAGACTGGAATAGACGAGATTTTAGCTGACGTTTGCAGGTTAATAATTTGTCGATACAGCGAACGTGTTCAGACAGAGAGTTCCAGGTAGATGGTGCAGATGCGGAAAAGGGCAAAGTTGCTAGTGATGCTATATGGCCGGGCCAGAAGATTTGTGCTATTATAGTATCGGCTCAGGGCGCAAATGTTACTGAAGGGACTGGAGTTGCAACTGATAATTGGGTAGTAACTCATTGTGCTGGGAAAATGTGTTTTCCCTGGGATTCTCCTGGCCAGGTAAGTACGAGAAGGCTGAGGCCATGGTAGGGTGAAAATCCCATCTTTCCACTGCAAATCACATCTCGCATCCTGACAAAATGGCAGCAAAACACACTTTTTATTTTCATTTTTAAATACTACGCATAAAATGTGCATAACTTCAAAATGACTTTTGAAGACAAATAATTTTGTGGTTTAGTTTTTTATCTGGAAACTAATATAACCAAACCGATGAGTTTAAATTTAGATACAGTAAAAATCGAAAGATGACTCAGCGTTTAACCGAAAAGTGTGCATATGAAACATCACTCAGTGCTGTCTGCTCCGATGTAAATTAGCCCGCTTTAGCTCAGTGTTCCCCCTTATAACCATGGTGTTCCCAAAATAGCTATAAGTAATTCAGGGATTCGACGCCAGGCTGGCTAGCCGACCATTTTTTGTTTTGACTTTCGGGGACTCTGG
>Ga0209780_1004151_pt1 | contig 11071 bp, 6 predicted proteins | sample WorMetexBAHAMAS2_FD_187384 | JGI IMG/M metagenome (GOLD analysis project Ga0209780, IMG submission 187384) | Marine gutless worms symbiont microbial communities from Max Planck institute for Marine Microbiology, Germany - Inanidrilus exumae... | ecosystem: Host-associated > Annelida > Digestive...
GCAAACAAACAATACTATATAGCGCTGGAATCAAACAAATGAATCTCGGCACATTACAGCCCCGGATCCCATGCAGGGAAAATGAAATCTAAACTTAAACGGACATGCATACTTAAAAACTGTTCACCTGTGTGTGCGTATCATTGTCAACCACCGTTCTACACAATACAGCACAGAACAGTTCTGATTATTTTCCCTCCTAACCTCCCGACAATCAGATGCTGCCTATTGAAGGGAAGAGGTATTCTGAGGGAAAGTGTCGTGTGAAATTAACGGCAATGCACAGATAAAAAACCGAACGACGATCAATACAAAACATACTATTAATTCACCCACCCACCATCCACATAACACTCAACTTCACAAAATCAACAGCAGAAGTTACGTCACATGATCTAACAATGATTCAGAAAACATGAAGCGTGCAAAAGATCTAAGGTGAAAAGAAAAAACGTTGATTAACAAATGCGAATTAACTCATGCTCCTTATAGCTAGTTCCACAGTATTAAATACAATGCAAAATATTTGTATTTGTAGTTCTGGCAAAAGTGTTTGTATAAGACTAAACACAGCTTTCAGCATTAGATTAAATGCTTTATCAACATAATTAAATCGACACAATTAGCTTACAAAAATTACAAAATGTATTCACACAATGGTTAAATATTATTTGAAATATTTCTGTCGCGCTATGGCGATGACGTGTATTACCAGTTAAATTACAGACACAGAGAAGTTAAAACAAAGAATCTGAAGATTTTTCAAGGCCTCGTGGATCTTAAAATTCTGAAGTGTGTTTTTCAAGTATCAAACCCATTGGCGTAAAATACAAACTTCATCATAAGACTTTCTGACAGGTCTTTAAAACAACAGACGTAACGACCAGTACAGTAATGGTTGGCAGTTGACAGTTGACAGATTAACGTTGTCAACTTCTGGATTCATGGCCAAAAGTTGACACTTGAACAGCACCAAAGCTTTCAGTGAGGAACTATTTGCAAGTGCTATTTACTGCAGTTTAAAATTCAGGACTTTTCATGCATTTTAAAGCATTTCTCAAGCAAACTATGAACGCTGCAGCTACTTAACACCATAGGGTGAGACAGTAGAGTAAAACACTCCACTTGTCACATAAGAAGTCTTTCTAGATTATTGAACATTCAACCAAAAATATGCAAAACCCCACAAAGAATTCACCCTAACACAAACTAGTTAAAGAAAAAATATGCAAAGTCCCACAAAAACTGACCCCAACACAAACTAATTAGACAAAAATATGCAAAAGACACGAAACCTAATCTAACAGCCAGCACCTTTGTAGTGATTTGTGCCGTAATATGGTGTTTTATTATTACTATTATTATATTATGACTCAAGTTAAGCCAGTTGATTGACATTGCTACACAGACGGCGTAGGCAACATAACTGACAATTCTTCTCCCTAATGGCAATGCACAAGCTGTCATCATCAACGGCATGTGGGGAGTAAAACTATACTCCAACTAAATCCTCCAGTTCTTAACTGGGGGTGCTTGCTAACATAGGATCACTTGTATAATGGCTGTAGAATGGTTGTTGTTCTGTTGTCAGCTGGTTATTTGTCTATAATTTATTCCAAAAGGTTGGTTGGTTGGCGTTTAACGGCGCCTTCAACACAGTTTAAGTCATAGTGCGCCTTAAAGGTAAAAACTATATTATAAATATTAAAATTAACTAAGTATCAATTCTTGAGGTAAGGTAACTGAAAAACAAAAATATAACAATAACAGTAGATTTAGACTGAATAAGTAAATTGAAATTAGTGAAATTATTTAATTGAAAAAGTATAATTAGTGTAAGATATTCCAAATAAACTTAGTGCTAATTGATAACATTATTGTGACCTCAATGCTTCTGCATAAACCAAAACATGGCACTTTTCTCAGTACACATCACCGGAATCAGTCGCAAATAATTACATCAGCGTATTTTTACATGCAGCATCTACAACTGTGCTTAATGAAGCTCACGCACAATTAATGGCAAATCACAGTATGGTAACACTTACTGAATGCTATAAATTCTTTACTACATGAATGAAATTAAAGATCTAGAATGAAAAACTATAAGAAACATTCTTCTGCCTCCGACATAGATCTACGAATACCCTATATATGTAATGATATTAAACTTAACTGGTATGAATTCAAACGCCAAGATGCAACAAATATAATTATTAAATGTTTTGTCCTTAGGCTCGTAATCAGACTGCCTATACTTTAACACCGCTCCCAGTACCTATATTACACAGTGGCTAACAAAAATAACAAATGTTTCTATAACAATATGCACTGCATAACTAATGACAAAGTCCAGATTGATTGAGTTGAGATTTTAAGTCCCACTCGACATAAAATAGGTCATTTTGGAGACGTACTTCCCAGCCAATCTCTTGGCTGAAGAAACTAAACCCAACACAACAAAACCAAGCAATGTAAGAACAAAATGACCTAAGCTAACATGAAAGAACACACAAAAGTCAAAACCTAAATAAACTGTCGTACATAACACAGCACAGAGCAGATCTGATTATCTTCCCTCTTATCCTCCAGACAAGCATCAGAGCTCAGATGCTATCTATTAAAGGGGATGGGGGACAAAGGTCCATAAATGCCACCACACCATCCTACATCTGTAACAGGCAAATCAACATTAACAAATAGTAATCAATTAAACAAAAAAGGTAGCTGGACAGTGTCAAGTTATGAATGAGCTTTATGCATGGAATTTCTCCGGAATTTCCTGTATGACTGAGAGTTTCTTTATCACTTTCCGCTACTTGTTACAAAACTGCATCAAAACAACTACTTTCATCACTTAACATGCTATTGAACCACAAGCCTGTCTCATGATCTTCTTCAATAAATACCCTAACGACAGAGCTAAATCACAGCATATCTGTCAAAGTTTGCACAGAAAATCCCAACAGCATCTTTAAATTTCACTTGTTTTTCATCATAATCATGGCACACATGATAGCAACCAATCAGTGCAAGCCTTAACTAAATCAATAATTGGTATTAAATAGATAACATTATGGTGACTATCACAATGCATAATAATGTCAATAATAAAGCATCAGACACGACTGTTAATATACAAAAATAGCTTAACATGATATCACATCAAACGTCAGATAGAGTACAACATATTTCCCTCTCAGTTATCAGCACCAAAACCTCTAAGTAAGTCATGCACCCACACTAAAATAAACAAATATAATCAAAATAAGTAAATTATTTAATTTTCAATACACTTGAAATGTTACAAAGTCAATACAACTATGCTTTGACACAGTTTTTTTTCATTCTTTTCCTTATTTTTTTCTGTTTCTGGTTTCCATGTAACACATTTAGTTGGCTATTAGTCAGCTGTTCAGCGCACACCAAACAGTTTGTACCATATCATAAATAATCCAGCTCCATGGAACCCTGCAAAAGTATGGAGAGCACAGAAAATAGGCTGGTTTACATGAAACTAAGCACTTCAGTCCAATAAATAATTCATTTTGATGTGGTAACTTCCACATTATGAGACTGCACTTGCTATAGTGCTGATAGTCCTGTTTACATTAGTCAACATGCTAGGTAAAGGTAAAGGCTTCCCATACTTGTTACCGAGCATTGGGCCCGGAGTTGATCCTGGTGTACAGGCCTGCAAGTAAACTCCGGAAAAGAAGACATTGGACAAAAACTGAAAAAGTAGATACAAAGTATTTTTGCCAAAAATACGAAGAAATGATAGCAAAATAAAAACAAAAAACGACAAGATTATGCATATGTTAATGACGCAGCTGTCATTGACAACAAATATAGACCTCATACAAAACTGCCAAAAACGTACGTCTTTTTTGGCAACAGTCACGTCACCGGTGAACTAGACGTCAGTGCTGATACAAGGGTGATCCACTGTAGCAGATGTGGACAAACTCGGAAGTGTTGAGCTGTAAGCTGTCGGAGACTCCAGCGTCAGTCGTGCGTGTATGCTGGTGACAATATTGGTTACTGCCAAGCCAATGGCATCTGCCGACGCATCACTATCGGCAAAGGTCGACCAATCAGCAGAATTTACGCCAGCTGGTACCTGTAATTCATTTACACAACATTCAGCTGTAAGACAAAATTATTACAATTGCAAGGATATTATGGAAAAGAATAAGAAATGTAGTTTTTGATTCATTAAGCTTCAACAGTCAGCAGCATACAGTAAATATTACTGAATGAAAGTAAAGGCATTAAAAAGCGGAGCATGACACACAGATCGGCAAAAAGCCATATGACACTGACTAAACATTCCACTGGAGCTATTTATCATCCACTGCCTAGAAGTGCCATGGTCAATATGTGTACCAAATTTAAAAAGCCAAGCTTAACCCAGTCCAGTATGAAAACTTTAAAATGGGGTCGCGTGACCAAAATCACACTCATGCCCCCTTCGTGGGTTAAATTATGATCCACTAAATATAGATATTAAATGTAACAAAACAATGCATATAAGTACCTCAAATATTTTTCCAGGGACTCTGAACTTTCCGGAGGCAGCTCCACCAGTAATTCTAATGGGAATAACAACGTGATCATTCCAGGCAAACTGCTCGGCTTCGTGAGCAGCTCCTGGACCTCCTGTTCACACACAGATGCCTAAGTCAGAGGATAGCATACAAACTGAAGGTGCTCTAATGATCAGAAACGTAACACGTATAAACAGACCACACTCTAATCATTCAAATGACCTCGTTACTTCTCGTATTTTACAGAATAGTTAATGTATATCACTTGCCATCAAAAAACTTGGTTTAATAAATAATCCTTCTTCTCTGGTTCTGGTTTTTGTTGAAATTCAAGAACTTTTCATAAATTTTCTTGAGCAGTACTGTACAACGTTCTTGATTTTTGTGACATTTGTGTATATTTTCAATATTTTGGGGTGTTTACACGACAGCCATTCTACTACTGCAAAGCTACAAAGCTACTGGCAAGCTTCTGCTAAATTCAGTACAACATTTTCATCTTTTCATTTCAACCACACCAATACAATACAATACAATCAGTAATTTGTATAGCGCCGCTATACAACTTGTCCAGGAACGCTAACAAGACTATGACAAAGACTCTGTAAACGAAAATGATTTTAAGGGCCGTTTAAAGGCATTAGTGTCAGTAATTGTACGAAGATGTGGTGGAAGGGAGTTCCATGCCACTGGTCCAGAGTAGCTGAAGCCACGCTCGCCGAACTTGGTTCTTGTAGTGCGTTTAAGGTAGTCTGTTGTATCAGACGATCTCAGGTGTCTGGTACTACTAATGTTGACTAGCTGTACACAGTCAACCAGGTACTGCGTTGCTCGGCCTAGATGGATCAGGTGCATAAACAGGCAGAGTTTAAACTTGATTCTGCTTGCAACTGGCAACCAGTAGAGTTACTTCAGTGCAGGCGCACCACATAAATAAACAGAAAAACATAGATATACTGCCTGACAATGAAAGTCAAGTTGCAAAAAAAAACAACACAAAGAACAATATAAACAGAACGTTCTGAAATGAAGCACAGTTTAACATTCGATGAAAAGCATGTCGCTGAAATCATAACCTTCCACAATGATGCAGATGTCAAAAGCTCGTGCCATAAGCTGTTCACGTTGTCGAACACTGTCACCGATGAATATCGTCCGTCCATAAGACACTGGAGCAAATGATTTGTCGGCATTCTGCTTACATTTACGAGAGAAATCCTGCAACATCATTTACTCATTAAATTTGCTGGAGCTAATGGTATCTACAGGCAGTTAAACAGCAAATAGGTTATGGATTGAATGACTGATTGAGTTAAGGTTTTACGTCCCACCTGACACAAAATAGGTCATTTCGGAGACGTTTTTCCCAGCCAATCTCGTGGCTTAAAACTGAAAAACTAAATAAAACACAACAAAAGCAAACACTCGTGTATTCGTTCGTTTGTTATTGCGGGCAGGGGTCCAAAAGCAAACATGCATCCGTAATAAAATATACTACAACGTAAAATTACACAAAACTAAAGCCAGGTTTGGTCGCCTCATATGACCTCTGGCCTGGAAATGGAACGGTCTATTCTGGAGTGGAGGAGCAGATTAAGTCAAAAAGTAAATGTGTAAGGAAGCAAATAAATAAGGAAAAAAGTATAAGGAAGTTGGGAAGGAAGATGAGTAAACAAACAATTTATATAGCATCTAAATCAACCAATAAATCAGGGCACATTACCGCCCAGAGCCCGTATGGGGCAAACAAGTTCTGGAAAAAGCTGGTCCATTCAATCGGACAAAACAAGCTAACGTACACTTCACATATCTTACCAAAAATACGGACTGTTTCTACTGACATTCAGTAATTGGCCCGGTGTTTACAAGTACTAAATGACACTGGACATTAGTATTTGGCATTTTGGTTCACCCGGACATTTTCTAGGTCACGTTTGAAGGTCAAAGTTCACAGTTACAGGATTAAATGTTATTGATGTGGTCAGTGTGACTGCCAATGAGAACTTTCTAGTAAAACTAGCATGCACGAAACCAGCATAGTGGCAGCTTGTTTAGTGGTAATGGCGTTGGGCATATCAACTCAGCCTCCTACCCTCAGTGGGACGGGAAATAAGTACCGGCCAAAGCGCGGTGATGCTCTGCGGCTGAGGAGTAAAGACAAGATGGCTCATTCCATTCGTGGATAAATGTGTGGGTGGCAGGTAAAACTATGTGATCACTTTAACAAATGCCATACAAGAGGCACTTTAGAGATGAGTACTGCAATCACAATAAGGTGTCTACTTTACTTTACTAAAGTGACAGTACATCATGTTCGTCGCTCAATGGTCACATGTTAAATGATCATCTGGCTCATTACTACATGCTCAGGCAAACTCAGCCTCCTATCCACAACCAGCTGTGAAATTATCATTAAGGGATGACTGTGTTTGTTCAGTGCATTGTGCATCCGACTGTTGATCAGTGCAAGCAATCAATCGCAGCATGCACTGTGGTAGCAATGATTAATTCAGGCAAATCAGCTGCCTTGTCCGAGACTGAAGCATGGCTCATCACTTTCCGTCGGTGACTTGACACCGTTGGCCGGCTGAGACGAAGGGTGTTCAGTTTCAAAGGTTCTCTTCTGCAAAAGAAGGAGAGCTAAACAAAAACGTTTGTGAGTGCATGATGTAGCTGACCTGTGAGTCTTGTTTGGGCAGGCAATGCCAGATGTTGCTTGGCCGTCCAATCTTGCAACGCTTCTCATGATAGCCACGACCGACGACGTCGCCGACTCCATAAAAGCCGCCAGTAACGACATGCACTTGTTCCATTGATGCCAGATGCTCACCAATTGACCTGGTTCAGTACCAGGAAAACAACAACTGGAGTTGGACACCATCGAGGCATGAAGGCAGCAACATGATGCCATTATATTAATACACCACTAATCTGGCAATCTCGTTCCATTCTATAAGTTGGAGGATATAATTCTTAGATTCAGAGGCCTGATTTTAATAAGATCTTAATAAAAAATCTTTTAAGATAACGACCAAAAGTATGACAATATTAATATAATCTTACAACAAAAAATTACAACCACTTCTTTAAGATCACAACTCTGCTATCTTAACACCATTCGATAGGCCATATATGAGTTCCTGTTTGCCTTCCACAGTAACTATGTTCCTATCTTGCACCACATGTGAGACATAGCAAGATATTGGTCAAAAATTTCGACTTTTTACCTACTCCATTACGGATGACCACATTTGAATTTCACCAAATCTCTGATCACAGAACTACAATACCTTGGTGATTGTGCAGCAGTGTCTGCATGATCCAATGTATAGCCATTCTGGTAAAATAATGGCTTGTGACAGACGGATGGACAGACAGTGCACATCACACTAGCATAGCATTGTGCAGTAATCAGAAATCAAAACGATATTTCAATTTTCAAAACAAAGGATTTTATTTTAGCTAATAATTTCTTGCTTATTATGACAATCTTAAGATGTGGACAAGCTTCAAAAATTAACTTATGATACCTTAAGAAAATCTTAGGATATCTTAAGTCTTGAACGTACGACAAATTGAACACAATATTAAAATACATCTTAAGATTTCTGAAAATCTGGCCCCAAGTCAGGTCTTTGGATAACCTAGATCAATCATATCCATTCTTTTTCTGATCCAATAATAATAAGATATCTGAATAAACAAGTACATTTTCACTTGTACTATTTCCAGTCATTAATCTCATAATACACAGTGACACAAAATGTTGTAAGTCAAAACAAGATCACATGACATATATAACAACGAACCGGCAAATATTTTCTGATTGTGGACAGTAAAACATGGTACTGCCAGATATGTAAACACATACAGTACGACTGCGCAACATTTGCTGACTGCTTGAAACCTGTGACACAACAACGACAGCCTGTACTACAAACAACTAGGCAAACTTATATTCTCAGCAACACTAACAACCGTGCAACCCGTGATAAAAACTTGACCACCATCTCTCTTTTGACAGTCATATTCCAGATGAACGCGGATTACCTGGCTCCCCTTGGTTTTTTTTCTCCATATGTTTCAAAAAAGAACATGAGTAAAAGTGGCACAGTTTTTTTATGGACCAGATCCTCTTGTTGAGGATGTAAAGTTGGCTGCCCGTTCAGCAGAGAATCAAGTACAAAGTGGCTCTGCTGACGTTCAAAGTCTGCAACACGTCCACGCCGGCGCACCTTCGTCGCTAATCGAGGACTGACAACTCGGCCATAACCTGCGATTGGCCACCAAGACGCTGTGTCAACCGTCTACGACGATGACGTTTGCAAAGCTTGCCTTCTAATGTTCAGCTCCGGCTGTCTGGAACTCGCTACCGAAAACTGTTCTCAATAGCAACTCTGTTACAGTTTATAAGTCTAGGCTAAAGACATTCCTCTCCTCCCAGGCTTTCTCTCTTTCATCTGCTCATTAACACGCTGAGTGGCCACAGCGCCTCTGAAGTTACAACCTAATGGCGCTATACAAATCGACTATTATTGTTATTAAAAACCAAAGTCCATTAGTCTAGCCCGTCAAAAACCTGGTCAAAACCCTGGTTCTCACAGTGCTTGAAGCTTGCATGAAGAAAGTATAAGGAAAGAAGAAAGTAAAGAAGGAAGAAAGTGAGGAAGGAAGGTAAGTAAACAAACAAACAAACACAATTTATATAACGCCGAAATCAACGAATGAATCAGGGCACATTACCGTCCCTGGGCCCATACGGTGCATTCCAACAGGAGAAAATTGCGCACCGATTTCCAGCTTTCTTGAGGGAAAGTGCATTGCTGCCTTTATGCCAGCTATCCAATACCACTTTTAACAATACACATTAGACACTGTTAGGACATTCGGCTACGTCAATATGCAAGACGCAAGTAGTTTATAACTTTGTATCTGCAGAATTTATCGACTCGCATTCTCCAGAATAATGGAATGAATGCATCTGTGTTCACGTTGTCACATGCAGACTACAAATGTTCTACCAGGAAGACAACGACGATGATTCACAAAGAACCAAACATAATTCACAGCAGCAGTGACGACTTCACACGATACCTCGCAGCCGTCGGATACAAACATGTCATCAGCGGTCGTCATCTGTTCGCGCAACGTCGTCACCTGCATCCACATCACAAACACTGCCAGATAAATGCCATAAAGACGATCTGTTATTATGCATTCACTACATTTTACACCAGAAGTATCTCCATTTATGAACTTCTTTATTTCTTATAACCATGCAGCTGAAACTAAAACACCTTGAGAGCAAGACTTCACGGGTACAACACAGACAACAGTAACACTTCACTTATCCACCAAAATACACATCAGCAAGTCATTACACTTCATCAACATTTCCAGTTATTTGTTATGTTTTAGTTTTGTGACTGTTAACAAAGTAGTAACTAGAAGAAGCCAGCACTCACAACAGCGCCATGACCCACACCGGAAATGCTTTCTGTGTCTCATGACCTTGATCTTTGACCCCAAAATAAATGAGTTTTCAGGCCCGCTGGAATATTTCGATGTCACATTTGGTGATCTTAGCTGAGATATCATGCGGAAAAACAAACAAACAAACAAACACATAAATGCCACCAAAAACTCTACCCACGCAACAGTGTCAGTATGGGTAATAGCAGGCAAATAACGGCTTCATAATAGCCCTGTATTCTGCTGTTTAAAACACAACAATAAAATCATAACCTCACAGCAAACATTCACCATACGTTCTCATCTCCACTGCTTTTGGCTTCTTTTCTTAAGCGCCTAGTGACTCTTTTCGACTTATAGGCGCTATATAAATAAATGTATCTATCTATCTATCTATGTAACAAGACATACTTCTTACCAGTGATGACAAGATGTCTTCAGTGGTTTCTCGATGCACGGTCTGTAGCGATGGGTCGAGAGCAGAACGTACTCGTGCTTTCAGAGACTCCTCAAAGTTCTCCATCCTCGCATCCTGCATAACATCGACACAACTGACGATGACACATAACTGTTTTGTGAATAAACACTGAACGTCTACAAAAAAACTATAAACAAATCTGCAGCTGAAACAATTGATTGATTGATTAAGGTTTTACATCCTGCCCGACATAAAATAGGTCATTTTGGAGACGTTCGTTTTAGCCAATCTCTTGGTTTAGTACTGAAAACTGAAACAAACACAACAAAATGCAAACATGCATCCACAACAAAATAAACCCAAAGCCAAATTTTGTCGCCTCCTACGACCTCCGGCATGGAAAAGGAACGGTCTATTCTGAAAGGAGTATATAGATAAGTCAGGAAGTTAACAAGTAAGGAAGTAAATAAGTAAGAAAAAAAGCATAAGGAAAGAAGAAAGTGGCACAGGTCAATTACAGATTTAATCAACACTGCATGTGTTACAAGTTAAATTATTATTAATATTATTAAATCAAACTCAAGAAAGCAGAACAAAAACAACATCATTAACCTCAAAGACGCTGGTGCCA
>Ga0209780_1004152_pt1 | contig 11070 bp, 8 predicted proteins | sample WorMetexBAHAMAS2_FD_187384 | JGI IMG/M metagenome (GOLD analysis project Ga0209780, IMG submission 187384) | Marine gutless worms symbiont microbial communities from Max Planck institute for Marine Microbiology, Germany - Inanidrilus exumae... | ecosystem: Host-associated > Annelida > Digestive...
CACTGCTAGAGAAAACTAAATCAAATATGACAAAACACCAGAATAAATCTCAACTAAGCAATACAGATAACACAGTCAAACTAAACCCAGGTATGGTCGCCTCCTACGACCTCACGCCTGGAAACGGAGTGGGACGATTCTGGTAGAAAGGGATTGGATGGACAATAGAAGAAAATAAGTAAAGTGAATGAGAAAAGGAAAAAGGAAAAGTAATAAAGAGCAAAAGATGAGGAAGTGAATGGACAAGGGAGGAGCAATGGCGGAAAGGGGGTACCCCGGCCCCACGCGGGGTGACTCACTCCAGTTGGAAGAGGCGCTGTTCCAACTCTCCAATGCCAGTAGGAGAACTGAGAAACTAAAAATAGCGTCAAAACTGCCAAACAGTCTTACGTCAACATTGAGTATTTCAGTGAAGTTCTTGAGAGCTTTTTGTACATTCTGCGGGTTCTTGGTGACCGTAAGCAGCATGCTATGTAGCACGGCGTATCTCAAGTCACCGACAGTCGGCTGCAGCTCCTGGCACACAGTATCATCTGAGACATTCAGATGTGAAGTGAAAGATCACAGTCGAAATAATTAGTGCCTGCTACACACTGCACTAAATAAATCTATTTTATAGACTAAACGACGTAACACTACTGGCCCGCCGTAGTGTCGGCCGCCCGACCGCCCGCAGGTCGAAGTGTACATCCGTGTGCCAAATTTCGTCAAAATCGCTTGAACTGCGGCCAGATATGGTGATTTTTCGATTTTCAAGATGGCCGCCGCCGCCATCATGGATTTTCAAAATTTGAAATTTTTAACGCTTGCAACTGTCAAGAGTGTCGAACTGCACACCCTGCTAAATTTCGTCGAAATCGCTCGAACTGCGGCCGAGATATCGCGATTTTTCAAGATGGCGGCCGCCGCCATCTTAAATTTTAAAAATTTCAAATTTTTAATGGTCGGAACGTTCAAGAGGGTCGAACTGCATCACTTTGCCAAATTTCGTCGAAATCGTTCGAACCGCTGCCGAGATATGCGAGTTTGAATATTATGCTAGTTTGGCTTGAAAATGCCTATTCACGCCCATTTTTGGGAGTTTTTAAATATGGTGGGGGTAAATATTTCAAATCTAAGTAGCCTATAGCAATCATCGTGCATCACTCATCGACCTCTATCTACATGTCTTCGTCTCTGATATGGCCGTATTTGTGCTGAAAGGGACGTTAAATTCCAACCAAACAACCTACATGCCAAATTTCATTGAAATTAAAGAATTTTTTTTGTACGTACGGACGGATGAACGTAAGGATGGACATTTGAGACCAACTTTATGAGGTTGACTAAAAACCTAAATACTGTCCTTGATCGAGGATCGAGGTCAGACCGACCGCATTACTGTGTTACCACACCCATACGCGCTGGACATTGACCTTTGACCTTTGACCTTGACTTTCAATCCCAGGCGAGCTACGGTCATGACCCACACACATACACACACACAGACACAGACACACACAGACACACCCAAGTTCAAAGGTCAGTTGGTAACTGAACTCAATCAATCAAAAGATATAGTGGAAACAAACAGACGGATTCTACCAACTGCGCTTAACCTTCCCGGCTGACGTTTAGTAAATAGCAGAGACTGTACGGGGTGTAATGTTCCTATGTGAGCCAGAGGAGCAGACCTCAAAGCCACACAAGCAGAGACTGTACGGCGTGTATAATGTTCCTATGTGCGCTGGAAAGCAGAGCCTCAAAGCCACACAAGTCAATATGATACAGAGACAACGCAGCAGCAGCAGCAGCACAGACCGTCAGCAGTCGCTCAGCTGTTTTGAAGCCAATCATAAGACTGTCTGATCTACACACGACGACAGTTCACACAGATGTCAGCTAGCAACAACCTACTAGCATATAACAATTGAAATAGAAAAAAAGACGCCAGTTTCTGTGAATTATTACCAGCCCGCCAGTATTGCCTTGCTCGCTGCCGTCTGTTGTCGTCTGTCGTCGTCTGTAACACTCTACGGCTGACCAGTAGTGTTACGTCCCATTAGGGCGACATCTTGTTAGAATTATGGACTATGCATGATGGTGAATGCAACATTAATTTGATGTCCCACAGTGAAAATGTCCCATTAAGGGTGAAAGTTGATTTTTTTTCATTTAGACAGCCCGAAACTTTGAAAATTTGACTTTAAAATTATGACCAAACTATATTTATTCCACAACAAATTTATTTAGACTTTTGTAGTTTTGAAATCTGAAATGTATGAAATAGTTGAAATTTTAAAATTTTGAGAATTGTAAAAAAAATATAATTAGTTTTTGCATTTTAAAATGTTATGCGTTTCAAAAATTTCAGATTTCAAAACTACAAAAAAACTAACTGTATCTATTCTGTAACAAATTCGGTTTCATTTTTTGTAGTTTTCATCATTTTCACATTTATCATTTTCACAACTTCGCAAACGTTTGTCGTTTTCAAACAAAAACGAAAGTTCCTTGATATTCACTGCATCTATTACTGAACGTCTAATTATAATGAACGTCTCTCACGACTGTGTTTTGACAAACAGTTGCTCACATGATTATAACGATGAAAAGATTAACTATTATTTGTGAATGTAATGCTTTGATGCTCTTGACTGGGTGACAGGAAAAGCATCCGACTGATAAATTAGACCTGACAGCCGACTCTTCGCAACTGACGTTTTGCCAACTTCAAAGTCACGTGACACAAAAACTAGGCTGAATATCAAAAATCTGGCCTGAACAAATTTAGACATTTTCCCTAATTTAAGAATCAGTGGTCAGTTGCCAGCTCCCATGATAAATGGCAGAAGAGATAGCTTTTGAAAATGGACGGATTTCCAACTTTCCAGAGCTCGTGACCTTGACCTTGGACTGGGTCATACTGCATACCGTCGTGCATCAATCATCGACCTCTACCTACACGCCAAATTACATTAAAATCAAAAAAACTTTTTGTGGACATACTGATGTACGTAGGTACGTATGGACGGACGGACATTTGAGACCGGCTTTATTAGGTCGACTCGGTCGAAGAGTCACCTAAAAAGTAGCATACCTGCTGCAAAAATGCTAATGGTTCACTTCTGAAGTAACTCGGGAAAACCTAAAATGAATGAGAAATCTAAAGCAGCAGCAGCATCAGCAACTAACTGGTCGACGTCTCCAGCATCAAACACTGTTCCTCCGATTGTCTCATTATCCGGGTTCAGACAGATCTCAATCATGTCGTACGTGGCTGGGTAGCCATAGACCGAGTCTTTACGAGCTTTGTTGAAATGCTTCAACGCAGCGTTTGGATTCCCAGCAAACCTGTTTTGTACACAACAACTGCAGCTTCAGCCGGCATAGTATACAGTAAAATTTTCTCTTTAAATTAAAAATCACGTCAAAATAGAAATCTATAGCTATTCAGAAAAACAGTTGCAGATTTGTACAAACTATAAATGAATAATTAAATGGAAATAAACTTTCAGTTGCAATACAAAGCATAAATTTCAAGAGAAAATAACAAAACCCTACAATGTCAACAAGAGTGCGCTCACACAGCTCATATCTTGTTGAAAGCTAAAAGAAATTCGACCAAACGTAATTAACTAACATTAGGCAGCCAACAAGGGTTTTTGCAAATGTCTCAGACAGAGATGCGGAAAGAATAAAATGGAAAGAGATCAAGATGTGCGTAGAAACGGTGAAATTTGGGGAAATGGCAGATGGACAACAGGGAAGGGAGTGAAAGGGTTGACAAAATGGAAAGCAGATGTGGGGAAAGGGTTAAAATAAACAGGGAATGGGAGAATAGGGTCAAACTATAAAGCAAGATGCAAGAGGACACTGGGCACAAGTAGGACACGGTGTGACAGTGTGAACGCAGCATTCATTTTGCACTAGTGGCAATCAAGTGCTGTAAACGAAGACACACAGTGACACCTAGTGACTAGTACGCTCATCACATTGTTATCAACAGCTGCCATTGGACAAGACTACTGCTAGTTGTAGGCTGGTTGCGTGGTTCAGTGGTAGAACGTCAGTCTTTGGCCAGCGAACTTTCCCTGTCCTGCGCTCAACCTGTAGCTGATGGGTGACCACTTATGTGGGTAAACCGTCCGCTATAGGTAAACCGACCAGGCCAACTCAGCCTTTCATCCCTCTGGGTCGATAGATGAGTAGTGATCTGCAATTTGATGTCTGCTACCTCAAGTTAGGGGTGGCGCCATCTGGTAAACGCTTATGAAGGTCAGGCAGGCATGGTGTATTTGCAGGTAAAACTGTGCGATCCATGCCTGAGCGCTTTGAGATATACACAATGTATAAAAGGCGCTGTATAAATACTCTTCCTTTCCTTTTTCCTTTAATGGCAATAGTATGAGCAGACCGACCACTCGTAAAGTCCTTTGCAGTAGTTGTAGCCAGCACCAAGTGCAGCACGTGATGATGATTTCTCAGCCATCTCCAGGAACTTGGGACACTCCTCCAGTTTGCCGGCTCTACGCAGCAGCCGAATCACTTTCTCCAGCCCGGCGTAATGGTCTGTACAGAGCCACAGCATCATCATACAACTAGCACACACACACACACACAGAGACAAACTGGATGTATGGCTGTGGTTTGTCGGAGAATAATCATAAAATATTTCACTGGATTAAACGTTTTGTTTGATTAAGATATACGTGTCATATTTCTTACTTATTTCATTCCAGCACATCATCTGTTTCCACTGATACCCAAACGGCAAACAACAGCTAGTAAACTTTTCAAATTCTAACCGGCTATAGACTCAATGAAAGCAGGATTTGCCTATGTTTGTTCGTTCTATGAAAGCACAAACAAGAGTATATACTGGACATTTCTGAGTCGCTGGCTGTAATTGATTCGAGAACTCTTGACAGTTTACTACTAACTTTGACCACTGCAAGACTGCATCGTAAATATCACAAACCGTACTGACCAGGTTTGTCCTGCAGCAGCTTCTGAAACTCAGACATTGCCGCATCAAATTCATTCTTGCGAAACAGCAGGTCACCAAGCAACTGTTTGCACACATCAAAATTCCAAATATTAATTTAATATCTGTGATCATGTTGTATGCCATGCATCACCTGGAACATAAAAGTACAAGTAATATATCTCGGTATGTACGTATAAGTGACAGATGAACACTTGATTTCTAGCGGATTTCGATTTTCACTTGCCATTTACTCAGCCGAGATACTCGCTTCCTGTTGACCAACCACCAGTGTTGAAGCACTACAGGTCAAAGCACTGGATTACAACTTTACGAGGGACGTTTAAAAAGTTCGTAGACTAGCACAGTTAGTCACAAGATACCTACATCATATTTTGTCACTTTTCAACATAGACTCCTGAAACTGGAATAGACTTGGTCCAGCATTTCTACAAAGCTCTGATTCCGTTGTAGAAGAATTGTTGCTGTTGCACTTCCAGCCAGCCGTTTGATGTGCCATTTGCGTCCTTTCATGAATTTCTTTCCCTTTTATGCTTCTATTATGCAAGTAAATAAGTAAGTAAGGAAATTCATACACAGCGCCTATAAATGTAGCATTGGTATCTAACAAAAATTTTCAATCTTATTTTCTAAACTGAATGAATTCATGAAAGGATGCAAATTTTGCCGCCGACGACGATGTTATCTGCACGGCAGATGGCTAGCTGGAAGCGCAAGATCAGCGATTCTTCTACAACGGAATCCGAGCTTTGAAGAAATGCTGGACCAAGTGCATTTCAGTTGCAGGAGTCTATGTTGAAAAATGACAAAATATGATGTAGATATCTTGTGACTAACTGTGTCAGTCTACGAACGTTTTGAATGCCCCTCGTATAATAATCTGCATCCTAAATATGACTGGATCTAGACATCTGCTAGACTGGATTTTTCAAAATATAGCGGATCAATGATCTGTGGGTCATCAAGGTAATGTTGCGGAGACTGAGAACGGATTGGTCAGTAACTGCAGCATTGTAATCAACTGTCTCAGTTGCAGTAGAACGTTGCCATGGAGCAAAATATCTAGTCACATTTGGATAGCTGCATCAGATATTCATCCATGTGTCCCTAGTACATCACACTGACGTCAATATAATGTTTTTGTTTTGTTTCAACAGTGACTGACTGCAGTTACCTTCCCAGCCGCAGAGCATCACCGCCCCTTGGCCAGTACCAAGTTATACTGCTCGGTGACAGAGGCACATGGGTGTGAACAACTTGCCAAAGGTTGTTACGCAGCTTTGCCCCGAGTAGGATTTGAACCCACGACCTGTTGATCACGAGTCCAACGCTCTACCTGTTGTGCTACCATGCCACCAGTACGTAAGTAAGTAAAGAGTATTTGTAAGGCACAAGTTAGCAAACAGTTACAACTGACTGCAAACAGAAATGTGTTCAGTTGTCACGCACTTAAATCGTTCACAGCTAAGACCTGTTGCAGTATGATGGCAGTCAATGACAGTGAGTGAGTGTTACATACTACTGATACTGATACTGTACATACAACGGTCGCAGTGTCCTTGTGTCTCAATTATCTCGTCTCCAGCAGATCCAGAACTCTCTTGCTTGTACTGTTGCTAAAGCTCCCAAGTCATGTCGTATCACTGCCATTAAATAAATATACTGTATTGTATTGTATTGTATCGTATCGTTACAAACTACTGATACTGATACTGTACATACGACGGTCGCAGTGTCCTTGTGTTGTTCGTTCTTCATCATCATGTCACACAAAGACTGACAAGATTCCAAGTCGCCAGTGACCAACTGTAGCTTAGCTAGCTCCAGCATCGTCTGCAGACACGCCACAATTCAACTCACAAACACACAACGTAAATCGACACGACAGATTTAGCGTCTACAGAACAGCTGACTCGCATTCAACAGTAGTAGACTTTGAGTGTTTGTTGAACTGGCCTTTTTGTCTCAAGCTACAACAGAACTGAAACAAACTTGCTACAGGCCAAGTGTTGTTGCTATCATCCAACATGTCAAAGGACTAAAGTAAACTCAAAGTAATGACATCAACCAGGTAAATCAGCCACTGAAGCCCATCCTTTCTTCATCCAATCATGGACTCCACAGGTAAGCAACCAGGTAAATCAGCCACTGAAGCCCATCCTTTCTTCATCCAATCACTGACTCCACAGGTAAGCAACCAGGTAAATCAGCCTCTGAAGCCCATCCTTTCTTCATCCAATCACGTACTCCACAGGTAAACAACCAGGTAAATCAGTCACTGAAGCCCATCCTTTCTTCATCCAATCACGTACTCCACAGGTAAACAACCAGGTAAATCAGCCACTGAAGCCCATCCTTTCTTCATCCAATCACAGACTCCACAGGTAAGCAACCAGGTAAATCAGCCACTGAAGCCCATCCTTTCTTCATCCAATCACTGACTCCACAGGTAAGCAACCAGGTAAATCAGCCACTGAAGCCCATCCTTTCTTCATCCAATCACAGACTCCACAGGTAAGCAACCAGGTAAATCAGCCTCTGAAGCCCATCCTTTCTTCATCCAATCACGGACTCCACAGGTAAGCAACCAGGTAAATCAGCCACTGAAGCCCATCCTTTCTTCATCCAATCACAGACTCCACAGGTAAGCAACCAGGTAAATCGGCCACTGAAGCCCATCCTTTCTTCATCCAATCAAGGACTCCACAGGTAAGCAATGCTGAACCCTTAGCCGATAGCCTATAACTAAGCTGTAGTGTCAATTTGTGTCAGTGAAATCACCTGGAAGTCATTTTCCGTGTGAGTGAGAGCATCCTTGTAGTACTGGATAGCCACGTCGAAGTAGTGCAGCTGCAGATGGTACTGGGCCAACTGGCAGCAGATGCTACATAGAAAAAAACACAACAGTGAAACTGGCAGCATAAAAATAAATTAGCAGCATAAAAATCACAATACTAGACATGTCACATCTATGATGGTTGCAACGCAATTGCCGCCAAAAAGTGGGTCACCATGAGCAGACGGATCTCAGCCGTTTATGGGCCAAAGGTCAAGGCCAACTATTGGGGACACATTGTAGATTGACACTAGCATTTGTTTGTCGATGCAACGTTTCGTTCCGCACGTCAAGTGCGGAAGTGGTGAAAAAAGTGGTCAAAAATTTGATTGATTTTTTGCACCCCAAATTTGGGGGAAGGCCAAAAACATTTTTGGGGCAATTGCAAATCGACCCCACTTCCGACCTACTGGCCAAGTTTGGTTGAGATCCCATGGCTGGTCTTTCATCTATGCTGACGAAATGAAAAAACGGCGGTAAAATATAATGGCCTTGCCTTCAGTGACCACATGGGAAGGCTAATGATGGTGCATGGTCTAATATTACAGTGTGGGCGACATAAGTCCATATCTCCACAAATGTCTACATGTACCACTAAACGACACACATTCTAATGCATTAAATGTCATAAATAACAGTCTTTCAGCATTTTTATTTCTCACAATGTTACAAGGCTGAAATAATTTGCAAACATGACATCTTCAGCTCCATTCACAGGTAAAATTTCAATACATAAACTTATACTATCAATTCACTAAAGCAGTATCTACAAATTAGTACAAATTTCAAACGAGACATAAATGATGGTATAGTCAGGTAAAAATATCGTAGACAATTTATAAACTTTCTATACACATTTCAATGAATAACAAAATTAATGTGTTATGACTTCATTAACTAGTTGACAGTATGTAGACAGTGCAGGTAGCACCACGTAGGAAAAGTCTTACATCATTTCCTTAACCTAAAGACACTCACTACTATTAGCAAGGGCATGCGGACTGCCAGGTCCTGATTAGGGTTGGTTGGTTTGTTAGAGTTCAACGGCGCTTTCAACACAATTTATAATAATAATAATAATATACACATTTGTATAGCGCCATATGGTCGTAACTTCAGAGGCGCAAGTCATATAGCACCTTTAAGTTAGAACTATATTATAAAGATTAAAATTTAATAAGTATTAATTCTTGGGGTAAGATAACTAAAAATATTTAACAATAACAGTAGAGTTAGATTAAATCAGTAAATTGAAATTAGGTAAATTATTAAGTTGGAAAAGTGTAATATGTGTAAGATTTCTGTTGTTTCTTAATTAGGATGCCGACTAACACAGGCTGCCTTGTAAAACAGTCGTAAAATAAAAGGTTGGGACTTCACTATTTTAGTGGTATTTTTCTACTGTAATGGACTGCAAGAAAAGTCTGAGTTACTTGGCGGCAAACTGCTTATGTTGTGTAACCGTGTCAGGTTGCTCCACCGTTGCACGCATCAGAACCCTACACAGTCACCGGCACAACCAGTACCACATCAACACAACTGAAATACATGAAACTTAATAACAACAACTTACAACAGTCAAACTCATGTATATCCACACACGAACGGCGCATCTCTAGCGTGACATTTACGTCGGCGCATCTCTGCGGAAATGTTTACATCCCAGTGTGCGTGGCCCGTGCGCTGGCAGATTCGTCCGATTTTGGGTTTCTGGGGAAGCAAAGTTCACAAAAATGGGAGATTCCCTGCCTGGGACGCCGATAAACTGCCATGCAAAATTTAACGCCGCTAGCTTTAACTTTGGCGGAGAAATCCGTAACCTTAAACAAACACACACACCCAAAACAAACAAACAAACAAACAGCAAATGATAATTACACCTTGCCTATCGGTGTGGATGATAAGAGTAAACTGAAATGGTGCTACGGCAACATTGATTGGCACGTGGCACATTTTGTAGAAACGTAAAACGCACTGTGTCTGCGAGAAGGATGATTGGACAAAGGTTTTGAGGTGGCATTTAAAAGAACTTGGCATAGAAAAACCATCAACTTTGAGACGAACAGTCGATAACATACAAGTAAATACGATTAAGTGACAAATTCTAGACACACGACACTTTCAACGTACGGACTACTTAGCAACTGATGATCACCGACCGATCCTGAACTTCCTTGGCCTTCGTCATGAACGACAGACGATCTTCATAGCGGTTCTGCTGTTGACAGAGCACAGACAACAGCAGCAGGAAACGAGCCGACTCCGCCAAAGACTCCAGATCACCTGTCAATGCAGACACACAGACAGACATAGACAGACAGACACACACACAGACACACACACACACAGACTTGACTCCGCCAAAGACTCCAGATCACCTGTCAATAGAGACACACACACACACATAGACAGACAGACACACAGACAGACACACACAGACTTGACTCCGCCAAAGACTCCAGATCACCTGTCAATAGGAACACACACACACACATAGACAGACAGACACACAGACACACACACACAGACTTGACTCCGCCAAAGACTCCAGATCACCTGTCAATAGAGACACACACACACATAGACAGACAGACACATAGACAGACAGACAAACACACACACACAGACTTGACTCCGCCAAAGACTCCAGATCACCTGTCAATACAGACAGACAGACACACACACACATAGACAGACAAACACACACACACACACATAGACTTGACTCCGCCAAAGACTCCAGATCACCTGTCAATGCAGACACACACACACATAGACAGACAGACACACAGACAGATAGACACACAGACAGACAGACACACAGACAAACAGACACACAAACAGATAGACACACAGACAGACAGACACATGGAGTGCACTGTCGAAGACGACGGATTGCGTCACCGATGAGTGCGACGATGGGCGAAGAGTCCCATTCGCGATGAACAGATCTTGTTGCATCGATCACACGGCCAAGCCGTGCCAGTGATGTTGACGGCCTGCTGTTTGCGAGCTGCCCGTTTCCTCTCCAACTCGGCAACCCGCGTCTTCTCGAATGATTGGATGGCCGACTGGCATGTGGTGCGCCACTGTGCTCGATCAAGTGCAGCCGTGGTCAGAGTCTTGGGTTGCAGACCGCATCTCTTCATGTTGACCTTGACGGTGTCCTTGTAACGCCTTAGTGGACCACACTGTGGGCGTTTGCCTGACGACAACTGTCCGAAGAAAATCTGCTTTGGTATCCGAT
>Ga0209780_1004153_pt1 | contig 11068 bp, 6 predicted proteins | sample WorMetexBAHAMAS2_FD_187384 | JGI IMG/M metagenome (GOLD analysis project Ga0209780, IMG submission 187384) | Marine gutless worms symbiont microbial communities from Max Planck institute for Marine Microbiology, Germany - Inanidrilus exumae... | ecosystem: Host-associated > Annelida > Digestive...
GATGTAGTTCGACCCTCTTGACTGTCCCAACCGTTAAAAATTTCAGATTTCAAAAATTCAAGATGGCGGCGGCCGCCATCTTCAAAAATTGAAAAATCGCCATATCTCGGCCGCGGTTCAACCGATTTTGACGCAATTTGGCACGATGATGCATTTCGAACCTCTTGACCGTCCCGACCGTCAAAAATTTAAAATTTTACAAATCCAATCAGCGGCCAGCATCCTAACAATTTAAAAATTACGATATCTCGGCAACGGTTTGAACAACCTAGTGACTTTTCAGTATTCACTTAATATTTCCAAGCAATACATGTACATCACGACATCAGCAGAATAGAGGATACGGTATTCTGTTACTATGCGCATTGTTCAATCATGGACTTTTGATTTCGGCTATGGGGCAGATACCATGTTCCACAGAACGCATTTCTTGTTATCAATATTTTCATGACCTTTAAAACTTCTTTCTTAAATTACAACTCAATTTTCTTGTTTTTACGATACTTATATGAAGTCTTGAAATCTTTCTTCAAAGCTTAACTTTGAACAAGAAGCTCATCTACTGCAAAGGGACCGTGTGGGCACTGCATTACTGTAGTAAATATGTACGATGTTACACCATGTCTGTGAGTTTCTGGGGCAATATATCATATATGCACTAGGACTCCCGTATATCAATCAGCACACAAAAAGTGAAAAACGTGAAGTGCCTAGCTTCACCAATTTGAAACATAATTGGGGCAAATTTTTTACATGACTAAACACATCACTTTTGGGGTAGTATATATCATGCATGCACGAATACTCCTCTGTATCTATCAGCACACGGAATTTAAAGTGGCCACCTTCACCGATTATGATTGACAGCACAATTTTTAAATGGGTTACGTGTCCCTGACCATGTCCATTAGGGGTAATCTGTCATTTCAAGACTAGCACTTGATGTATCCTATCTGCATACAAAATGTGGCGACTTCAGCCATTCCCGGAGACAAGATTGCGTGCTTGAAACCGAAAATGTGGCGTGTAACCCGACCATGCCTCCTGACGATTCTAGCTTAAGCCATTCCAGGGATTTCATCAGAAGCCCAAAAATATCAGGTCAGTCACGTAACCTTGACCACGCTTTCTAAAGGGTGATTTGTGATCCTCATGCTGGCACTTGACATAGCAAACCTGTGAACAAAATTTGACCTCTCTACCATCAGCTATTCCAGAGATACAGCTGACGCCCGCCGAAAACTAAATGGTTCACGTAACCTAGCCACACTCTTGTCAAAAATGGTTTGCCATGCCTGGCCTAGCACTTGCGATCAACCTATCCACCAAATTTGAAATTTGAAGTCTCTATCTCTACCCACTGCAAAAATATGAAAAGCAATACCAAGTGTGGGAAATGGGGTGGTTTGAGGTAGTGAGGGGTCACTCAAGGTCAGTTGAAATAGAGTCATTCGATACAGCACATATGAGCTCCTATTAGCATTCTGTAGTAACTGACTCAACAGATTTCATATAACCAATCTTGTTGATGTCAACTGAACTGCAACTGTGATCAACCAACATCAACTACAACCCATGTTGTTAATGACACTACATATTATGGTAGTCCGCCAGTGCACCATCGTGGACGTGTACGACCATGGCGGGGTTGGTGGGTGAAAAGGTTTCAAGCAGCAAAGTGAATTTCAATGTCACTAAATGTCACCCGTAGTGGTGCCATTCCACAGGCCATATATGATTTCCTATTAGTCTTCAACTGTAACTATATCTCTACCTTGCACCGTTTTAGAGATATTACCACTTATTTCCCAAAATTTAAACAGGTCACGTGATGCTGAACACATGCATTTCAAGGGTAATCTGTCATCTATGCACTAGTACTGCTCTATCTCTATCAAGACATTAATTTGAAATGCCAACTTTCACTGATTCCAGACATGATTGAAGGCCTAAATTTAAAAAAACAGGTCATGAGACCATGACCATGCATATTAGCGGGCAGTTTGTCATAGCAAAGGTAACACTTGATATAACCTACCTGCATACAAAATTTTGAATCTCGCTTTAGCCGTTCCGGAGATATAATTGAAGGCATCAAAACTGAAAATGGGTCATGTGCAGTGTCGGCTTGCAACAGACAGACGGACGGAAAGACACAAAACAAATGCAAGAGCCCACAGTTTTCCGCGGCAAATTTTGCCAAATTCCGTGGCGCTGTTTGATAAATTCCGCGGCCGCCCATTTTAGAGTACACTGCACCGACTTTGGCCCAGTTACATACTTATAATTTTAAATAATAAAAGGTAGCACTGCACTAGTCTACTGCTGCATAAATATACAATATAATTGGAATTAATTTCTCACGTTTCTTCACAAAAACGGTAATTCTGATGAAAAAAGTGGGCAAAAACGGCCTCTCAACCGTCACACCGACAATTTCACCGTTTCTCAAAATGAGAAATGTTCAATTTTAATTCAACTATTAACGGTACAATCAATCATTAAATCAAAGTTGAAGGTTTTAAATTTTGATGTGATCAGTCATGTCAGTCACTGAGTGATATGATATGATATCATCATATCAGTCATATGATGATATGATCATATCACTGATCACTCATCAAGTCGATCGTGCTAATCACCGGTCATCTTCATCTCCAAAGGTCCAGTAAGTAAAAACTTAAGTAAGTAAGCAAACTGAACGTGAAAACACGTCACTGAAATCAACAGGCCTGTGTAGCTGTCCGAAGGGACTGCGTGTCACAATTACAACAGTAATACAGACTTACAGAGTTTGGCCATTGCCGCGGAATTTACGTGTTTACGCGGAATTCGGTGAAATTCCGCGGAAACACGGAAATTCTGCGGCAACGGCCAAATTCCACGGCTCGCGGAAAACTGTAGGCCCTAATCATGTCGTAAAATTGCCATTTCTCTGCGTCCGTTCAACCTACCACAACAAAATTTGGCAGAAAAACGCTCCAGACACTCTGAACCAATGGCACATGATATTTTTAACTTTCTAAGATCCAAGATTATGGGCGTCCACTATTTAATTTTGTTACAGTTTAAAAATAGTCATATTTCAGCCAAGGTTCAGGCTAACACGACCAAATTTGGCAGAATGATGCTCCATTCCACTCTAAACTGGCATAAGAATATGACTTTTTACAAAACCGAGATGGCGCATGGTCGTGGTTTATTTTATTAATTTAATAATGCCAATTCTCTGCAACCATTCAACCAACTGCAGTGATATTTGGCAGACATCGCATACGACTACTCTGAGGCTCATTTCTAGAACTCTGTGATAATTGACGCAGTGTTGATTTAATTGAGGCATTAAAATTTTTACAGGGCTTGAAAATAGTAATCACCTGCCATGTGGCCCAGTGGTTAAAAACAGGGTTAAAAGGTTAAAATACTCAGGCGCCAGGTTCAGTAGAACGTGATGCTCTCAGTGGCCAGCATTCGCGCAAAGAATTATTTCTACTAATTTGTATGCATATGATGAACAGGAAGGTAATCAGTCCCGATCGCAAAGACTACAAATTTGATGTAAAGGTTAAATGCGCAAATCGCAGCCTACGGACGACAAACTGTCCTTGATTTGGGCGTGGTCAGGTCATGTGAACCATTACAAAATTTGGGGGCTTTAATCATATCACTGGAATGGCTGAAGTCGTTAAATTGTGTACGCGAGTAGGCAATATCAATTCTATGCAACAGGATGACATATCACCAACAAAAGGGCGTGGTTATGGTCACCTGACTGTTTTAAAATTTTGCCGTTAGTCTTGATGCAGCGCAACGCGCGGGTTTGTCAGTGACAGCTGGGCTACTTGTTTTAATGCGTTACGTGTCTCTGACCACGTGCATTAGGGGTAATCTGTCATTTCAAGGCTAGCACTTGATATATCTGCACACAGATAAAATTGCGCACGTTGAAACCGAAAATGTGGCGTGTAACCCGACCACACCCCGTGACGATTCTAGCTTCAGCCATTCCAGAGATATCATCAGGGGACCAAAAATCTAAAGTGAGACATGTGACCCTGACCACGCTTTTAAAGGGCGATTTGTCATACTTATGCTGGAACTTGACATAGCAAACCTGTGTACAAAATTTGACCACCCTACCATCAGCCATTCCAGAGACACATTTAATGCCCGCCAAAATTTAAATGGTGCACGCGACCTAACCCCCACTCTTTTCAGGGATGGTTTGCCTTGCCTGGGCTAGCAGTTGCTATGATCAACTTATCTACCAAATTTGAAGTCTCTATTTCCACCCACTACAAAGATATGAAAAGCAATCCCAAATGTGGGAAATGGGGTGGTTTGAGGTCGTCAGGGGTCATTCAAGGTCAGTGGAAATAGTGCCATTCGATAGAGCACATATGAGTTCCTATTAGCAGTCTGTAATAACTGACTCAACAGGCTTCATGCAACCAATCTTATTTATGTCAACTGGATCGTAACTGTGATCAACCACCATTGACGACATTACATATTATGGTAGTCTGCCCGCACATCATTCTGGACGTGCACGACCATGGCGGATGGACAAAAAGCTTTCAAACAGCAAAGTGATCTTTAACGTCACTAAATGTCGCCCATAGTGGTGCCATTCCATAGGCCACATAGGATTTCCTATTAGTCTTCAACTGTAACTATGAGTCTATCTTACACCATTTCAGAAATATTACCACTTATTTGATTATTTCCCAAAATTTAAAGAGGTCACGTGATGCTGAACAAATCCATTTCAAGGTTAATCTATCATGCATGCTCTAGTACTCCTCTGTATCAATCAGGACACAAAATTTGAAATGCCAAGCTTCACTGATTCCAAAGACATGATTGAAGGCCAAAATTAAAAAAGGGTCATGTGACCATGACCATGCCGTGACCATAACCACGCCCATTACAGGGCAATTTGTCATGGCAAGGGTAACGCTTGATATAATCTACCTGCATATTAAATTTCAGGAGATATAACTGCAGGCATCGAAATTCAAAATGGGTCATGTGCAGTGCCAACTTGAAACGGACAGACGGACACAGAGACGCACAGCAAATGCATACAGCATAGCATCATGTCGTTACAAATGCCATTTCTCTGCATCTGTTTACCCTACCACAACGAAATTTGGCAGAAAAACGCTCCAGACACTCTGAACCAATGGCATATGATCATTTTAACTTTCTAAGATCCACGATGACGGGCGTCCACTACTGAATTTTTTACACTTTAAAAATAGTCATATTTCTGCAAAGGTTCACGCTAACACAAGTTACACAACCAAATTTGGCAGAATAATGCTCCATTGCACTGTGAACTGGCAAGAGAATATGAATTTTTACAAAACTGATATGGCGGAGGGCCGTGGTTTATTTTATTAATTTAAAAATGCCAATTCTCAGCAAGCATTCGACCTACTGCAGAGATATTTGGCAGACAACGCATACAACTACTCTGAGGCTCATTTGTAGAACTCTGTGCTAAATTGATGCAGTATTCATGTTGATTTAATTAAGGCATTAAAATTTTTTAAGGATTTGAGAACAGTAATCACTGCCTATGTGGCCAGTGGTTAAAACACTCATGCACGAATTTTTCACCAATCAATGCCGTGGTCGCGGTAAAGGCCTATCGAAACAAAACAAGCTGACTGGTCTAATTCAGCTCATTGCAATAATTACCACCTCTTAATAGCATCACTGTGCCGTAAGGCTTGTATGATCACTAAAAAATGCAAAAACACTGGTCTTTGTACAACTGGCCTATTAGCGACCTACAACTTACCTTTTTCACGCGCATTCAGCAAATCTATCATTCCGTATGTATGCAATACACGAGCAATTAACACTTCGAAGACACACTGACAAAGTATAACATGTTACTATACTACCAGTTCAGCCAACTGGATCTGACTTGTCAAAGTCAGCTCAACGCACGAATTATTGCCAATCAATGCTGTGGTCGCGGTGTAGGCCTATTGAAACAAAAAAATTGACTGGTCTAAATAATGGTCTAATTCAGCTCATTGCGGTGATTACCACCTCTTAATAGCGTCACTGCACCGTAAAGCTTGTATGATCCCTAAAAAATGCAAAAACGCTGGCCTTCGTACGATTGGCCTATTAGCGAACAGCGACACGAATCGACCTAGCTAAATTGCGAATCGGCTGCAATGATCATGTTCACAGTACCACATAAATAAGCACACGTTTAAAAATATGACGATGAGCGTCTCAGGGGGTCAGTTGGAGTCCTGCATACAGTATCATCAAAGTAGTCGGACGTAACTACTGAATGTACGCTAACAAAAATAAAGAAAAATGCTAAGTCACATATGTGCAGTAGAGCGTGACGCGCTCAGTGGCCGGGGTTCGTCCGTCTACCAAAGAATTATTTCTAATGATTCCTATGCACATGAGAGATAAACCCGGGCAGGTAAAAGGGTTCGACGGTGTCCTGTATAAACTGTGACCGTTGCTGATACCTTGATTAGCAGCGTCAAAGTATTAGCCGTGCTGACATGAGCCGTAATAGACAGATGTGCCAAAGTGCTCTGGCTGGCGCTAAATAAGTGCCAGTCCGGGCTTAGCCAGACAGTATGCCATGCCTAGAGGGGGCACATATTGAAATACCCGACAAGCTGTTCACTCCTGCTTTAGCCTTCCTTCACTCAACATGTCACACACACACCACACACACCTACCAATTCCCCTCTTCTCTCTGGGCTGGCGCATTGGACCAACATTAAAGGTTTCAATGCAGGGGTCCACGGTAGGCTGGACACCTGCCAAAATAATCAACGAACAAACAAATAGTAACATCAATAATTTTTTGCACTGTTTAATACAGGAATGTGCGGACACTCTGAAATTGCATTATGGAATAAGGGTCGGGGGTAATATAAGTGTCTTAAACACTTCTTTCCCCGAATTACTACCCCAGTTAAATTTCATTTCATTCTTTCTTTTTTTCTATCTTTCTATATTCTATTACTGTCAGTTATCATGTAACGTTAAATAATTTTAAATCACAATGTCAGCATACATTAAAGGACACCATGATAGCCACTGTGCCGCAGCACACAGCCAAAGCAGCATGCATCACTACTAACCGCGACAGCTTTTTGTAACCGTGTGACCGGGAACTTTTGCCTTTTGACCACTGCGTCAATGCATGCCGAGCGATTACTATAGAGTATACGTACATGTACCAAGTTTGGTTTTGATAGCTCAAGCCGTTTTTGTTTTAGAGTGCCGACAAACAGATGGACACACAGACACGACTAGACGCCTTACCCACGCTGGCGGCTATACTACCAGTGTGGTTAATTACACAATTCATTTCGCAGCAATAGGCCTACCAAGGCACACCTGGAGCAGCCAGCACCTGGCAACATTCTGGTAACAGTAATTAATCTGATGACAATTAGCACAAAGGCCATACTGGGCCATCCAGCTCAATATATAAGTAACACATTGACACTGTTCAGTTGATCTCCGTGTTCTACCAATCAATCAATTCATTTACTTATGAAAGCAGCACAAAATTAAAAGTGAAAAACAAATGTTGACAGCAAGACGTATACTTACAGTCACCTCTGAAAAATGTTCATGAACAAGCTACATACATGACACAAACAAAATAAAACTGAAAACTAAGATTAAAAACTAGAAACGTTTAAGTTCGCTGCACAAATCGATCTTTAAAATTGAGCTTCGAAATCTAGAAAGTGACGCGATATCTACAACATCGGCAAGTAGTACATTCCAAACACTGACCACCCTTTCGTCAAAAAAATTTCCCAATGCTGGTCAGTGGTGATTCGCAGGCTTTGCGCTTCCCGGGCCAATTCGCTCCCAAAAGCAAATTGGTCAATATGACCCTGGCCGATTCGCTCCCTGGTACTTTCACTCTCCAGAGCGAAATGGCTCGGGGAACTTTCGTTCCTCCTCGTTCCATTCGTCCATGACACTGATATTTTCTAATGACATATTGTTGTTGATGCAGAACTATGAACTCGATTACACGTTGCAAATCATTCTGTATGTATGCAATACACGAGCAATTAACACCTCAAAGACACATTGACAAAGTATAACATGTTACTATACTACCAGTTTAGAGTCAGCCAACTGGAGCTGACTTGTCAAAGTCAGCTCAATGCAAGAATGATCACCAATCAATGCCATGGTAGTGGTATAGGCCTATCGAAACAAAACAAACTGACTGGTCTAATTCAGCTCATTGTGGTAATTACCACCTCTTAATAGCATCACTGCGCCGTAAAGCTTATATGATCAGTAAAAATGCAAAAACACTGGCCTTCGCACGATTGGCCTATTAGCGAACAGCGACACGAATCAACCTAGCTAAAATGCGAATCGGCTGCAATGATCTTGTTCACAGTACCACATAAACAAGCACACGTTTAAAAATACTACGACGAGCATCTCAGGGGGTCAGTTGGAGTCCTGCATACAGTAGCATCGGACTAATCGGACATAACTACTGAATGTACACCGACAAAAAATAAAGAAAAAATGTTAAGTCACATGTGTTATCACACTGAAACGGAAACATTACACGCCGTCAATCGGTCGATTAGCGACATGAATCGACCTGTATGAATAGCAAATCGGTCGCAATATTCGTCGTTCACAGCAGACATAGATAAGCACAAGTATAAAAATATTTTAATGAGCATCTTAAATGGTCAGTCGGGAGTCCTGCGTACAGCAATACAAAGACTCGCAATGCTATTTGGCCTGCAGATACCTGTCTGCCGATTAGCGAAAAGAATTAACCTCTACTGTCCTTATCAGATGCTGGCTGCAGGATTTCTTGCAGTGTGTCGTAAGTTCAAATCCTATTCCGGCAAAGCTGCATAACAACCTCAGGCAAGTTGTTCACACCTGTGTGCCTCTATCACCAAGCAGCATAACTTGATACCGGCCAAGGGGAAGTGATGCTCTGCGGCTGGGAAGGTAACCACAGACCTGGCGGAAAGTAATGGCAGGGATGGGCACGAGACGTTGAAGCCAAAGACGGAAACATCACGTTGATCCGTCTTGATTCTGAGACGTCGAGACCGACGCACCGAGACCACACCCCACAGTAATGGCAGCCTACTGACGGGTGGATGGCTTATAGTCACCTGCGGGCTGACTGCCTGTATACCAGACACAACGCTCAGTAACGAGTATGGGAAGTAAGCCTTTAAGCCGTTACTTTTTTCTTTTGATAGGTGATATTCGTCGTTATAAACACAACAGGATAAAGTTCCTGTTGCCGAAAATATAACTGCGGCACATAATATTCCTACTAGAGCCCTGTACAGGCCGGGATGGGTCTGGTAATTTGCTGATCACAGCGGGCTGCACACACGCATAGAAACAGATGACAAACAGACTTATACTAACACATTTATTGAATGCTACAGAAATTATAGAGAGGATGATGCTGGTGGGCGAGCATGAGTAACAACGGAAGAGCGAGTACTGTGAGGTCGTTGAACAGAGATGACAAAGTACGGAAGTTGGGCATTAGTGAGAACTTTGTAGGTAAGTTACAGGAGTTTGCATTCGATGCGTTCAGTGATTCTGAGCTAGTGAAGAAAGCTTAGGATGGGAGTGACATGACAGGACTTAGAAGCTTTAATGACAGTATGAGCAAGAGAGTTTTAGATCTGCTGGAGACGGGATAATTGTAACGTTAATTGAGAATTTATAGTAAAGAGAATTGCAGGAATCAAGTTTGGAGTGGACGATAGAGGTAGCAACGGTACAGGCAGTTGACGAATCGAGGTAATGCTGGATACAACAAAGCTGACGAATGTTACAGTAACAGGCTTTGGAGAGATGTAATTTGGTCAGAAAAGGTAAGATGCTCATCAAAGATGAAAACAAGATTTTGAGCAAAGTGGCAGGTGTCAAGTGAAGAGTTGTGTATTTTGGCGAGTGACGGCATAGCTGCATAGCGTGCCGCATATTCATTCTGAACTGAAACTTCACATTTACTGGTAGCCTAAAATGTCACCAGTCCTGTACATTGTCCAATGCAATGTATGAAAAATTCCACAAAATATATGAACAATATTGTAGTATAACCTACTGTATTTTCCTCTAACAGAAGCCGGGTCTCTAATACAAGCCGAGGGTCAGACTTCATTTGTTCCAGTAGAAGCCAGGTCTCTAATACAAGCCGAATCTCTAATAGAAGCCGGGGGAGGCGAATACACTGCCAGACTAATAGGCCTACCGTGTATTCTGCTTTGCATTAATAAATATAAAAACAAGAATCTTGGTGGAAGCCGGGGGGGGGTCTGACACTATTGTTCTAATAGAAGCCGGGGGCTTCTATGCGTGAGTTCGGAAATGTTTCTAGGTCAGTTTGCCAAAAATAGGTCATGAGTCAATCAATATAAACAAACATCGCCGTAAGCTTAATGTGTTGAAAAGCACGTTGAAACTGTTATTTATGAAAAGATTGCGTGTAACATAGTTGTATGGCGTTTAGTGAATAATCTGCTTATAAAGTTCAGCTTACTATATGAGTGACAATACGTAATTAACATGGACACGGCCATTTTGTAACTGGGTAAGTGGCTCATGCTTTTCACAGGTCGGGTTTTTCTGCAGTCACCAGTGTCAGTGGCATTGCCACGGGGGTGAACTGGGATGGACATATCCACCCGACTTTTTGCCACAGTGTTCCTGAGAGTGATGCATGTCTGCTGCGTTTAGATGGTCGTCGTGGGGGTATACGGTAGGTAAGGCATGAAGCGTACTGCTTTACCTTAGACTGTCTATCAGTTCCAAAGAATAGGCCATACGATAGGCTACAGTATAATTTGGCATAGCCCTGTGGTACACTTGACTGGGAAATTTCAGATAGCTGTACGTGTTAACCAGCTTCGATAGTAAAATCGGTTTGTAACAGTATGAACACACCAGAACCGTAGGCTGTTACATCAAGGCAATCTCCACATGTTTGCTCAAAATGCGCCAAAATGCCTTTCCAAACAGAAAATTTCTTTTTCTGGGG
>Ga0209780_1004154_pt1 | contig 11067 bp, 4 predicted proteins | sample WorMetexBAHAMAS2_FD_187384 | JGI IMG/M metagenome (GOLD analysis project Ga0209780, IMG submission 187384) | Marine gutless worms symbiont microbial communities from Max Planck institute for Marine Microbiology, Germany - Inanidrilus exumae... | ecosystem: Host-associated > Annelida > Digestive...
CATTGGAAGAGGTCTCAATTTATAGTCAAGTCAATAACACCCTCGAAGGGGTTTTATTATTTTATAAAGCATGATGACGCGTACTCGTGAGTATTCGAATATTCGAATACTTTCGTGGCCGAATATTCGAATCCACTTTTTTTTCCAACGAATCCCAGCCCTAGTTTGATACCAATACTTTTGTCAAACTCAGTCGCCATCACGCAAACTTCAAAGCAAGCTATTATTATTTTATTGCTACAGACACGACCGGTACATTGCCGTTTTTCGCTATTGCGCTCACATTTGTCCATCGAACATTTCTAGATGATGATGATGATGATGATGATGACAAGTGGTCAAAGAATATTGACGAAAGTCTGCATAGCCATCCCATCACCCCTCGCGGGGGCTAATGCATTCGTCCGACCTTGACCTCCATCTAATACATGGTTCATTGCCTGGGCCCACATGAGTCAGCCCCCGAACGGCATCTCGATCGGTTCAGCCGTTTTTGCGTATACACCGCAAAAACCGACAGAAATAATATATATAACTCTAGGCTGAGTAAAGCAAAGTTTCCCAATGCTTTTCTGTGGGAGGACAACCACAAAAATTGCCTCTTCCCCTTTGCAATGCATGGTTCCATGGGCCCATCCGACTCAGCTCTATCCAAACTCCATGACAGAGTACTGCTTCTCGTGCTTGGACGTTTATATAATAATAATATTATCATAAGATTGTTGTTTAATTAGGCCTAATCCCTGTCGTTTTTCTGTCAGCTGGCTTGTTTGGATTTCAGCTTGTAATTCGTTGCGTTCTGTCAACTTCTTAAACGATAGGCCTATGCCGTGTCATATTTATTCATGTCATGTGTAGTGTATGCCCAACTAAACCTTTACCGAGTCGTGATGCGTTCTATTGAACAGCAATACGAAATACAAATTCGCTTTCATGTTTCTGGCTGATCGATACTCAAGCTGCAAGTAGGCGTTGCACATAGTCAGCTGGAATGCATTTACTGGGGTTGAAGAGAAGGCGAAGGATCAGACAGCGATACATCTCGACATGCAGCTGTGTATGCTATTTGCGCAAACCGAGTTACAGCTAGTGAGCGTCGCTCACATCCCGGTTATTGTCACGGCCGGTTATTGTCCGTCACATGACACAGACGCCATGGTGCTGCTGCTGCTGCTGCTGATGGTGTCAGTGCATCATTGGCACATCTTTCTGCTCTTTGTCCGTAATCGCAAGATGCCGATACCGACAACAGTGCACATATTTCGTGATTATTGTTTTCCGTATAGAGGGCGCGGATCGACGGCTGCCGGGGCACCCGTCGATCGCCTGAGCATTGCATATAGGACCTACCAGCCCTTTAACATTCCTGTAGACATCTTCATTTAGCAACAGTCGTTCCAGATAAACATTCTGTTTAGCTTCTGGGGGCTGAAGCTTCGCCCCTAACCTGCCCCAGTGGTTTCGTCTCTGAACCTCTGTGGGACTTCGTTCCAGACCCCGTAATCCACCCTTTTCTTTCAGAATCCTTAATAGGCTTAACCTGAAAACGAGAACGCTGAGAAGTGACTATTTCTTGCTTACAACATTCAATAATTGTTTGGACTCAACTAGGTCAAACGCTGAAACAGAAATACGAAGGAGATTTTGAAGAAGAGGAGCAGCGTTAACTACGGCCTTGGCACTTGCGCCTCACTGCAGTGCGATTCGATACATCTAATCGATCTGTTTGGATTTCCGAGTGGCCCATCTCTAGCCACCAGTCAGCGAAGAGGCGTATATAAAGGTACATGCAGGGAACGTCTATTTGTTGAGTTGTTGAGGACTCGGCAGGCATGCGTCGTGCTAATGCACGCTAACAGAACTTAAGGAAGCCGGCAGTGCTTCATGTCAGCTTATTGCACTTGTCGACGGCTGCTGCTGCTGCTGCTGCCATGCGTCTATTGATGGACAATGGAATGAAAAGCTGCAGAACAATAGGAAGCAGATGAACATCTCATCTGTGATAGTCGGTAAGTCTTTGCGCGCAATACCGTACGTAATATAAAAACAGTACGTACAAACTGCTAGGATAGACCTAACAGCCGAAACCAGTTATTGCATCGTGGACATTATTGTATAGTGAGTGCACAGTCGATGTGATTACTTTATCTTGTATGACTGGGTACTAGAACTTTTATTGCGATATTAATATTAGGGCCTACATTGTACAATGGTCTTCGACATACCGTGATCGTGTTTGAAATGCACTGCATGTATTAAACCCAACCGTAAGACAGTTATTTCCAAAAACACGACAAAGTATCTCGATCAACTCACCTATTTTATGGTATATTTAGAAAATTTTCATGGTAAGATTGGGGAAGTAGACCCTTCGCCCATGGCCATACCGTGTGACGCATATCCATTAATTTTTGCACAAAAACAGTTGTTTTAAGCCTAAGTAGTTAGTTCGTTTCTGCGTGATTGAATTTATATAACTGGTTTACGAACATATTTTACGCAGAAAAGTGGTTACCGAAAGTCCTAAACCATCCATACTCTGTAAAATTAATTTTCCTTGGAATTTTTTGTCGCGTAACCTGTTTGTGCAATTTAGAAGTAATTGCGATTTAATAACGGATGCTGCAGCAATGAACGTAGAACTGTCGAATGAAGCTACTTTGGAAAAGGAAACAGCTGATGCAGACATTAATTTTAAAATTGCGAAATAAAGCGGTATCGTATACGTGCCGCTGAACGGCGATATTTCAGCTGCATATTAAATTATTATTTTACTTTACAGTTTTCTTTCGTTTTCGCGGTGAAGCTGAATTAATTTTTTTCTCAATGTCATAATAGAAATAACGAAATGTTATTTCCGCCGCGATGACGGACAGACTACGACAACAGCCTGTGAATAGAAGCTGTCAGCACAGCAGGTGCAGTATCGTGTTATTCAACGTCACACGTTGTCGCGACAAATCACCAAACCAGTGAAATCATCGGATTTTATTTCCTACACAAATATAAACTGCGTCGAATCGCACGCACACAGTGGTGCAGCTAGGATCCTAGCTTACTGCAGGCGGAAGATCACTGGACCACTGGACCAGAGCCGAAGGTTTTCCGACATAACGCTGATCGGGCTGGCACCATAAAACTTTGGAATGTGTTGGAGTTGCGTTTCTGTTGCAGCCTGATGTACACTTTTTACTGCCTTTTCTCGTTTTAAAGTATGACTTAACTGTGGTCGGAGAGATTTTCACGCGGAGTTTCAGTTAGCGAACGTCCACACTGTACAGTGTGGCGCAAAAACGAGCCATTTTGACAACTGTGAGTCTAACAGGTGCAACTGTTCTCTTTCCCGCGACGTCAACAAATGTTGATCACTGTTCTAATCTCTTTCACCGGCGTGCAGACTCGACAGACAATAAATTGGTAATAAAGTCGTCATTAAAGGTATACAACACACCTTGACTCACTGTAACTCTGTGTTCCCGAACAACTACACTAATTCAGGGATTCGACGCCATGCTGGCTAATCAACCATTTTTGACTTTCGGGCACTCTGGCGTACCCTGAGCGCCAGAGTGCCCGAAAGTCAAAAACTAACAAAATGGTTGGTTAGACAAGACAACCTGGCGTCAATCCCTTAGTCACTGTTCCGACGTTGGAACACTGGGCAAAATGGGTTAAACGTGTCGCTACACTACCTTGTAAAATATGTTTCATTTTATTCACTGAGAGTTTTTCGCACCACCCCATATATAAGTACGCCCATACATGCACATTTGACTTGTAGTCGTATAGCCAACAAAGCGTGTACAGATCAAAACGAATGTTTGTCTCAGACTAATTTTTATTATTTTAGTAATCGCCGAGTGACTACTGGAAAACACTTCGACGTTTTAGCTATTTAACAATATCGGCTTCATTATTACGACCTGGCAGTCGTTCTGAGTACAGCCAGAGTCGGCGTAGTTTTCGTTTCACTACGAGTTCTGCAGCGAACACCGTACACGGTTACCGTTAATATTCACGTATTTAAAAGTTTGAAACGTGTACTATTAAACGTGAGACGTGTTTGTAAGTAGCGTGACTTAATGGTGTTTGTGTACGCTGTGTAATCGAATATTTGTTCTTCCGCGAAAGCGAGGGAGTATGTTTTACCGGCGTTGGTTTGTGTGTCTGTCTGTGTGACTGCCTGTGACCACGATAACTAAAAAGATTGTGGACGGATTTGTACCAAATTTTATAGAAGGTTCCTAGGGGGAAAGGGAAGACCAAGTTCGTGTTTCGTTACGATCGGTAGAGGGATGTGGAAGAAACGGCCAAAAAACTCCGTAAACCGGCGATTGTTTACATTTTATACTTCTAATAGTAGGTGTGGCAAGTGTTGCCAAGTGTCCCCCCAAATTTCGCTTTCGCGGGAGTTGTACTCTCTCAGAGTACTTTCCATCTAGTTTCTTGTCTGTGTTTCTGTTTGCTGTTATGTTTGTTGTTTGAAACAAGTTGATAATAATCGTACAGTCCAGTTCTCTGCGATCGAAGGATAAAATTCCAGACGGCGAACAGTAGGCCTAATAGAGATAGCGTGGGTTTGCGTTTTTCGGTATATTGGTAAATTGTGTAATTTTGTAATTCAGACGCTGAATGAACGTTAATGAAATTCGGCGAAGCCGTTTAAGACGGGAGATTTGTTAGCTCTATAGGACGACGTCCGATTTGACGGAGAATCTACACGACTGCGACTGTCAATGACGTGAGTGAATGCTGTAACACCTGCTGCTCCTTTATCTATTAGTCTCATTCACATTACTGAGTTGACGTCGATGCATGCAGAGATAGTAAAATGTGGCTTCGCACGCACCAAATTGAACCTACAAAGTTTTTTTACTTTGACGGAAAACATTGTTCCCGCCCTTTAGAGGCCAGCCGCTGTCTTCTGTCGGTGCATAACGTTTCCTGGCACATTTTCGAGCAACTAATGAATCTATTATGTGTCTATAAATGCAAAAAAACTGCAGTTTATACTTTATTCACCACAAAATGCAATGACAGTAGTACCAAGGCTACAAAATAGCTCTTACAGGCACCAACCAAGAGGAAAAATAGAAAAGTAAAACAAAAAACGTTAAAAACATACAGCGTAGTCTACAAGTGTCTAAACTCCGACAATGCCTAATGTTCACGGCAACACACCAGAAACCGTAAAAATCATGGAAAGGTGATATTACTCAGCAGCACGTTGCCTGATTGTCAGTGTGCTGCAGAGTAGTGTAACCTTTTAGAGGTGTTTACAAAAAATACTATAAATAACTAAAAATCGTTTATACCTTAGCCATTTGCACAGATGCCCTTCGTGGACGGATTTGTATTAAATTTGGAACAGGTATAAGGGTTGCCGACATAATTATCTGTGACAAATATTTTGGCGATGGGATGAGGGGTGTCATTTCTGTAGGGGGTCAAGTTTCACCATTGCTCATTGACAAGCCCAGTTGCCATTAACACAGGGCTGGCGCTACGGCGCAGTCCGTGAAAACTTCTCATCTGTCCCAGCGTCCGTCCGTGTGAGAAAAAAAAACTCATAAGAGGGCAGAGGGGGGAGCACAGAAGGAGGAAAGGCGATGGGTGGAGAGGTAGTGGCTTGAGAGGGATAAAGGACGAGGGGTGCAATAGGAGACTGTTTCGCATAGTTACTCCAAGCGGTAACTATAGACCTATAGGCGTACGCAGTCACTTATTCAGAGTACAGCCTCACGCGTTCTTCGACGAACTGCACCATATTGCTGTACAATGTCTGTCCGTCCGTCTGTCTGTCTGTCTGTCTGTCCCTCTGTGTCGTAATGCCACTGAGATCAGTGATTAGCGCATTGATTAACCATACGCTGACACAGCGTATAAGTTAGATATACGTAGAAAATACCATCGAACGTCGATGGCATATCGGAACGTTGTGTATTCGTTAGCTGACATGGCGGCTACATCAATGACTGACTATGAACATTGACGTCGTGTTTGGTCCGTCTACGTCTCTGTATCCATCACGCGTATTAATTGGGAATTCCATGACGTGGCCTTACGACATCAGATACTCCGGTAGCCTACTTTCCTGATGAGAAACTTGGTAGGTCTACTTAGTGCATGCCATGCATGGTAAAACAGGCGCCGTTGATTGTGGTGGACGGCAGTGGCGTGCGGCAAAATGATTTCCGCAGCTCTCCGCTTTTTCTAATTATTCGGCTTCATAATAATAAATAAATAAATAATTTTACCGCGCGACGCTATGCTAGCGCGGTATTTGCGGTCATCATGTGTCTGTCCGTCCGTCTGTCCGTCACAAGCCGGCACTGTACCAAAACCGCTAAACATAGAATCACGCAAGCAACGCCGTACGATAGCTCAGGGACTCTATAGTTTTCTGGTACCAAGACTGTGGCGAAATTGCAACGGAGTCACCCCATACGGAGACGCCAAATAGAGGTGGGTAGGTTAAAATCGGCGATTTTTGACCAATATCTCACTATATCTCAGAAACGGTGCAAGATAGGGACATAGTTACTATTGAAGGCGAATCGGAACTCGTATGCTATTTCAGTGACCTATCCCAAAGCAGCCCATTTTCGACATTTTGTGTCTCTTTTCATATATTCTTAGTGGGTGCAGATAGAGACTTCAAATTTGGTAGGCAAGTTGAAATGGGCGTGGTCAGGTTATGTGAACCATTTGAGTTTTGGTGCCTGGCAGACATGTCTCACGTAGCACGTTCAATGTCATACACATATTCTGTTCATAATATATTATGAACAGTGAATATATTCACTGTAATAATAATAGGTTCAGCTGTCATAGGACACCGTGCGACACTGTCACTGAAAATCTTGTTAACATGTAGGCTAGAAAAACGTAATTAAATTTGTCAAAATGGACTCCGAAATGGAATAAAATACCAAATCGTTATCCTCTACGTAAGGTCCTGATACCAGTCGGTGCTACTGTGACGAGCGACAGCACGGTGTATTTATCCTATGATATTCAGTCGACCGTATGAGTAGATAATATAAGCAGTGTTTCGCGCTTCTGCGAGCTGTTCTGGTGCGATCATTCGCTCTCGTTGTCTTTCCGGTTTAGCTTACATCGACACAATGTCATGTCGACTGCAACAGTTGATAACAACTGTGTCCGTACTCACTGCTGCCTCCGACCTCGTGCGGCCGTACTGCATGCCGTGGCCAGCACCTTATTAATAGGTCTGAAAAAATATTAACTGTGAAATTCACGTGTAAATAATTACGTGCCATAGCAGTGCATGGACTATTTACAATGAAGTGAGCCATGTTGCCGTATTCTAAAATTCAAATGTCATATTTTATTTATAGGCCTCTCTGTCCATAACGTGCCTTTTAGTATTAATTAATTAATTTTTCAGCTAATAATTTGACTGAATTTTGTAAAGTAGATAGCCAGAAGATGTTTGACATCGAACCACGTTTGTCCTGTGTTAACAAGGAGTCTGCATTCAACTCAAACTAACGCTATACTTCCTCTTTACCTTGCCGATAACTCTGGAACTTCGCCATTTTTTTACCGCGCGACGCTATACTAGCGCGGTACATGCTATCGTCATGTATCTTTCTGTCTGTCTGTCCATTTGTCTGTCCATCCGTCTGTCACAAGCCGACACTGTACCGGCTACACGTAGAATCACGGCAACAACGCCATACGATAGCCCAGGACACTATGGTTTTCTGGTGCCAAATGCAATGTCAACTATCTTTTCGAAACCAAAGTACTTTTCAAGGTCACAAGGTTACGTACGCTGTAAATGTGGTAATATCTCGAAAACGGTGCCAGACAGAGTGGTTATTACTATTAATAGACCACTAACAGGAAGTGTCAAGTCATCACCGCGCGACGCGGCGTGATGGCTTGTATCCCCCCCTGTCGATTATGTCTCTGAATGTGAAGTAGCGGGGGAGGGACGGGCGTGGCTGTTGTTTGACAGCGACCTCCACCCCACCCGTGACAGAGCGATTTTTACCGCTCGACGCTATGCTACACGCTGTCGTCGTGTGTCCGTCCGTCTGTCTGTCACACGCCGCTATTGTACCAAAATGCATGACTAAACGTAGGATGACGCAAACAACGCCATACGACAGTCCAGGTACTTTGGTTTTCCGTTGCCACAGATCTCGGCGAAATTCCAACAGGGTCATCTCGACGGGGGCGCCAAATAGCGGTGGGGTAGGTTCCGATCGGCGATTTTCGACCAATATCTCGCTTATTAACAATATCTGACCAGAGGAACGAACGAAGGAACGAACGGACGGACTAACGGGACAACGGGACGGTGCATGTCCACGTGGCGATGGTGGCCGTTTCTCACGTTGTCTTGTTAGTCCGTCCGTTCGTTGCTTCGTCCGTTCCTACGGTCAGATACTGTTAACAAGATATCTCATGAGCGCCTTAAACATTTTCGATAAAACTGATGGGGTATATTCGCTAGCCCCATTGATAATCTGATTTGATTCTGGAGGTCAAACGTCAAAGGTCAAGGTCACAGCACGCCGTCTAGGTCAAATCTTGTCAACACCATCTCATGAACTACTGCAGAAATCTCGATGAAACTTGCAGGGAATAACCGTTAGCCTCTATTGATAACCTGGTTACATGTTGGAGGTCAAAGGCCAAAGGTCAATGTCACATCTTGGTTCAAGCTATGTGGCGGCGACGTCCATCCTCTGTAGCTGTTAACTGTGCTATGTTGCTAAAACGTTGATGTCGAGTGTGAGCGTAGATATTCCGTCTGTGTTAAACACCATACTGCACATACTGCGCATGTGCCAAGTCACGTGATCTGTGAATTAGGGGTCAAAACAGCTACATATTTGGAATCTTCGACCCATTCGAGTCCCTGTGCTATCGTATGGCGTTGTTTGCGTGAACCTATGTTTAGCCGTCCGTTCTGGTACAATACCGGTGTGTGACGAACAGACGGATAGACAGATGGACACACGACGACAGCATATATCGCGTTAGCATAGCGTCGCGCGGTAAAAATCGTACGTCGGCAAACGGTACGTATAGGGATGTGCAAACTCGATAGACAGGCGCGCGTTACCATGGCAACGCGTCGTGACGTCACGCACCACCATCATCTGTACGCATCATCACCCGGTATCGAGTTAGACGCTCAAAATCGCATTTAACGGAAACTCGTGCAGGCGATCGACGGTGGGAGGGGCACCGCTAGCCTAGGGATGTGCGTCGTTATACGTCTAAAAGACGACATCGCTTGTACTCATTAATAAAAGTCGTTTTGTACGGTACAGGCCGACTAGACTAGCAGCGCAAACGGCAACGACAGTGTTAGGTGTGCTATGGCGCTAGGTGCGCCACGGAAGTCTTTTGACATTCTGGCGCTTTACAAATCGGATTATTATTATTATTATTATTATTATTAGGTCTTATCGTATAGGCGACAAGAATATGATAATATTTTATAATATTCAGGTTAAGCGAGTTTGTTGGAATCGTTTGAGGTGACTGTTCTAATGTTAATGCAATATCGAACATTTATGTCGGTCCTCCTTATTCTCTGGCCGAAATGTACGCTGCCCTGTGGTGACGTCACGATGAGTATGCTGACGGAACAGACAGACAGGCGGACAGACGGACGGGCGCCAGACCGTTACATTACGCTTTCAGGTAGACGCGGCCAGCGCATAACATAAAGTTGGTAGGTCGGTGCAGTGGTGAACTATTCCGTTCGGCGACGAGTTGCCATTCACCCGTCTACGACAGACCAGTTTATCGATCACAATTATATTATTCCCCACACTTGAGATTTTCACAAATCCGACGAGAAAGGTCTGAAGCAGTGGTACTCCCCTCCCCCGACTGCTGCGGTTCTACGATTATTCCGTGGTTAAAATGCATCGTACGTTTTGGACCCCTGTGGACAAAAATTTTGGTTTCGTTCCCTGTTGGTTCCTTGCAACGGACGTCCACTATGTCCGTCAAAACGTAGGGTTAATAATGTATGACGATGGCTTTATCACTGAAAAATTACGAGTGGACAGAATTTGCATTAGCAACGGTCGGACTTAGGCAAAGTTGATTGTTTAAACAAACGCATGCTTAACTTTGAACGTTTACATACTTTAAACGTTTGATAAATTAGAGAGTTTACGGCACTCTGTGATGGCCGCGAGCGATCTTCAAAGGCGTGTAACGTAATTGTTGGTGGCATGTGCTAGCGTTCGTCATAAATACGTCTATCCATCACACAAACACAACCACCAATGGACTCTTCTCTATCGGATATATATGTATAATTTTTTGCCGCGCGACGCATTTGCATAGCGCGATGTGTCGGCGTGTCCGTCTGTCTGTCTTTCCGTCACACTCACAAGCAGACATCAACGGATGGTAGTCGATAATGTAATGTAATGTAATGTAATGTAATGTCAATGTAAAGATTAAGGTGACGCTTCACGAGACAGAGTCCGTTACAGGGGCACCTTACAAAAGGACTGGTTCAACAAAGATCTTAATGAAATTCCAAAGCGGTTGCCTCCAAATGGAGCGCCAAATACGCATACGGCAGAGAAAGTACGATTTTAGACCAGATCATGCATGTTTTCATTATTTTGCAATCTCTCTTTGCACGTAACATCTATAATCATGCTAAGTCTCGTTCCAGTAGCGTATCTTGCTTTTTATATTTGCCTATAAAAGGTTTCTTTTCAGAATCATGTGTGTCTATATGACTATCACTTTAGTTCTTCATTAGATACACTCAGTTATCTTTTTAGCAACTGATACGGCATTTCTCGAAGTCAGAACGTGCTGCCAACTAAAGCAGTCCATATTGATTGATTGCTTGATTGATTGATTGCCGATTCACTGAGAGGCAGCTTATTGGCATTTCGGAATATCTTTCGGTACAGTAATCGAGAAGTACAATTCGTCTCTATGATCATCATTATCTGCCCCATAGCTATAGCATATAGCATGAGACAGATAATAAAATCGTTTTGCGTCTGTCCGTGTGTGTGTGTGTGTGTGTGTGTGTGTGTCCGT
>Ga0209780_1004155_pt1 | contig 11066 bp, 10 predicted proteins | sample WorMetexBAHAMAS2_FD_187384 | JGI IMG/M metagenome (GOLD analysis project Ga0209780, IMG submission 187384) | Marine gutless worms symbiont microbial communities from Max Planck institute for Marine Microbiology, Germany - Inanidrilus exumae... | ecosystem: Host-associated > Annelida > Digestive...
TATCTTCCATGCGGATGACATGTCCGGTCCAACGAAGTTGGGCTGACAGCAGAAAGGCTTCGATGCCAGTGATGTGACAGGTCTCCAGGACTTCAGTGTTTGGTATCTTGTCCTGCCACTTGACGTGGGCAATCCGTCTGAGACATCGCATGTGGAATTGCTCCAGCTTCACGACATGTCGGCGATAGAGGACCCACGACTCACATCCATAGTTTCATCACCAGATGTAAAACCCATGTATATGGTCTAGTCCACGTTAACTGATTTAACTGCTGCATGCGTGACTTAGAGAATGTTTGACTTCTTGGGTCTCAGGATCCCTCATCTAGTTATGACACGATTTGGGGCTCCTTTCATGTGATAACAACCGCGCGCACTCGTATCTGTTTTGGTACTGTAAGTGCAAATAACATCCGGTATTATTTGCACTTTCGTAAGTGCCAATATACAATTCCTCAAATTAATAAGGTAATGTTATATTTTGTATGCTGTAATCCATGAAAAGGAAAAGAGCATACTGTGTACAGTACACTACTGTGTGAGTCCTATGGAATGCATGCATACAGATTTAAGATGCTTTTATGTCACACTTTCGTGTTTGGCGACATCGGGCTTCGTATAAAATACCTTAAAAATCTACGAACCTAAAAACCTAATTTAAAAAAGGTTTTCCAGCGCTGCATGCAACACGCCCTGTCACACTCACGTCATGTCACATGGCTGCCAGTCAACTCGTCACATGACCAACTCGTCACGTGACGAGTTGACCTTTTAATTTTACACAGAGCGTGACGAGTTGACCACACGGTTGTGACGAGTTGACTGGCAGCCTTCACGTTCGCTATAGGCCTATGCTATCGCCGTTCCGTCCGTCGTCTATCTGTCTGTCGTATGTTTACGATTACTATGTCTAGTAGTAATCGTCTGCAGAGGGACCGCGCGACGCCCACGGTATAAATTATTTATAACTGCAAGACGAGTTCTTGTATTTTGTGTTAGTGCGTTAGACGTTAAATTTTCTGACTGAAGTACGCCGATAAACATGCCGCGCCTAACGTATGAACTATATATACCAGGATCTTTATTCGCACAAATGCAGCACACATATAATAGTAAAAAAATAATAAGATTTCAAAAAGAGAGAAGAGAAAGGGAAAAACGTATAATGTAATCAGTTAAAATAAAAAAACTACTCCTTTGGTCTATAGTCAGTCAATGTTACGAGGAAAGTGTCATGTGTGTCAGCTTGTGGCGATTTGCCTGTGACTGTGACGAGTTGACTGGCAGCCCGTCACATCACGTGCGACTTTGACGCGCGTCAGAGTCGCCCGTCAAAGTCGCGCGTCTTTGACGCAGGTGTGACATCGTCTAATGCAGTTTGCGTTGGCTAGCAGTTGCACGAACCAATAACTTGAAATGTAATCTATAACATTTTTTTATTTGCAAAATTTAACAACCTAAACCCCAGGATTATAGAATATATAAATGCATAAAATATGTAAATTCTGGAGTGCTGACCAGCCTAAAAAACACCACAGTTAGCAACAATGCGACATCCAAAAATCTACATTGTGCGTGACGAGATGTATTTATCTCGTTCCCATGAGGTAGATTTTTATCTGCATGTCCCTTCGCAGGCTCCGTATTAATAAATAATTAGCCCAATTTATTTTAGTACAGTTTAAATCACCAGTTATGTTTAAGATTGTCTAAATTTGACAGGTCGTTGGGCGGAAATTTTCATGCATGCCTGACAACCCCAACGACTTCTCGCTCTCGCGGTCGTGGCGGTATTTTTCAATTTCGAAGTCGCGGTTGAGCAGAATTGGCATTGGAAAATTTTATTTTGATGGCAAAGACAAAAACTGTGGTTGGCGTATCTTGGCGCCGATTACGGGCTACTCCGTCACCAAGGCGAGCAAACTCCAGTACGCTGTCAGGACGTATGCTGAGATCCCAGGCACAGAATACGGCGACTACCGCCACCTCTGTTATCACTAATGTACAAGCAGAAGTGATGAAGCGCATGACTTCAGTGCGAGGGACACTGGATACTCTGAGACAGGTCACGCTGTATTTACATCTACTACTATCCAGGGGTGCGGAGTTCCCGGAGTCTGGATTCTAGCTTAGGGCTAGCCAAAACATCGGCGTGTATTGCTCTTTACTATCGCATAGGCCTATCCAGTTCCACTATGTCATTTTATTAAAGAATAATATTATATACACACCCTTGTGTACAATCCAACATATTTATTATATACACAACGTTGTGCAAATGCAACTAATATCTTATATACACAACACTTTTTACTAAAAATTCGTAACTCTAAAAATTCGTTTTTCTGTTATGCCCGCAAAAGACCTATCCCCTTTTTCTTATATATCCCCACAAAACTCTCTTTTCAACGATAAAGTATGATCTTACTATCGAATTCTTGTCAGCAAACGGGTAAAAAGTCAGAAAACGGAAAAAATCCGGCCCACTCACAAACCCCGCTACCGCGCCTCCGCAAAAATTTCTTTTATTATTGCGATACAACCTTTTCGTTGGTGTCGACAAAATGCGCGTAAAAAATATCACCGTTATTGTGTCGGTTAGGGTTAGTGCTACGGTTAGGGTCAGTTTAGTTTTACTTTTTTGCATTACTGTGTTGGTTAGGGTTAGTGTTATGGTTAGGGTCAGTTTAGTTTTATTTGTTAGCAGTAACACTTTTGGTGCGTCGAGTGTCGCCATCTGCCGACGTTGTGTATATAAGATATTAGTTGAATTTGCACAACGTTGTGTATATAATATATCTTTGCATACTACACAACGTTGTGTATATAAGATATTCGTTGCATATGCACAACGTTGTTTGATCCGTTGTGTATATAATAAATCTGTTGTAAACTGCACAATGTTGTGTATATAAGATATTAGTTGCATTTGCACAACGTTGTGTATATAATAAATCTGTTGCATTTTACACAAGGTTGTGTATATAATATCGGGGTTTATTAAAACAGCAACTACTACTGGTGGCACCATGCCACCAGTGAGCGGCTGCATCCGTGGGTTTTCCAGCTCGCGATTTGACTAGTCTGCAAGCTGTCCAGTCCGACAGTTGGTGATCTGCGAGTTGTCCAGTTACCTCATGGACAAACCAACTCACAGACGGTCAATTCATGGACGTTGTTGTATAACACCATGAACATGCCTATGTGACTAATAACATATTGTGATTATTGTACACTCAATGTATGATTCAAGTGTGCAGAAAGTTAAGTACAGATACCCGGTGGGCTGGTAGCCTGGTAGCCTGCTATATTGAATGTCTGCCAATTAGTTTGCCAGCAAGATGCTCTGTGACCTCGTGCTGTATGTGTGTACATGAACTGAATGTTTGTAGAAAGTTAAGCTGCCAAGTCGCAGACATAAACGTCTGACAAATGGTGAATCAACTCCATTCAGTTCCGCTGGAAGAACTCCAAGTTCATCGCAGAGGAAACGTCAAAGACGAGCAAGGCGTGAGGTGAAGATGTACTCACCTTTTGAATGCATTACTCCAACGCCGGCACGAGCAACACCGGCTCAAACTCCTGGCCAGAGTATTCGTATGGGAACTCGGCCATGCAAGAGGTTGATTATCAGTATAATGACTATAGTCAGTGCTGTAAATTGTTTGCACTGCATTCGTAAAATTCGTGAATTTGACCTACCACTGTGAATTATTGCATATTACTGAGAATTGCCACGAATTTGACTGCTTTTATCCGTTAGCGTTTAAATTAGCGTCTGCTATAAAATACTGCATGGAAATGATAGAAATGTGTACAGCTTTATTTTATACAGTTTTATTTACAACATGCAGCCGTGTCTGGGCCCGGGGCAATCCCGCCTCCCCATTATCCCTTCACTTCCCCACCTTCTACTTTATCTTTTATATAGATATATTTTCCATTTCTTACTCGCTACATCTATTTTCTTGCTTTTCTCTCGGTTTTCACGCCAGATGTCGTAGGAGGTGACTAAGCATGGCTTTAGTTTTTCTTTGTGTTGCTTTTGCTACATGTATTTTTAGTTAAGGACACATGCTTGTTTTTGTCGTATTGGATTTAGTTTTGTCTTGTGGTGTGATACTTGTTTCCCCCTGTTGTAGGCGATAGTGTAATAATTTAAATGAATCTCTCGATCCCTTTCTGAGGGGCTGCTGAACAAAAGGCGGCCAGGCCAGGGTTGGGGTTAATATGTCGCTGGCCTTCCTTTACTGTGTAGGCATAGCTCTCCACCCCTGACCTTTTGTCTCTAATATACAATTTTGATTTATCTGTGGTTAATTTTTTGACAAGTTTGTTATTGAAAGTGAAAACGGTGTTTTACATCTGGCAGGTGAATTTGACACTTTTGTATTACTATAATTGTGAATGTGAATTCTCCATGAAATTGGGGTTTTGCCGCGGGTCGGCCACAAATTTTCCAATTTTTTGGCCACGAAACATTTACAGCCCTAATTATAGTCAGTGAATTCACCAGAGTGAAATGCTTGTTGATTTTGTTTGCATTGTTGTATTTGCACACACACACATTAGCACAACACAGTAAATGTTTGCTGGTGTAAAGTGGATAAAAATTTCTGTATAGCATATGTACAGATTGTACCGTTTATTAGGTCGACTCCTCCGAGTCGACCTAATAACATTAGTGGGTCTCAAATGTCTGTACGTATGTCCGTCCACAAAAAGTTTCTTCGATTTCAATGAAATTTGGTATGTAGGTAGACGTTGACGAGTGATGTATGGCGGTATGCAGTATGACCGATCCAAGGTCAAGGTCACGAGCCCTTGAAAGTCTGAAATTCGGCCATTTTCAAAGGCTATCTCCTCCCCATTTATAATGGGGGCTGGCAAATGACCATGGATTCTTCAGTTTGGGCACAATACCTAAAGATTATCGGGTCCGGATTGTTGATTTTTGCCCTAGTTTTTGTGTCACGTGACTTTGAAGTTGGCAGTGAGTAGGAGTCGACCAGTAGTCCCGTATGGGGCTGGCTAATTTTTGTATACGAAATTAATAGATTGCATGATAGATGACACCGAGTAATAATAATAATACCAATGTTAATGTTTATGGTGCTGTCATCGTGACTCGGCCATTTTAATTGCTCATCCGGTTTGTTGATGAATGCAGACAGCAGCAAGTTGCCTCCAACCCTCAGACCAAACCAAACGAAATTGGATTTGGGGTATCAGTCTGCCTGGAGGCTGATATTGTCCAACCCACTGTCGCCATTTATAATTATTATTATATTGTGCTATTACTGAGGTTGGAAGGCTGAACAGAAATGTTAACAGTGACTTAACTGGACAGCAGTTAGTGTATTTTACATAGATAAATGATCTGTTGTTTGCAGATTTGTGTTCAGCACGCCTGGGAGACAAGACGTGGAGAATGAGGTGAATGAACTGGCAAACAACATGATGTCCCTGAGAAGTACATATACACCAAGTCCAGTCTGTCCACCTCCCAGTAATCAAGCTGCCAGGTCAGATGTACTTTATGTTGCAGAGAGAGCCAAATCACTGACTGAGTAATAGCTAAGTTATAAACTTAGTAAATGCCAACCATTCTCTCTATTCAGTCACGTTCAGTGTTCTTGTAGCATCATAAGCATGTCATTGAAGAATCGTTATTGCTGTCTTTTGTTTAAGTTGATAAATTATCCGTCAATAGTTAGAATATCCATCTTTCTGCTGAAAGATTTTCATTCAATATAGATGGCACTGATGGTTGGTCGACAAAGTCTATTTGGCCCTCTAAAACCTGCTGCACAGTTCCCATAGCTTCACGTTTGTGATACCCCACCTTAACTGGAATAACTTTGGAAACCATACCAGTTGATGGCAGTTATACCAGAAACACTAATAATAATAATAATAATAATGTACACATTTGTATAGCGCCATATGGTCGTAACTTCAGAGGCGCAGTAGTGGTAGTAAGTATGTCTATGATGACTACTACTACTACTTCCATTTAATGGCTACTTTTCCAGGTGAACCTGGGAGAGGTGCTACCTCATCGGGTCCTCCTACTTTACCTGTTCTGAAACCAAATATCTAGGGATTAGTGGAATGGGTTTTTACTGCATGACGCTATGCTAGCGCGGTATATACTGTCGTCATGTCTGTCGGTCTGTTACAAGTCGGCACTGTACCAAAACGGCTAAGTGTAGGATCACGCAAACAATGCCGTATGATAGCCCACACACTAGTTTACTGACACCAAAGATCTTGGCAAAATTCCAGTGGGATCACCTGCAATGGGGAACCAAATACAGGTTGGGTAGGTTCAAATCGGCGAATTTTGACCAATTTCTCGCTGTATCTCAGAAACGGTGCAAGATAGGGACTCTGTTACTATGGAACGCTAGTAGAAACTCGTGTGTGCTCTATCGAATGGCACTATTTTCAGTGACCTATGGTGATCCCTAACTACCCCAAACCACCCCATTTCCATCACAAGCTGGCACTACTGTACGAAAACGGCTGAACAGATTGAGCTCACTTTTGGCACAGAGGCTTCCCTCGGCTTATCCAACACTGTGTTGGAAGGGAATTCGGATATCTCCAAAACAAAGGGTACTTCCCTCTAGAACTTTCACCCGACTCTGGACTTGGAAAATTTCACAATTGCACGTCTATCGTCTTAGGTGCTGTCAACGTAGATGCATGGTCAGTGTGATAAACTGGTGACGGTCGTCGTTCACCAGTTTATCACACTGTTCATCGACATCTATATAGAGCACAGGTGGTGGGCGTGAGGCACTGCGTCACGCGTCTGTCAGCAGCAGCTGAGACTCTTGTTGTGAACTGCATGTCCTTCCTGTCACCCAAATGTCAGTGTAACAGGGTTCCCACACCTGGAAAGTCCTGGATTTCTTTCTTGTAAAATTTCCAGGCCATGGAAAGTCCTGGGAAATGGGTTTGGTTCCTTGAAAGTCCTTGAAATTTTAGTGAACGATCTGGAAAGTCCTGGAATTCTGAAGGCTATGATGCGGGAGGCGGACACAGTGATGCAGGTGCAGATTCGAAAATTAGCTCAGATTTTACCTGTATATACGAAAAAATCACTGGCGGCCGGGGCTCTGCCCCGGAGCCCATAGTAACTGCTGTCTTTATATTTAAACATTGCTGGCGTACGACAGCATCCTGAAAAAATGTTTCTTGGATCCTGGAAAGTCCTGGAGAAGTCCTGGAAATTTTTGTAACCAAGAGAGTGGGAACTCTGGTGCAAAAGCACCAATGGACAGAGAAAGCACTGACCCCCAACCTGTGTTCTGGTCTCATCCTGTCTTTATTCACCACCAGACACCAGTGTTGCTCTCTTTACTGTGGCTGTCAAATGCCAGTGCCAGTAAGGATATCTGTGTATATAATGCAATTGTAGAGGTCGAATCCGGACAACACCAAGGACTGGGAACGCCTGTGTTAAGAAGCAGATGTTTGTTTGAGTCCCCTGTCTGTTCTCGCTGCAGAGTTGTTAGTGTGGTGGTCTGCAGTGTCACTCTTAACGTCATGTTATTTTTGAATTTGTATGCATTGCTTCTAGCAGTTGTTTAAGTAGCCAGTTGTTAAGCTGTTTAATTTTTAAAGTTTTTTATTTCAGAATTTCAGTAAAAATTGCAACATTCTCGATGAATATACATAGAAGTGTCTGCATGCATTTTGAATTCTTGCCGATGTAGACAGCCACATACAGGGTTGTACTGTTTGCATCTTTCTCAGTCTTTAGTTCCAGAATCACAATGTGATGTGGTGTAATGTAAACCATTAATTAATATTACAGCACATCACCACCAAACTCGTAATGTACACTCATATGCAGTTAAATATCATGACTATGTGATCGACATGATGATAATGATGCATGTTGCTGTTAGCAGAGACATGTGAACGTGTTTGTATCGAAGTGCTTGCATCACCTAAAATGTGTACTATTTACTAGCTCAAGATTGAGGGCAATCATGTTGTAAGAACGTAAATTAGTCGACAGTATTCTCGTATGTGCTTAATTTTTGTCCAGTGCCTCTTCATACTGATAGTGACAGTCACTACAAGAATGCTGTTTGAAATTGTTGCTGGTCGTGTTTTGCCAGCACATTAGAGGTTTTTTCACGTAATACACTATATAAATCCACAATTTACATCACATTTACATTTGCTGCTGGAAAGTATATAGTATATTTTTTATTTTGTGTCTCTCAGTGTCAAGAAGGGCATCTGACCTGTAACAAATACTGTTCTGTTCTAGCAATCTCTGCCATTTCCTTGCAGATGTTAAGGAATCAGTGGCTCGCCAGTTAAATCTGGAAATTGCCTGTTAAGTCGTGCATGTATGTGTTGTGTGGTTTGCTTGTTAAGATTTTTTGTTCTTCTGTTTTTGTAATTGCATGTCTGTTACAATGTAGTGATAATCAAGTTTTACTGTTAGAAGACAGTGAAAAGTAGAAAACTAGCATGCATCGTATAGTGCAAATTTTATAGTTGTGTGTGTTATAGCTGTTATTATGTTAGTGGTTTTAGTGTTTGTGGCTTGTAGTCATCATCGCCATCATGATTAGCCGACATTTTTCTGTTGGCCAAAGAATTTCGAGCTGAGCATTGAAATTTGTCCTTTACAGCGAAATTTACATGTTTCTGTGGGAGTGGAGGGGCAGGTCTGGCACCGTGGGTGGGAGGTTTTACCTGAGAAGCATTCCAAAGCCAGGCCAACACAGAAAAGATATTATACAACAAGAGTCGTTAGGCACTGATGTGTTATAGGAACTGAAGAACAGCAGTTACACAAGATGTCACATTGAACAGATAAACAGGTCTTGGTGGTCTTGTGGTGGTTGGTTAGTTTCCACCCTGTTGAAGGTGCTAGCGTAATAACTTGAGTGAGCCTCCCTAGACTTTCCTATTTTGGGTCATCGCTGAACAAAAATGCAACGAGGTCCGGAGGTTACTATATCATTCATTGGCCATCCTTAACCCTTAACATGGTGGAACTAAATCTCCACCCCAGACCTTGTCCCCAGTATAGCCTGTTTTGTGCTGAAAGGGGATGCTAATCTCACAACCAACCAACCATCCTTGTCTCTGATCAATTCTGCAGAATTCGATAAAAGGACTAATGTTGTCAACTTTTTGGCATGCATGTGCGGACAGCCTATAGAAAGGGGCAATGATAGATTGCAAAGCTTGCCATATCGCCCTTTCAATAGTCTCCATGCATGTCAAGCTCTGCTTCAGTCATCTCTCCACTGCACCATAATCTCATAATTGAAATTCTTAAGGCTCAGTGTTCTTTTTTACCGCGTGACTCTATGCTAGCGTGGTGTATGCCGTCGTCGTGTGTCTATCCATCTGTCACACGCCGGTATTGTACCAAAACGACTAAACATAGGATCACGCAGACAACGCCATACGATAGCCCATAGATCTCGGCGAAATTCCAACAGGGTCACCGCCAACTGGGGTGCCAAATAGAGGTAGGTTAGGTTCACATCGGCGATTTTCGACCAATATATCGCTATATCTCGAAAACGGTACAACATAGGGACGCTGTTACTATTTAGTGGGAAATGGAAACTCGTATGCACTCTATCGAATGGCACTATTTCCAGTGACCCTAACTACCCCAAACCATCCAGTTTGTGATATTTTGTACTGCCTTGTATATCTTCGTAGTGGGTAGATAGAGACCAAATTTGATAGATGGGCTGATCGTAGCAAGTGCCAGCCCATGGATGGCAAAGTATCCCTGATAGGGGCAGGGTCAGGTCACGTGAACCATTTAAATTTTGGTGATCACCAGCCATATCTCTGAAACGGCTGAATCTAAAGTGGTCATATTTTGTACACATATAGGCTATGTCAAGTCCCAGTATACGGATGACAAATCACCCAAAAAGGGCGTGGTCAGAGTCATGTGACCCACTATAAATTTTGGGGGCACCAAAGATGAAGCTAGAATCGTCAAATTTTGCGCATACTTCCACTGTATCAAGTCCTAGTCTATGGATGACAAACCACCCCTGAAAAGGGGCATTGTCAGGATGACATGACCTGTTTTCAGTTTGATGCTCGCAATCCTATCTCCAGAACGGCTGCGGTGAGAGATGCCAAATTTTGTATGCAAGTAGGATATATCTAGTACTAGCCTTGGGATGACAGACTACCCCCTAATGGGTGTGGTAAGGGTCACGTGACCCATTTTTTAAATTTTACCCCCAGTCATATCTTCGGAATTGGTGAAGCTAGGCACTTCGCATGCTGACTGATACACTTATGATAGATTACCCCCAAACCAGATGTGTTGAGGAGTGACATGGTCTCTTTAAAGTTTTGGCAACCAACTATCTCTGAAACGGTGCAAGATAGAGACATATTGGCAATGGAAGACTACTAGGAAATCGTATGCGGCCTATCGAATGGTGCCATTGCCAGTGCCCTTGTATGACCTAGAAGGTCATTCACTTTGGCCGTTTGAAACCTTTCTAACTTCTATACCTCGTGAAACAAATCTAATTTTCTAACAGCGTGTCATGCAGTCTCTCTGCAGTAGGTGAGCTTCTTGTTAGTGGGGAAGTCCATTCTGTGTTTGTTGCTGACATATTTGTATGAATGTATTGTGATGAATCGCCGAGGCATGGAACAGAAAGTTTGTGATTTGTATCATTAAAAACTGGCTGCTTTCACGTCATTTATGTTCCTTATGTAAATATGTGTATATTAACAAACTCCAGGCACTCAAGTGCAATATAGGTCCAAAGTCATCGATCAAAGGATGAGGGATGGGCACCCACAAAGTTTTTTGTTTAACTTTTTAGGCGATGTATTGTATCTTACATGATCATGAACTTCATTCTTCTGAGTCCTAAGTCCTAACTGTATTTTGTCTTACTCACACAGCGCTCTGCCTCTACCTTTCCTGTCAGCCTAATTTTGTGTTCAAGTTTTGATAGTACTTGGAAGGGTCGGGTCGACATCGAGCCCCCTAAATTTACTTTTGCACGACGCCACTGACAGGCAGGGGCGGG
>Ga0209780_1004156_pt1 | contig 11066 bp, 12 predicted proteins | sample WorMetexBAHAMAS2_FD_187384 | JGI IMG/M metagenome (GOLD analysis project Ga0209780, IMG submission 187384) | Marine gutless worms symbiont microbial communities from Max Planck institute for Marine Microbiology, Germany - Inanidrilus exumae... | ecosystem: Host-associated > Annelida > Digestive...
TGGACTGTTTAAAGCGTTTTAGACGCAAGAAACCGTTGCTTGTTGGAAAACTTGCTGTTGTGTGTATGCAGATAGCTCTAGGCGACAAAATAAGGTGTTGGAAATTACGTTGCATTGCCCCCTCCCCAGAAAATTTTTTCGATTTTGAGTCTGAAAATAGCAACTTTTAGTGCATTCTGGGTGCTTGCCCACGCGGCGAGGGGGGCATGGCCCCTCCCGCCCCCCTGGATCCGCCAGTGCCATCAGCGCGCTATAGGCAACATAGTACTACCGCGTCACATGCTGCTCCCTGATGCGTCATGGTATGTATTCCGATGGTAGAGACATACAGGCGGACGGACAGACAGACAAACGTTATATTACACCACGCTTTCCGCCAGACGCGGCCAGCGTAACAATGAACACTTCGGGCAAAGTAAAAACTCAAAATGTACAACAAACTACAAGAAAAAACAATCTGCACAAAAATCTTATGAATGAAAAAACCCAGCCTGAACATACGTAAGCCCTTTACCATTCTTATAGGCTCGAACAGCGCCTCTGAAGCCTCCACGTAATGACGCTATATAAAAATGCGTACGATTATGACATACTGTAAATACTCTACGTGGGGGCTGGTTCTGGCAGATTTTGGGTGCGATCTGCACAGTAGCAACAATTTGAAAGGGATTGTTTTCCAAACAACGCAAAAATTGTTCACAAAATTTCTGTGACTTGTGATTTCACAGTTCACACCGTCATAACTATGCAATGATTACAAATGCCAAAAACTCACGGTCAAATGGTCCCCCTACGGGATGTCTAGTTTCCAATGTTACCATTAGAATCACTTCTGGAATGTATGCTGCCCACCAGAAAGGGACTTACCCAAATTTTCCACAACGTCCGTTGACTGATATTGTCCAAATCCAATAGTACGCTGCTGTGGTGGTGCGATCCAGAGCCATAGATATGGCTCTGTTGCGGCCTAGTGAGCGATATATTGAAGAAAAACAAACTGAATTGGAAACTGAAAGTAAGTAACACGGCAAATAACGCTGGCATCACTCAGTTGCAGGCACGTGACACTAGGTATCATAGAATGCAGGAACTAAACTGCTTGTGCATCAGTAAATACGTAAACAGTTGTGTCACATGTTGAGTATGCCGGTGGTAAATGCTCTCTTCGAGTGTGTCTCCAGATACGGTACACTACAACCCGTCTAGTTACGAATTCATTTACTTACTTACAGTTCAGCGTATCCAGCATCTGATTATGTACACCACTAGGCACTAACATAATGTGATATTTTACTGGCACAGTGCAGATGCCCACTATTTTCCTATATAGCATCTGCAAAATCTGTATACAATGCTTAGTGAAATAACGGACCACCCCACCTATAGAGGACGTCCGCAAAAATATGTAGTTTTTACACCTCCCTCCCTCCAAGCACACTTTTATGCATTTGGCATAATCCCCTCCCCCTTCCTGCACTGCGAACGTCCGCAGCTCCCAAGTTGAAATGTGATACAAATGTGCAGTAATATATCAGTGACTGGACACGCCGCCCGCGCAGCAACTAGATCATAAGGCATGACATAATAATGCTCACAGGGTGCATTAGCATTCAGATATCAAACATGGGCGTCCTAAATTGACAAAATCAGAAGTTAGCAGCCGTATTACAAATGCAGACATCCGCAACTCTGCAATGCATACAATCAAACCTTCTCTCCCCCTTGTCCGCTTTTGTCCACATACACCTGTTCAGACGTCCTTTACAGATGAGCCCTAAGACATCAAGACATGGTGGTAAAAACCTTGGAACGTGTCAAAAACGTGAAGCATTTCACAGCGACCCATTAAATGTGAAGTGGGATCTTAAATAATTGCAAGGCAATCGTAGATATCACTTTGCCCGTGGTGTGCAATCCCACCCCCCACTTCGCAGCCAATAATAGACTTGTCTGACACTTGCAATCAGGCAGTGACAACAATGATTCATCAGACAAAAACCTTTCTGGATTTTTGGCACGGAATTACGAAGACTTAAGTGACATTATCACAGTAACAAACTGTTACAGTGGCACCATACAAAAACACTTTCTTGTTGTATCAGTCTTCCTTGAGAATATTGGCATGAGCTTTTTCCGGCACCCATATCAACTCACTGAAGGGACGTCAGTACAGCGACTCACCCAAGAAATGAAGGGGATATCAACAGTGTCCTCAACCATTTGTGGGCCTATGAACTATAAAATGTAGTTGCGTATGACTTTGTGAATGGGTCGTCTGCAGACAGGACAATGCTGACGGGTTTGTTTCAACCGGCGAGCACACGGGAAGCAGCAAGCCTGATGCCCTGTCGACCCGTGTACAATGCTCGCATTCTTAGGTGCAGCAAGGCATATAACACACACTGACGGTAACAACGGTGCACCGTCACTAGGCTGTACCGAGTCTACTGCTGTCGATAACGGTATTTCCGCCAACTGCGTGGGAATTTCCATATTAGCTGGAAAAGGAGGAATGCGTTTGTCTGTCCTGTGGTTTGTATCACAACTGCCGGGTGACATTATTCCAGAATCTAAACTTGACTGTCGGTTGCTGCCAAAACTAGCTGAACCCTGTGACTCGACACCCCTCGGCAAATCTACATTTTCGTTCGTCGTTCGCTGGCTGCTAACGATGTCATTACTTGGCAGCCAATCAGGTCGCAGGTTCCAGCAGAAGCCACAATATCGGTGTAGAGGTCTGTTTTCTGTCTCACACATCGGACACACCCACTTGTCCTGCAGCAAATGCATTCACATGCGTGATAGTGACTTCAGAGCGTATACGGTACCACTTTGCAGGTGCTTAATATAACGGTTCTTTCAAAGTTGAGTAAAACGATATACAGCGCAGAATATTATGTAAAGTAAAAAAGTAAACAGTGTATAGCAGTTAGCATCAACTTAGCTTTCACCGCTACGGGAAACTCACATGCCATATTGGATCACACAGTGTTACCTGCCATCCGGCAGTGATGATAATCCCGCCTTTACCCCAGCCGAAGCAGGTACTCGATTTAGCAACCCCGGAGGGATGCAAGGCTGAGTTTACCTATGTTACATGAATGCAGACCGGCCGGGGATTAAACCCGCGACCTGTAAATCGCAATCAAGGCCCTACCGCTAAGCCACCGCACAACATTAATTACCGGTACAATAGATGTGATGCACATTTCCATTCAGCAATTTACACAATATTAGGACCCCAGCATACATATTATTGTTCTAATATTCGCACTACAGAAGCATCAAAGCCACACACACAACTGTACTACAGCCACTGCGACAGCCGACAGCCAGTGTTAAGAACTGTAGGATTTTGTAGCAGCAGTTTTTCCGCCTGCATACTATACTTATGACAACTAGTACACTTGGATTAAGGAGATGGCACTATGGTTCTTCTGAACGGTATTACGTACACTACCTCCTTGCCACAGATTGATTACACTAGCATTAAATGTCATAAAACGATGCTTGAATTAGTGCAACGTTTCAATGCTGATAATTACACTGGCTTCCAGCAAAGCAATGCTGCAACTAATACATTAATTACAACAGATCAATTACTCACACCCGTTTAGATACATCTCACTGTGTTAATGCTTTCACACTGTTGGTTCCAAGGGTGACAGGAAGAACCATTTCATACCAATACGCCACTGTGCTACCTGCGGCCGTTGCCGGTGTGGGTCTGCATGTCGAAACAACTGTCTATGTTTTCTAGTTACTTACTATATTCATCTCTTATCTAGTTCATTCATGCCATCAACTTATTAAGGCACGAAGATCGCACAGGTAACACTGCTCTTGTATCTGGCATCACAATATTACCAACAAACTCTCCTTGCACATCGAAGCTATCCAGAAACAAGCTATAAAAATTATATTTGAATGTACTCGAAGCATGTCATATCTTAACTCCTTATATTTTGCTGATCTGTCTTCTCTCCAGCACCGCCGACAATGCCAAGCTCGTAACTTCTTCCAGTCTCTGCTGGACCCCAACTCATGCCTCCACAGCTTGCTGCCCGCACCGCACGACCAAAATGTAGTTGCCAGACTCCACGTTGCCCGACAATTCCTGGCATTGGCTTCACGAACCAAAAAATACCAGTCCTTTATAAATTTCAGCCTCCGAAAATATCAGTAAATCCTGGTCCGTCTGGCAAATCACCTTTTAACTTTTTCACTTGCACTCAGTGTTATATTTACCCTCACCGTTTTATGCATAACTGTATTTAGGCCTATATTGTATTGTATTGTAGTTTTATACACAGTATTTTGTACTTTACATGGTTATTCGGCCACTTTGGCTGCAAGGTTGTTAAATAAACTTGACTGATTGCTGAGCAGAACGCCAGCATCTTCTCAATAATTTGAATGTAAGCAAAAAACGTTTCTGCAGAAAAATCCTCCAATTTTAACTGGGGCAGTGTGATTTCAGTTACCGTAAACTTAAATCACATTGACTGGGGGTGCCAGCGAACACTGACTGACCTGCAAATATTTGTTGCTGTTGTTGACATCCTACTAATCTAGCCACTTGGCTGCCTATATCCACTAAACCCAGCACTAATTACCACTGAACCTGAAATGACTCCACAAAACAAATCCAATTAAACAAGGTGTCGCCCTAACGGGACGTAACACTACTGGCCCGCCGTGCAGTGATACCGTGGAGCTATAATTAGACTGGAGGCAGCATGACGTCATCGCCTGGCCTGCACGGATGAAGCTGCCTGCAGGCCCACCGTGGAGTGTTACAGACGATGATGACGACAACAAATGACGACAGATGCCAGACAGCATTACTAGTCTGGGCCTCCTACACTATGTGTAGGCGGGCCAGTATCAAACACTAACTGACGTAGTGTATACAACGGCAGAGACGCAACTCACGGCTGCAGTGAGTTCTTCATCAGAAGTACTGTCATCATCATTGTAAACGTCGCTGTCTTCGCAGTCAGCAAAGAACTCCAGATCAGATTCCGACTCACAAATGATTAGCACGTCCTGATCACAACAAACCGTTTAATCCAATGAGGTTTAATATTCTATAAGTGGAGTTAGCGTGGCCCGTTTAAACTGTCGTCAATCGCCAACAAACCACGCCCATTACTCCACCTCGTTCCGCACTCCGATTGGCCACAGTCGCATGTATATATAGTATTCTACTCCACATGTCAATCAATGCAAATTTAAACATGAAATAGTTAGATTTTCAGCAATAAATTGTGCGAAAAGACAATTTAAAGGTTGCGGAAAGACGTTTCATCTGTAAGTACATTGCTTTTATAATGTCGTGAATTATCTACGGTGGTTCAATATGCTGCTGTCAGACAAATATTGTACGTTTTCTGTGCGTATCGTCTGCTCGTCGAGGAGCATCATCATCGTCGACAGTGAGATTTAATATTCTATAAACTGGCGACACTTCGGGCTACAGCCAGTATTAGGCCATGCTCACTTCATAGATTATATATCTCGATGGTTTAATTGCCCTTTAACCACGACAACGCGGGTAAGCTGGTACCAGAAAAAAATATTCACTTACTCACTCCCTATCTTTGTGGGTATGATACAGTACGTTTAATTAATTTCCTCCATTTACTAAGATCATAGCATCCTCCTTGTTTAGTTGTCGGGTCCAACAGTCTTTCTCCACAACTTCGCCCAGGTTTTTTTTGCTATGCCTGTAGGTCAAACACCTTCCACTTTGTAATCTGTGAGTTTTTCACACAACCACTCTCCGTCTTTCTTGAAACATGTCCATACCATCTCAACTTATTTTGCTGTAGCACTGTAATTATATATCATCTGTAGGGAGTCACCTGGGTTCAAATCCTACTCGGGGCAAAAGCTGCATAACAACCTTGGGCAAGTTGTTCACACATATATGCCTCTGTCACCAAGCAGTATAACGTGGTACCGGCCAAGGGGTGGTGAAGCTCTGCGGCTGGGAAGGTAACCGCAGGCCTGGCAGAAAGTAATGGCAGCCTAGCCCCGGATGGATGACTTATAGTCAGTCACCTGTGCGCCGACTGCCTGTATACCGGGATCAGCTCCGGGCCCAATGCTCGGAACAAGTATGAGAAGCATTACCTTTTTTACCTAGTCTCTCTATCAACTCAGTGCGCTAATACTTTCACATCCATCTAATTGTTCTCACCTCAGCCCAATGAAGTCCTGACATCAAGGCACAGACACACACACACTCACTTTTAGTGGACATTTTTCACAGGCGACCTTAGATTAACCATCTGCCTACTCCACTTGCTCCAAAGAAAAACCTCTGAGAATAACTGGCTTTCCTGTCATTAAACCTACAGTGTAAAAGCAATAAAGGTAACCCAAAGCACTCACCCCAACCACAGAAAGCACAGGGCACCATTATCACAAGCTCTGTTAATAACACATAATAGAATAGTTAATCGTTATACAAACAAAACTAGTGCCCACTTCATCCGGTAAGATGCTGTCCTTCTCCGAGTCACTGTCAGCGACATTATCTACGTCCGAAACCAAGTCCAGTTCATTTGCAAAGACGCTGCCATTGTCGTCGTCGTCAGTTGCTGACTCCAAAAACCACAGATCATCCGTTGAATCTTTCACCAGCTCCGTTACTTTACTCTAGACACAGATCAGTGCAAATGCCTTTGACAAAATAGCATGCAAATAAATAAGTAAGTGATTAACATGCTCAAAAAGTCACAAAAGAATCATGTGGGATTATAAAAATCATTTACAACATGCAAGTACTCAGGCAGTTCAAACCCAGGTCTCCCTACCCAGATTTTTAAAAAAATCGCCCACAACTTCTTCAGTAATCCCACTAACAGGAAGATTGCCTCATTTCACAAACAAAGTGAAGCAAACGTTTTTAGATCCAGATTTAATAACCATCTGGATATATTTCCGACCTCGATGTATTTTACCAACACTTTATGTCCCTACATAAAAACTTGTGATAATACATCCAGAACGTTTTGAGTGATGATGCTGGCAGAAAAACTAACAAGAATCAAACAAAAATAGGTAAATGAACAGACAGAAAAGACTTGCAAACCTGAACACTGTAGATGGTCTCCACATCCGAGAGTTCCTCACCGTCAACAGTACAGCTTGGCATGACAGCAGCATCAGGACCAGGTGATGACAATGATCCTAAGGATGCAAAATTCCACCGATCTATCTCTGCACTGTTTTCTACAGTGAGAACACTCGATGACACACTTTGCCGTGGCAACGTGGCTGTTCTGTGCAAACAGCTGTCAACATCATCTGGCGACACAGTCGACAGTGACATCGCGGTGTCAGACGCGCCGTCAATAGACGTCTTCTCATCATCAAGCTGGTAAATTGATGACAACCTCCGCCACTTACAGCAACTGCTGCTTATACCATCATCATCAATATCCACAGTGTCGACGTTCTCCGACATCAGCCGCCTGTCAATATGCATGGTGTTCAAAACAGTATATGCTTTGTTGATTTTTCTTACGCAGCTATAAAAAAACTGGTAAATTTTGATAAAAATTTCTGACAATAGAGCCAAGGAAATGCCAATTCTAACAGCTTCACTGATGTCCTCATTACATTTTTGGTAATGGTGCTGCAGAGTGACATAAAGAGAGTCGACGGCTGACAAAAAGATCAGTTTGAGTGAGTGAGTCCCCCCTCGATGGCTTCCAACAAAGACTCTGGTCAAACAGAATTGTGCATCAATCATGCCTCTGAATTTACTAAATAGTATGCAACTGTAGCACAGAAATACAGAAAGTACAAAAATTTAGAAAAATAATCAAGACTAGAATACACTGTGTTTGACAAAACTAGACCATACACTCAGTCTTGACAGATGTAATTGATTAGTTTAATAAATTAATGTCATATTTTCCGGTTAATCCTAATCTAACATGCTGAACAACGAGTAACGTTATGTGATGTTCTATTATTGTCATTCAACAATTTTCATACAGTAATATTCACAGGAAACCTGCCCGTGTAGCCCAGTGGTCAAAGCACTCGGGCATCATGTGCAGTAGAATGTGTTTCTCTGAGGAGCCGGGGTTCAAACCTTGGGTCGGGCGCATCAGCCAATCAAAGAATTCCTACACACATGATGACAGGGAGATAATCCCGGGCAGAAAAAAAGAGGGTTTAACGGCGTCCTCTATAAACTGACCGTTGCTGACACCTTGATTAGCAATGTCAAGGTTGTTAGCTGTGCCGGCGTGAGCTAAATGAATAGATTTGGCTGGCCACTGGCTGGTGCAGCACACAGCAACAGTCAGGGCTAAGCCAGACAGTAGGCCACGTCTAGAGGGCGCACGCCATAAATATCCAATAAACTGTTCACTTCCTACTAACCGTGCCTTCCCCACACTCACGCACACATCCGCACACACACCTCCAATTCCCCTCCCATCCCTGGCCTAGCACATTGGACCATTATGTGGTCTCAGTGCTGAGATCCAGAAGTAGTCTGGACCTCTGCCAGCAATAAAGAAAGAAGAAGAATATTCACATGCTGCAGTTTTATCAGTACATGTACATGAAAATGACATACAAAACACTGTGAATGGTGAATGAATCGACGCCAAACAGTCGACCAAGAGGATCTTGTCCACAACGAATAATAGATGGATCACAGACGTCATGCAACTGTTGACGTCTGATGTACTCGTGAAGCTTTATCAACAACTAGCACAAAATACAGCAACTCACTTCATATGCTACAACTACATGAAGGTGCCGACGTTGTAGACAAAAATCACAAAATGTCACAGCAGCAACAGACTTTTCACTGTGACCACACATAGTAGATACGATTTACGACAAAAAAATAAACTATAAAATCTATAACTAAGTAATCAAATTTAAACTTTACTAACTTAAATAAAGAAAAGCCTTATCACAAGTGCAAAATGACTACAATATGATTACAACATAAATACACTACAAGCAGATCATATAATTCTCATAGATATTGTGATCTTAAGGTTATCAAAAGAGCGCGGATTTTCATACAGCGACGTCACAAGATACTCATGCAAAGACACTGCAGGGCCACAACATTTACAAAACTGTAAGTTTATAATTATGTATGAATCTCGTACCAAATGCATATTGTAATCATATCACAACTATGTCATAGCTGGGACCATGATGTAACAAATTACATCACACAAACATTGAACTGTAATTCCAAACCACAGAACAAAGAAAATATCTTCAGAAAATTATCTATTGAACATAAAAACAACAACAACCGTTTTACAGCCATTATACACCATACACGTCAACTTGTGTTATCCAACACCTGCAGTGAAGAACAGTGGGAAACTGCTGGAGCAAAGATTTACTGCCCACGTGCCTTGCTGGCGGCAACAAACACATTCCAAGTAGGGGGAAGATGGTAGAGGTCTCTTCAACAGGTCATTAGTAGGGGCTAGAATAATGTTATAAGAAGGCTGTTTGGATTTAACAAATAGGAATCAGTCAGTGCTATGCTACTTGGACTTGGCAGATTAAATATAAATCATACAATCATTTTACGGAGAGTGACTTTTTATAGACATTTATTGTACAGTTGTGATGTGTTTTTATGTAATGTGTTTTTAATGTTTTTTAAAGACAATTTTAAAACTGATCCAGTACTGCAGACGTTATTCCTGCCTAAGACTAAAGCTATAAAAAGTATCTGGCAGGCTTTTGAGAATTATGTTACTGTCTAATTATTGTATTATTTTTATTGTGTGGCTCTGTTGTACATAATCTGTCTCTGTCTGTCTCTCTGCCTTGTTTGGCGAATAAACGTGTTCAATAGTGTTATCTACATCATAGCTGTACCTTTAAACCTCTACTAAATAATATATGTTAAAATAGCAAAAATTCAGCATCATCAGTCACTGACTTGTTGCATAGTTAACGGTTCTGTGTCGACAGACTCTTTGGACAAATTCAGCAACTCTAGCAATGCAGAATGTGGCATCACCTGTAATAACACAACTTACATTCATCATTGGTCAGCAACTGCATTAATCATTTAAGCTTACAATTCACTTATGACCTATTCAGTACAAACAATGTCTTCAAATATTTCAATGACAGAATTATACACTACTAAATATTCCACTGACAATGACAACTAGGACTAGGGTGATGGCTAAAGTTGTCACTGTTGGTGTAGTATTTATTGGTGTATAATTCATTAATTCTGTCGTTGAAAAATTTTGAGACACTCATAGCAGGCAAGACCCAGAAAAAGCACAGCTTATCAGCCATAGGTCACAGTAAATTAACTGAAAGAGAATGGATCCACTTGCAGCACCATAACCGTACATTTCATTGCATTAAATTTCAGCTTCTATTTATTTGAACCATTAAGGATGCACTCAAATTGTTCAGACAAATCGACAAATAAATAAATCCATCCAACTTGTGAATGTAAATAATAGTGACATTAATTTTCATTATTCAGCATATTAAGTTAACAAATAAAAGATAGACTTCGATGCCTCAGTGTCGACGTGGATACCTTCACCACTTAACAGCCTGTTGTGATCCTGACCTTTCACCTTTGACCTCCAGAATCTAATCAGGTCATTAGTAGAGGCTAGTAAATATTCCCTTAAGTTAGTAGTTACATCAAGACATCTGAAGCTGTTCACGAGACATGGTAACAAGATCTCTTAGATCTGTCCGGATGAATGGACGAACAAATGAACGGACAGACAAACGAACAGACAAACGTGGCATACGAAAAGCCCGGAAGCATAATGTCTTCGCCGAGACTGTTGGTGGGTGACAAAAGCATAAAAATGGGAAATGATAGAGGACACATAAAGTTTAGCAGTACGCATTTGAAATGCACTGGAAATTCACGTCCGTCAAGCTAGTTGCTCGTTGCACAGTTGCCGGTTTGCATGTCATCGGCCGAATCAAATTAAGTTAAAATCTTCGCAAAAAACTGCTCCACACACATTTATATGATGTTTATATGACGCCTCGAGTATTTATTTATATAT
>Ga0209780_1004157_pt1 | contig 11063 bp, 1 predicted proteins | sample WorMetexBAHAMAS2_FD_187384 | JGI IMG/M metagenome (GOLD analysis project Ga0209780, IMG submission 187384) | Marine gutless worms symbiont microbial communities from Max Planck institute for Marine Microbiology, Germany - Inanidrilus exumae... | ecosystem: Host-associated > Annelida > Digestive...
AAAGTTTACAACCTCAAGCTGTTCATATCGAAGCCGGTGTTGCGGAAGATCGAGGACGGACAACCGCTGGAGTACCTCTCGGAGATGCGCCAGGTCACCATGCTGTTCATCAATCTGGACGTGGTCAAGAGCACCAAGTACGGCTACCTGCTGATGATGCAGGGCTGCTATGAGGTAATCTACGCCAACGCGAAGCGAATGCGCGGGTGCATCAGCAAAATCTTTGCCTTCGACAAGGGCTGCACGTTCATGGTGATATTCGGACTGCCCGGATACAAGCACGAAAATGACAGCGCGCATGCGCTGGGATGCGCGTACGCGATCTATACGGAACTGAACAAGATCGTCGGATTGCAGCAGACATCTATCGGCGTCACTACCGGGCCCACATACTGCGGAATTGTCGGTCACAATCACAGGCACGAATATACGGTGATCGGGCGCCGGGTTAACATGGGCGCGAGGCTGATGATGCACTACCGAGGGAAGGTAGTCTGCGACAATACGACATTCTACTACTCGAAGTTGAACGAGACCTTCTTCGTCGTGCAGGAAGCGAAGGAGATGAAAGGACTGCAGCAGGTCGGAACGGTGCGCGAATATCGGCCGCAGTTCGACGTTAAGAACACGATGGATCTGATCCGCGTGCAGCAGGAACAGAAGCCGATCATCGGGCGCGACGAAGAACTGGCCAAGTTTGAACTCTGTCTGGACCGACTGCTGGCATCCGACGACGAGGCACACCAACTTCGTACACCCGTAGCCATGATCCTCGGCGAAATAGGCATGGGTCGAACGCGCCTTCTTAACGCCTTCCTAGCTCTCGCGCTACGTCGAGAAGTAACCGTGGTCCTGTGCACCTTGGCCATCGGAAACGTGAACTGCGCCTATTACGCGGTGCGAGCGTTACTTGCGCAGTTGACCAAATGCGAAGGGCTCGCAAAGGATGCCCGCCTGGAGCACTTGCGCAAGATGTTCGCCGGAAATAAGGCGATACTAAAGCACATTCTCGTGCTAGATGCGTTACTGGAGGAGGATACCGAATCCGAAGTCAGCCGAGATATAGCGTCCACTGAAGTTATGACGGAAATAGTGCGGTCGGTGGTGAAACATTTCTCCGAGAGAAATACGGCGCTGATGTTTGCCGTTGACGACACGCATTTGATGGATGAAAACTCGTGGGAATGTATGCCGCTGTTCGCGCAGTACGACAACACGATGGTCTTGCTGACAAACAGAGTATTGCTCGATCAGTACATCACAAACGAAACGGCTGTCGACTTCATAAAAGACCCGCAGAATTTGATCGTGTACTGTTCTGGTTTGAGCATTTACCATCTGGCTTCCATCGCGTGCCAGTTTCTGAACGTCGCCCGCATCCCGGACAGTCTGGACCACGTGCTGCGTCTGAACAGCATGGGAATACCGTCGTGGATTGATCTTCTGCTGCGAGAGTATTTGTACGAAGCCGTGATCAAGATCGAGTGGTCGCTGACGTTCAATCACACCGAGACGATGCTGGTCCCGGCTCCGAGGGATTTGATGGAGAAGAAGTCGGACGCTCAGCTGGAACAGCCGGCCGAAGACAGTCCCGGCACGGTTTCGACGAATTTCGTGAACGAGCTGCGTATGGAGGCAGTGTCGCCGAATGCCGAGCTGGTATGCAATATGCTGATCAATCAGACGGACGATCTGAAGGTGCCGACCTCCATTGCCAGCATGATCCAGGCCCGCATCGATCACATGCAGGAAGTGGACCAGGTCGTCCTCAAGAGTGCGTCGATAATCGGCCAGTACGTCTTCCGCGAGATCCTCCAGCACATGCTGCACGGCGAGGTGAACAAGGCGGACCTCGGAGAGTCGATCCAGCGACTGGCCGACTCGGGCGCGTTCGCGTGCGCCTCCTCGGTGAAGCGGTCGCGCGGCAGGACCGATGCCGCCGGGCTCGGGGGCACCTTCAGCGGCCAGATGTGCACCTGCCAGGACGCCAAAAACGAGAAGCCGATGCGCGACTGCCGCGTGTTGACGTTCCTGTCGGCCAGTCTCCGCATGACCGCGTACGAGATGATGCTGGAACAGAACCGCCGACCTCTGCACATGTCCGCCGCTCACTTCCTGGAGGAGAAGATTCGTCGACTCTGTAGCGGAACTAATCCGGTGAACGAGAGCATGCTCTATGAGAGCTACCTCTACGAAGACGAGGAGCAAGATGACGTCGAAAGAACTGAGCTGGCGCCCACCGTCGAGGAAGATCGGGAAGGAGATGAGAGCGGAAAGAGCGAAGAAAAGAAGGAGAGCCCTACCAGCGAGCGGAAGAAGAGGAGCCGAAGTCTGGGAGGCATGATGTTGAAGGGAATACGCGGACGCGGAAGCAGCAGCAGGAAAGTGTCTCCCATGGAGATTGCTAAGCGAGGAGCTCCCATGCACCAGCGCCTGCAGACGATCATCGGCGGAGAGTTCGACGAGCGACCGAGCGAGACGAAATTGTCGGTGCTGCAGTTCGTCGGAAAGCGTAAGTCGTCGACGGCAAAACGGCGGCGCATGACGAGATTCAATCAGGGCAGCATTGAAGCCGTGGCCAACGACCTCGCGAAAATGTCGGACAGCATGGTGGTCAATTACACCGGGTACGAGCGCCTCGGTGTACTGCGAATCCAGTATCCGCAGATAGCGGACCAGTACCGCGGCGCCGGTAACACGGAGTACACCGTCTACTACCTGACGGAGGCTGCGGCCGCCTCTCTCGCTCTGTTCGACCACCAGGGCGCCATAACGTACCTCCGCGAGGTCAACCGGATATTTCGCGACCTCAAGATGAACAAGAATCCGTTCGAGGGACGCGTCGCAACTCTGGACAACTGGACACCTTCGCTCTTCGACGAAGGCCAGCTGGAAAGCCTGATCGGACAGACGCTCTTCGGCATGGAGAAGCCGAAAAGGGCGGTGCCGCACTTTCTCCTCGCGCTGAAGATGCTCGGCTGTGAGCAGGAGACTTCGCCGCTGAAAATCAGAATAGCAACGACGCTGGAGACCTCGCAGCAAGCGAACGTGGAGGAAAAAGCCGACCCCGTGGAGGCCCATGTTCTGTCCACTCAGGCTCAGTGTCTTTTCTTCATATTTGAAGACTGCGTAGCGCGCGACGACCTGGTTGGGGCGCGGTACGCGGCCGTTCAGCAGCTAGGCAAGACCGAGCGCGCTTGTGATTTACTGGGCCAGATCGAGGCGTCCACCTGCATGCTGAAACTGGCCCACCTGACTAACAACGTGGCCGACATCGAACTACATGAGACGAAAGCGAAGATCAAGTGCCTCGTGGCCATGGAGAACATCCGCAACGACCAGGTTATTCGGCTGACCAGGCTCTACTGGACCGCGTTCGAGGTCCACCTCGCTCGCGATCCTGTCTCCGAGGCGGTTGAGTCGGGACTGTCGGCCACGCGGATGATGGTGGCGGTGCGTGGAGCCGGGCTGATGCAGACGCACATGATGGAGTCGCTCGTCATATCCTTGGTGTTCGCCGACCGGATCAAGGACGCGGTCGACGTCCTGGACTTTATACAGAACGACGGCCGGTCGGAATCCCGCTGCTGGTTCTTCTGCGGGGCGATCCAGTTCGTGCTGACTATGGGAGTCCGGGTCGCGCTCATGGAGGACTGCATCTCATACAGCGACGAGATACTGGCTCAGAGGATGTTCGCCAAACGTCCACAGCTGCTCTTCTGCCTCGCCTGCTCGCTTTGCCTCTACTACAAGCGAGTCCGGATGGAGGATCGGTTCGAAGAGTGGCGAAAGGTGGCCGCCGCGAACGAACCCACGCGCTACGCGGACTTTATCTCGGCCGTCGGGTTTTTCGACCTTCTCGAGTGCAAGCTGCTGCACTTGTCGAAACTGATCGGAGAGATGCGGCGGGCACTGGCTGTCATACAGAGCAGTAAGAGATCGTCGGGCATGATGGCGAATCAACACGAACGTCGCTACCTGAATCGTGTGCTCATGCGCGACCTTGCCTTCGCCCAGCGAATCACCAAACGTCTGGTCGTTCTCGAGCCTCGACGGCTGATCCTACAGGCAATTCGTTTTTGCTTAACTACTGTAAATATATCTAACTATAACTATCAAATGTGGCGCGGTGGCGCAACAGGTAGAGCGTTGGACTTGCGATCAGCAGGTTATGGGTTCAATTCCTGCTCGGGGCAAAGATGCGTAACAACCTTGGGCAAGTTGTTCACACCTACGAGCTTCTGTCACCAAGCAGTATAACTTGGTACCGGCCAAGGGGCGGTGATGCTCTGCGGCTGGGAAGGTAACCGCAGGACTGGCGGAAAGTAATGGCATCCTACCACCGGGTGGATGACTTATAGTCATCTGTGGGCTGACTGCCTGTACACCGGGATCAGCTCCGGGCCCAACGCTCAGTAACGAGTGTGGGAAGCCTTTACCTTTCACCTTTATAACTATCAAATCTCTAATAAATAACAACTGATCGCTCATTTTGTTATGCTTCACCTTTTCTCTGGAATCAACTGCCTGTATCTCTTCATTAACCTTATTCTGGCACCAGTTTCTCTATTTCAGACTTACCTATTTCTTCACCCATCACTTCTTCCTCTTTGTACCGTACTTTGATCTATACCTATAAACAATGCATTTTCGGGAAAAAAATACATTTCGAAGATTCCAATGATACGCTATTTTGGTGTTTTATTAAACACTGTTTTATGACGTCATCAAAATATTATATCCTGATCTAGGAATTTCGGCCTTAAAACTTCAAAATGTTACCAGCTTTCTTTATGTGAAGCTTTGTGAGCTGATGCTACACTCCAAATTAATTCTGCTGCTGGATGTCTTGCAAAATTTTACGCTAATAATGCGGTTATCTTGTTGTTATGAGTCCAAATCAGGATTCAGGGCGTCAAAATTATTATCGCACAAAGTGATATTTTACGGGCGACTATCGCGCAATTTTATAGCCCATGTGTCACGGTACTTATGTATTGTCGTAGTAGTACTTAGTAATGGATATGGTGACAGTGATATAATTTCACATTCATATCTATGCTAGCTGTTCTGGCTGCCGTGTGGTATAGGGCAAGGAAATTTGCAGCATTTTGCAGCACTTAGTCAGATCGGCGATCTGGCGCTAGCACTAAGTTTTTCTTAAACCCATTGATTCAATATTATTTAAATAACGTGGCACATTTTTACCAGTTAGCTTAGTCCCACTCCGTTTCCAGGCGTGAGGTCGCAGGAGGCGACCGAACCTGGGTTTAGTTTGTTTCGTTTTATGATTATGTTATCTGTATTGCTTAGTTAAGATTTATTCTGGTGTTTTGTTGTATTTGGTTTAGTTTAGTCTTGCGGTGTAATAGTTGTCTTTGCCTGTTGTAGGCGCTGGTGTAATAATTTAAATGAGCCTCTCGATCCCTTTCCCTTTGGAGTGGCTGCTGAACAAAAAGGCGGCCAGGGTTGAGGTTCATATATCGCTGGCCTTCCTTCACTGGGTAGAGATAGCTCTCCACCCTTGAACTTTTGTCTCTGATATAGCCATATTTGTGCTGAAAGGGGACGTTAAACTCCAACTAACTAACTACCAGTTAGCTTTGCACAGTACGACATCATGCCCTACAACATAGAGATCGTATCGTGATTATTGATAGTAATAATAATAATACTGCATGCATGCACGCAGGCGTACTTTGCTGCCATCCATGGTCGCATGAACTTAGCTCGCCTAACGATCAACAATGCGATCGAGCGCTCCGAAGCGCTGGCAAACGTCAACCACTGTCTCTGGGCGAAGCGCAACTTTGAGGTGTGGTTTGGCGAGCGGCGTCCAAGTCACGTTCAAGCCGTTCCTTCTTCGACCGTCGGCGCCCCCGACGACGATTCGACCGGGAAGCCGAACCTCTTGCGGCGCCGATCCACGATCCAGCGGCAGAGCGGTTCCTTCTTCCCACAATCGGCTGACTCGCGCGAAGGGGTCGACATGAAACGTCGACGATCGGCCGCGTGGTGGCTGCAGCAGCAGCGCCTGAGTAGGAGCAATGAATCGACCGAGCTGCAGGACCACTGGCTGCGCAGTGCCGACACCACGTTCCCGCACTGGTACATCCTCAGCCAGATCAAGAGAGAGGCACGCATGCTGCTCTACTTCTCGCTTCCGCAGCCGCACTGGTTTGCGGCACGGTTGTTCTGAGCTTCATCCGTCGTCGTGCCGTCGACGACTGTTACCATAGCGACAACTTCCGCCATTTCCTGTCCGTCGTGAACAGTTTGGAATCTGTGCCGTACTCGGCGGATCTTGCGCCTGTTCCATTACCGATAACGCATCAATTCATTCAGAACAAGACATTCTAAACATTTAGGGCGTTTTTATATATCTTTGTTCATCTTTATTCACCAAAAACGGTAGAGAAGAAAAATAACACAAAAACAATAAAAAGTGAAGAAAAGCAAACAACTTAACTAAGCAGGTCAAAATTTGCAAACATTTCCTAATACAATTTATAATATATTCTAGTATAAACCAGTTGATATCGAACCATAACTAACAAAGAAATCCAACGCTATAAAGGCAGCTGCGAAAGCTTGTGTAATTGGTTATCGCATGACTTATATTTTGTACAAAAACGTTTGCTTCTATCGGTAATTATATCACTAGGAGGCCTAAAACCAAATGCCAATAGAATTTCTGTGACGATGTGCATTTCGCTAGTTTTAAAAAGTTTCATAAAGAACCGATTGACGGAAAAATCACCAATACTGGTAGCAACATTATTAATGAATAAATAAAGAAGTAAACAAAAAAGAATAAATTAACTACAGTTTTTGTTCGGGGAACATTTGGGGCATGTGGAGAACATTCAGGGGCGTTTTGGGGAATATTTGGGGAGTAGCCCAGCATTTTTATCTAGGAGGTCTGAAACAGAACGCATTCTTCAGCGCGATTCAAACATGCAGGAAACCACAGCAACTGACGGCATGTTTCCACTATCTTCGAAATTTTCCAGTAGATTAGTAAAATCTCGCGTATTTAGGGGGTCTTCACGGACACTGTGCAGTGGTATATTTTTTTGCAGGCTTTCCTCTTACCTCCATTTTAAAACTTTCGAAAAATTGTCAACCGAAAAGAAATGGGAAAATTCGCATTTAAAGTCATACGTTTAATTAACAAAAAATCCATAAACTACATTATTTGAGTATTTTATTCGGTGAAGCAGAAAACTTGCCTGCTTTTCTCTATTAATTCCAAAGTGGCCGTATGCTACCTTGCTGGAATTTTTCGCAATTTTCTTAATCCAGTACTTCACCGTTAATGGGGATGGGAGACCCCTTCCCGCACCCTTTGCCGGCTTGACTTCGTTTTTTGTCCACCTCAGACTAATGGGTCTAAATTTATTTGGGAGATTGATGTTTTCGATGGGTGGATTTTATCCCCATAATTAAGGGCGAAGCTGTGTCGGTGTTCATGCCAGAGAACTATGAAGTTGAAAAACTGGAACGAGCGCTGAGTACTACCGTTGTCGTCGTTTTACATGCGTGATATTCTAACATTGTTGATATAATTAATATGCAGCAATTCGACTGAATGTGCTTACTAAATTATTTTAGCCGGCAGTGTTAATAATCGTCACATCCATTTTTGTTTGCTTTCACGTGGTTTGTATCATACACAATTAGAGACAACTGTTTAACAATGATAAACAACTAAGCAATTATTATATAACAGCTAACTAACATTTACTGAAATATACGGTGTTTGCCAGCTTGTCCACTTCATATTCCGTCTACCTTATTTCGTGCGGATGAAAGCGGTTACTAACTATTAGCTGCCTCGTGTGCACCCGGGGCAATCTCTCCTTATCCCTCACTTCCACACTTTCCCACCTTTTACTCTATCTTGTAGTATTTGTTTTACTTTTCCCTTTTTCCTTTCTTACTCGCTTAATCTATTTTGTTGTTTTTCCATCCCTTCTCATTCTACCAGAATAGTCCCACTCCGTTTCCAGGCCGGATATTGTAGGAGGCGACTAAACCTGGCTTTAGGTTTTTGTTTGTTGATTTTGTGTTGTATATATTTTTTAGTAACGGATGCATGCTTTTTGTCGTATTTGGTTTAGTTCTGTCTTGCGGTGTAATAATTGTCTTCCCCTGTTATAGGCGCTAATTTAAATGAGCCTCTCGATCCCTGTCCCGTTTTGGATGGCTGCTGAACAAAAAAGGCGGCCATAGTTAATGTTAATATATCGCTGGCCTTCCTTTACTGGGTAGGGATAGCTCTCCACCCCTGACCTTTCGTCTCTGATATTATACCATATTTGTGCTGAACAGCCTAAAAGGGACATTAAACTTTAGCTGACTCCGTCTCAGAGCCTGCTGAGGGAGCTTACAACGCTCTATCAGACCCCCTAATCGGACGAGAGGGACACCCCCACCTCTCCCCATAATGCCCTCAATATTTCAAACGTCCCAGTGTTGAGGTAAGCTGATTATAAAAATGTTAAGTGCATGTAAATCATGCAATAGTTTGCCAGGTGTGCTTACTTTAAAACAAACGTCCTTAACTGAAGCTGATGAAACCAGTTCTTAGTGGTTACTTCGCTCATCATTGAGTGCTATTACACTGTTGGTTGGGTCATCTGACCTGTAGAATCGTCTCCGAAATGACCTATAATGTGTCGAGTGGGATGTTAAACCCTACAATACCATACCATACAATACCATACTTCGTTGGCGGGGGCGGCGGCGAAGTATTGTAATGAGTACGTTTGTGTGTCTGTGTGTGTGTGTCTGTCTGTCTGTCCGGGAGCATATCTCCAGAACCACACGCGCGATCTTCACCAGATATTTTATGCATATTGCCTATCGCCGTGGCTCGGTCTTGCTCCGGCGGGGTAACGCAATCCCAAGGGCAATGGGCAGTTTTGGGGGTTTTCTTCCCCATTTGCAATGCATTGTACAGCATAGCATGTGGGACCATGCTAAAATGGCTGAACCGATCGAGGTGCCGTTTGGGTTTATAACTCGGATGAGCCCTAGGTACCATGTGTTAGGGGGGACTCGATCCCCCAAGGGGAAGGGGCAATTTTTGGGAAGTAATGGGACACTCTACGGTGCGCTGTGCAAAAACGGAGGTCGTAAGCGGCGACCACACCTGACTTTAGTTTTTTGTGCTCATTTTGTGATGGTATATTTAAATGCGCTTAAAAGCTGACGAAAGGGCCAGTTTAATCGTACGTTAAGTATATCTTGCTACGGATGCACGTTTATTTTGTTGTGTTAGATTTACGTTTTCGTACTATATAAGCCAAAAGATTGGCTGGGGAGAACGTCTCAGAGATGACCTTTTTTGTGTCGGGTGGGAGTCATGCATGTAAAACCTGAACTCAATCAATCTATCCCATTTCATTTCAAGTTTATAATAATACGATAATAATAATACACACATTTCTATACCGCCACAGTACCGGCGCCAGAGTCTAGCAAGTAGGGGGCCAAAGAGTTTCAGAGGGAGGGCACATAGCGAGCGATACATCAGGAAAAACCCTGACCACAGCCCCCTCCCAGTGGGGACAATTTTTCTCGTGGGGCCAGGCCCCCTGCTCCCCTCCCCCTCTGGCGCCGGCGCTGTACCGCCGTAAGGTAGTAACGTCGTAAATTGTACTCGAGAATTATGTTTTTCTGCTGATCGGTAGGGCGTTCCTGCGATATCAAAAGTGCATTCAGCCAATCAGCGCCCGCTGCGATCACGGCCTGCAACAGATACTCGACTATGAAACCAACCTGCGTCGCTACACGATGAAAATGAACTACATTTGTAGCGAACCGGTTCTAGACGGTATGTCACGCCATTATTGTTAGCCCGCCCGGCATCGCGACGCCGCCGGTGGCATTATATGTTTTACCGATGCTACTTTTATTTTTTATGTCGCCCCCTCTCATTCGACAACGGGTGGACGGATGGCAACGCGGATTGTTGCGTTAACACCGTCGATGAAAAAAAATTACCACGGCTACAAATTTGGTAAACGTTGGTCCAGTAACCCCTGAGATCTTGTGGCTCATTTGCATGGATGATTAGTGCACGTAGACTAAAATACGCTGTCTGCTGGTTTTTAAAAGTCATTCGCTAGGTGGCACTGGCATTAGCCAGTATGTAAGTAAGTAAAAAATGCACAGTCGCGTTTGCGCATGCCGGGCGGGCTACACGTTGGGCTTTGCCCCGCTTTTTAGTAATAATTATTCATCATCCCTATTGGTAGCGGTAGCGACTGGTTTTCATTGATGTAATAGACGTGTAGGTAGAGGTCGACGACTGATGCACGACGGTATGCAGTATGACCCGATCCAAGGTCAAGGTCAAGGTCAAGAGCCCATCAAACTTGGAAATGCGGCCGTTTTCAACGGCTATGTAATCCGCCATTTACAATGGGAGCTGGCAACTGACCACGGATTCTTAAACTAGGGCACAATATCTAAATTTGATCTGGCCAGATTTCTGATGTTTGTCCTAGTTTTTTTTGTCACGTGACTTTGCACATGACACAAACGACAGTTGCGAAGTGCTAGTCGACCATCAGTCCCCGTACGGGGCTAATTTGTTTCAGTTTTGTTTCACATGTGAGCGTTGCAGTAGTCCAAGGTGACCGAATTGTGCGTTTACAGTGTACGCGGAGAATCTGGACTGCTACCAGCAGTCGGCGAGAAGTCAGTGCAACGCCTATTGGGTCGATGTTACTCCGTGGTTGTCGAATATCTCTGCCTATCAGTTCTACTGCCAGCCGGACTACCCGCTCACGCGCCGTGTTAAAAGGTAGCGCGCCATCGATCACATGCAGCTGGCAGCAGCAGGGCCGAATCAAGCGTTTAGGAAGGGTGCTTCGTCGGGACGTCCCCCAGTGGGTTTCAGGGACTGGCCACGACCTTACTGCTGAACATGCGTCCATCAAAGTATACGTATACGTCGATTTGTATAGCGCATTTTTACGCAAAGCGCCTCAAATGCGCTCAGACATGGATCACACAGTTTTACCTGCAAATTACACCATCCCTTCCTTTAC
>Ga0209780_1004158_pt1 | contig 11063 bp, 7 predicted proteins | sample WorMetexBAHAMAS2_FD_187384 | JGI IMG/M metagenome (GOLD analysis project Ga0209780, IMG submission 187384) | Marine gutless worms symbiont microbial communities from Max Planck institute for Marine Microbiology, Germany - Inanidrilus exumae... | ecosystem: Host-associated > Annelida > Digestive...
GGTCTTAGCTCACCCCCCAGCTCAGGGGGGAGTGAGGTGGTAGACTGAGGGAGGGGATAAGGAAAAGGGGTAAGTGGTGAGATGGAGCCCCCCAGCTTTTTCAAACTACTTTAACTTAGCACTGCAAATCTCTGGTAACATATTACTATCGTGCCACGTCAAAGAGCGACATTATGTCAGATAATGTGGATTGCTTCTTTTATTTCAACAACATTATACCAAAGTCTGGTTTCGTATTACTCATCGCCATATGAAATAAAAATTACAAGAAAATGGGAAATAATATATTGTTCAAAGACGAGTTTAAAAAGACCTCCGTCATGGCGTGTCAACCAAAAACTCAATAAAGTGATCGAGGGATGGATTTGAGAGTTACTGGGGATCTCGTGGACAAACCAACTCGCGACAAGTTGTACGCATATGCTTACGGACAATTTTCCGCACACGGCAAAGACATACTGTACAATAACCACCAAATATCCGCGTTATCTTCAATGCAGTTATATATGCGGATTGGCCTACGGATGCTATGTCGTTATAGGGTACAGATATAATTATAGGCGCAACTTGTCTGCGAGGTGGTTTGTCCGCGAGATGTCCAGTTACCGGTTTGAGAGCGGAGGATCGAGGAGCGACTTCACGGTGCGGAAGTATAGAAGGAAGAATGGGGAGGGAAGAAAAACCGGAGAATGCAGCGATAGGGAATGATGCGAACTGGGAGGAAGAGAGGAGAGCGTGTTAGATTGCTTCTAATCTCTACCGTTATTACTGGCCCGCCTATTCGGCCAGTATTGTTTTGCTCGCTGGCGTCTGTCGTCGTCGTCTGTCGTCTGTAACACTGCCGGCGGGCGGGTGAGCCGGCCGCCGAGCGCGCGGGCGGTCGGGCGGCCGACACTCCACGGCGGGCCAGTAGTGTTACGTCCCGTTAGAGCCTTTTTCGTGAGAACTCACCTCTAAAGCGTTCAGAATGGCAGGATTAACGAGGGATCACACAGTTTTATCTGCCGCACACAAGTTTAACCACGAATGGAATGAGCCATCCGGTCTGTACTCCCCAGCCGCATAGCATCATCGCACTTTAGCCGGTAGGCCTACTCATTTCCCGCCTTTGTTGACCTGGGTGGCTGGTTACATACCGAGATGGTATGCCCGCCCAAAGACGGTCACCCATCCCAGTACCAACAGACCGATAGTGCGGCGGCCGGGGATGACCTATGGAGTCACAAATCCGACGTCTTAGCCACTAGACTACCGAGCCACATCCACATTGGCTGAGATTTATCAGGCGTCATCGCTGGAGAGAGATCGACGAAATACTACGCGGCGGAACATTACGTCGGTGACTGAGCAAGTCGCTTAAGTCTAAGTAGGCCGACGTTACGAGTACTTGGTAGGCTATTTATATAGGCTAACGATTGCGCGACAGCTGCATGATGGTGCTGGTTGGCACTGTTTACACCGGCGCCAAAGACGCCGTGTCTTCTTTTGTATATGACGAGATCGCGAGCAACAGACAGGCGACCCCCGATATTAATGGCTGTTTAAATACTGTCTCTCTGTCGGCCTATCTGCCGCACGTCAATGCATCTCCCGGCTCCTCAATCCTCACCTGCCGTTAAGTAGGTGTGTTTAGCCTATGATACAATCACAGCCCGCTTTATGCACGTTTCGCCACCGCTTCCCCTCCCGCTCCAGCTAAAATGAGAGCGTCAGATCGTTGTATCTGCGTTATGTTCTTTTGTTCTTTTATTTCCTTTTCTTTTAAAAATATTTTCTCAGGTGTGTGTTTCTCGAAACTTTCCCACATGCTGTGGCTTCAGCCCATGTAGTGGAAAAGATGCTATGTCGATGTCCTTAACATGCCCGCTGAAAACGGGGCAAACCCTCGAATTTTAGTAGTTTTCGTGCTGAGCGACAGCAGAGTAATCGCCGCCATTCTGCCATGCGAAGGGACACGGCAAAGCAGAAACGATAAGGCTAATCAATGATTGGTTTTACCGGTCCGTGTTGTTGAGATCAGACATGAAACTTTTTAAAACTATAGCAACATGCACATCGTCGCAGAAATTCAATTGGTGTTTGGTTTTAAAATGCCTATAGTGCTATAATTACAGATAGAGTCAAAACGTTTTGTATAAAATATGAGTCATACCACAACCAATTACATAAGCTTTCTCAGCTGTCTTTATAGCGTCCGATTTATTTGTCAGTTATTGTTCGATAGCAATCTAGTTCATACTAGAATATATTATAAATTGTACTGGTAAAGGTTTGCAAGTTTTGATCTGCTTAGTCAAGTTATTAGCTTCTATTTTTCTTTCCCTTTTAATTGTTTTGTGTTATTATATTTCTCTCTACCATTTTGGTGAATAAAGATGAATATATGAACCGTCGGAGAACAACTCGCTATAGTTTGCTCATGGGGTTGGTACGTCCAGCGATTGCTGCTGTGCTGCGGGTGACAGAAGTACAAGCGTGTTCTTTTCGTCCGTCTGGTTCTGTAGCGTGATGTTAGTTACAGTGAGCTGGAATGCACCTATCAGCAAATGCTTATCACAATGAGGTCCAACTAACAACATTGGTCGATACACACAATACGATATGATCATTAGTTTGAGAATGGCTACGCTAATTGCCAACAAAATCTTAAACACTTATATATCTAAGATTGATAGGCTAAAATTTGTGCGTCCACATGTCTTTAAAAAGTGACTGTCTGCTAATGTAGTAAAAGATCATGGCTGTTTTCAACATTATGCTACAAATTATTGCTGCATAAAACAACAAGGTGTCGCCCTAACGGGACGTAACACTAATTGGCCCGCCGTGCAGTGTTACAAACGACGACAAACGCCAGCGACCGTTACTAGTTTGGCTCCCTTACACTATGTGTAGGCGGGCCAGTAATAAACCATGATATACGGCATTGGAGTGGGGAAACACGGTGTGCAGACGACGATCTGTAGTTTGAACGTGTGTCGATGTTGCTATCAAGTACCAAGACTGCAGTCTTGGCGGCGATTTTACAGCAATAGTCAACAGATTGACACAAGCTAAAGTGCATTAACGGTCGCCGTCATTGTCATCAGATTCTACAGTTCAAAATGTGATTGATGTGTATGTGGACAAGTCGCTATCAGTCGGTCACTGACGGCTCTCGTGGTGTCGCGCGATTGCTATACACTCGCAAAGTGCCGCCAGCCGACAGTCTTCATTATTATCACGCAGCAGCACAGGGTCAGCACGTCTCCGAAATGACCTATTTTGTGTCGGGTGGGACGTAAAACCGTAACTTAATCAATCAACCAATCGCTCAAGCCTCAAGCACAGGGTCAGCCAGGTGGCTACGGGTCACTCAGCAATGGTCGTCATTCATCAACAGTCGATGTATGCAGTCGGTCACGGCGCTGATGAAATTAATGATAGTTAAATTAGTAAAAAAAAAATTACGATGATAATATATGAATTAAAAGGTGCGAGATCAGTTACAACAACCGGTAAATTAATGATACCTATAACATAATATGTATTGCATTATGACAGCCTAAGCTAGACTAATAAAACGCAATAATATACAGGACAAAGAAATACCCTACATACGTTCATACATCAGATGCGGCATAAACTAATCCCTTTGTGATTTTTGCTAAAGCTTCAGCTAACGTGTTGAAATTTTAAACAAAACTACGTATGTTTTTAAAGTTTATGTCTACACATACTTGTATGCACATATTTGTCGAGTTTTATCTGGCTAACTTACTATAGGCTATTTGACAAAACTTAATGATGCTATTTCAAGCGCATAAACCTCGCGATTTTGACGAGTCAAAGAACGTTTATACAGCGAAACAACAGACTTGGCTTATTGTCCAATCAGTCAAACGGAACGGACTGAAGAAAGACTGATGTTGTGCTGAGCGACCGCCTAATGACTGCTGCGATAACTGTTACTGTTATTTCTTGCAAACGGACGATCACTTCGTCAACGTTGTCAATGTCAACTAATGTGTGTACCCACACTTCGGCCGCGTTCACTGCCAATCCATTCGTATCGATATGACGACAAAATGTCTTGCCCGGTTCTTGTTAGGATGTGCTGGTATTATCTATCCAGTTCCAAAGCTTTGTCTCGCGCGGTTTGGATAAAGCATTTTCTCTTATCGTCCGTCCAATTTTTGTTAATACACTAGCAAACATTTTAACGAGTCAAAATCGCGAGGTTGCTGTGCGTTTAAAATCGCGCAACTTTGTTAAGTTTTGACATAGAAATAAGAGACTCAGCAGTTACAAGCGTATAGTTTTATTAGTTCGTTGGTTGCGGGGGATTATGATTAGAAAGGGTTGTATACAATTTCATGTAAGCATTTCAAGGGACAGCAGATTAGCAAAAGTCAACGGGATTACTTTCTGCAGCATTATGCCACATAATTTATAAAGTATGCAGGTGCAGCTGATTGGAGTTAAACTTCGTATTCCTCTTATCAAGATGCATGTGCCAGATCAGAATCAACAAGGTGTCGCCCTAACGGGACGTAACCGTACTGGCCCGTTATGCAGCCGCCGAGCTATAATTAGACTAAAGGCCGCATGACGTCATCGCCTGGCCTGCGCGCATGAAGCCGCCTGCAGGCCTGCCGTGGGGAGTGCTACAGACCCCAACAGACGACGACGACGACAGACACCAGCGACCGTTACTAGTATGCCCCCTACACTGTGTAGGAGGGCCAGTAACAAAAGGCCAGTCGGCCTCTTACAAGCTGCATCAATATATAATCATCTGCTAGATGGAGGTAGTTAATTAGCATTAGTTCTGTTTATGCCAGTCAACATCGATCGCCGAGAGCTGAAACTGTTGGTACGAATTTTTAACGACGCCGCGGCGCCAATAAACGCAGTGGCGACTGATGAAAGTGGAAACATAGCGGTTCCCAGCGAGCGCCAAGCCCGAGACCAACGCTTAGCCGGGTGACATCGGCCGGGCGGCCGGCCAGTCGGACGGTATTGTGTTGTGTCACAGTGATCAATGCAGAGCGGAACCGTTCCATCCGTCACGCTTTATTGAACCGTGTCGCCGTTGACAACGGCGTCGTGACACAGTTGCTGCTGCTGCTGCTGCTGTTATGAGACGCCTGTACTGACTTCAATCACGCCAGTCGCAACTAGCGCCGAGCAACTTCGACACTGCTATCCGTGTAAATGCAGACGAAATAATTTATGACAGAAAAACATCACAAAGATGCGGTTTATAATAAAAGTTCATTAGATGAGGAAAAATCTGCTGTCCGTGTTTGTACTTCAGTATTGTCCATAAATGGGATTTGCTCCTTTGAGTCAATGTTGGCGATCATAACGCTGGCCGCGTCTAGGGGAAGCGTAATGTCTGGCGTCTGTCTGTCCGTCCGTCCGTATGTCACTCTGTCCCGTCTTTTTCCTGAACTTAATAGAGCGCGCGGCGCATGCTCAATGTGACTCACCAGGGGGCAGCACGCGCCACGGCCAGCGTACATTTCCGTCCGAGTATTACGAGGACGGACATAGTCGTTTTGTCATTTCATGCCAACAGTAAATTAGCGTCTTCGATCTGTTTGTTTTGTCTGTCACTCAAATCACGGCGGTAAGCCACACGAGGTTGCGGGCGAGAAAGAAGGCAGCCGAGTCGTTGCGTATCGCGTGACGCTGGCGGTGTCGTGTGCGCGTGGAACCGTTGAATAGCGACCGAGTTGAATGGAGTCCTTAACAATTGCTCGATCAAACGATTTATCGCTCAGCATGCGGCGGCAAGGTGTGCCTGGAGATGCATGTATACCTGCCGGGTGGTGACTAATTCAGGTGTGACACGCGTCGCCGTTGTGTGACCCGATCAGTGAACCGTCCTCTTTGACGCTGACTCGTGGTATAGAAATTGGTATAATTATCGCATCGCAAAGGTTCTTCGCAAACTGTTCGTTTATTTGTTCTACTTGAGTTGACTATATTGATTCGTTGTATCTTTTTGCTTACTGTATACATAAGATAATGATTCTACTTTTAATAATGTACATAATATTTTTATACTCACGTTCTACGAAATTCCGGTAATTTTCGATTACTTATAGCGTGCAATAAATTCTTTGCCGTTTGCGCTGCTGACAACGTTGACGCCATTTATATGACAAACGTGCATGAATACAAATTTAAAAAAAAATGATATTATGCCGTAAGAAAACAATGAAGGTGGGTACCAGACATGAAGTGAACAAATCGATTTGTACACGTCGCAGTGTCGGCGACTAAGTTCACGGATGAGGGACGTGATTATATTGACCTCTTCTAGCAGGCGAAGCATGTCGATCAATGTACCTCGTCATTGTTATTCGTCGCTCAATACGCTCCAGTTCCAGACACTCCACCGTCTTTTAGGGCTGCCACTAATTAGCTATCGACGAAGCGACTGCGGACGCATGACTGGAAAGACCAGTATAAAACTGTATAACTGAGTCTTGGCGTACCATCTGCGTTATTTCGTGCTTCAATAACATTATTCCATAATGGTTATGCTGAAGCGATAACAATCGAGAGTATAAATGTCATCTAAGTAACATTGCTTTGCATGACGAAAAATCTGTTAAAATGAGTAAGTCCAGACAGTTCTTATCGTCCGAAAAACGTTCAACCATTCTACAAACGTCACGCTCTGCTGATTGTATAACATGCGGAGAAAACACGCTTGTCTTTCAACGTCACATTGGACAGTCGTTTGCAGTCGCCGCGTTCAACTTTTTCTACAAACTGGCAAAATGGCGAATCATCATCATCATCATCATCATAACAGAAACTTGTAAGGCGCCCCTTACAGGGGCTCAGCGGCGCCGTACAATCCAATGCCAATAATTACACACATAAAAACTAACAGTAAAATGCTAAAAACTAATTTTAAAAAGTTACGACTATAAAAGACTGAAGAAGTGTGTCTTGAGTTTCTTGCGGAAGCTGGTAACGAGAGGACATCAGTTTAATGTCAGATGGTAGTGCATTCCAGGCACGTGGCCCGGCGATGGAAAATGCTTTGTCAGTTACACGAAGCCGGGTACGTGAAACGACGAAGTTGCCGCGCACACTGGATCGAAGCCGGGTGTCGTCACAGCGCCGGACAAGTTCTGACAGATATTGTGGAGCAGTACCGTGACTGATGTCAAACATTAAAGTACACTGCTCAATACTGGCAGCCAGTGGAGCTGCTTCAGGAGAGGTGGTGCATGGAATGGTCGCGTGATGCGCGGACGATGCCATCGCGAGGTCTAAGCAGACACAGAGTCCGTCTCAGCAGACGGCGATCACGTGGCGTTATCGTCAGCTGCAGAGAGTGCCCGTCTGTCGTGATGACGTCATCTCGCTGGTCATTGACGTCATCATCATCTCTGACGTATCGTTACACAACGAACATGTCAGCGAATCCGCCCGGACTGTGATCGATTGAAAATCTTAAATCGACAGTATGACGCTTCGCCCGCGTCTTTGTAGACTGCCAGGACGATTATGGGCCGAAACCCGCGTAATTAACAAGATATCGCCCTAACGGGACGTAACAGTACTGGCCCGCCGTGCAGCCGTGGAGCTATAATTAGACTGGAAGCGGCATGACGTCATCGCCTGGCCTGCGCGCGTGAAGCCGCCTGCCTGCAGGCCTGCCGTATGGAGTGTTACAGACCCCGACAGACGATAGACGACGACAGACACCAGCGATCATTACTAGTCTGCCCACCTACACTATGGGTAGGCGGCCCAATAATAATAGTCATGCATTCCACTTACACTGCCCAGCGTTAGGGAGGAGGTGCGCGTGTACACGTGTGTAAAGTGTAAACTGTCTTGTACACGTTTATAAAATCATCGACAGTGTTCACAAATATGGCAGTGATGACAAATTTCGGTGCTAAAAATACGGAACGTGATCAACAATAGCGGTCAACAACACAGTGTAAGATTTTTATCCATAGTTGTTCCTTTACTCTGAGTACATCGGTGACCCGACAGTAAACTGTAAGTTAGTTGACGGATGTATGTCGAAATGTTAAATTCAGGTAGATGTCAAATTTTAGGTAGATGGGGACGTCACCAGCAAACCGCAATCCGTCTGTGGACCGTTAGATAGGGGAATGACGTAACTACAACTTTGCCGCTGGAAGTTTTCACCAAATTCGAAGAGCATGTTGGGGAGTCCCTGTATATTGACATATTTCTGGACAACGTTTGTGTACAGCTGCCTGACACGTGTACACTGCATGGTGTACGCAACGATGCGACGACGTGACGTCACACTCGTCATCGTAACGGCGTTGATGACGTCATGTGGCCGAGTGACAAGCGGCAGAGCACTTCCGGATCCGGTCCACTACGACATGGATGAAAAGTTGCCGGTGGGAACTGCAGTGGGACAAGGTATGGTCGTCGACGCAAACCTCGCTGCGATCTACTCGACGTCGGAGCTCAGTCAGCTGCAGTTCAGTCTAGTCCGAGGTCTTCCACCTGATCTCACCTCTCAGTACTTCACCATCGACCAGCACCCCGGCCTCGTACAGGTAGACAGTCATTGATTCTGTTATAGCTATGGCGTAATTTCTTCGATTACTCAGTCAATCAATAATTTGCTATGGCATGTCCAATCCGACGTTCACGGGCGCCTCACAATAGAATAAACTAGATGCATGGCAAAGTCCTGCAGCTTGAGCCCGCCCGGCATTCTGTTGTAGACTGTAAGCTCATGCCACTAGCCCACTACATAACACGTGCCGAAGTTTGCCTGCTGTCTGTTATCTAACGTCCATGCGGTAAGGATGGCAGTGTCTTCCAATACGAAAATAGGCGTTTTTTAATGGCGTGGATCACTTTAAGCGCAAATTTTAGGTAGATGAGGACGTCGCCCGCAAACCGCAATCCGTCTGTGGACCGTTAGATAGTGGAATGACGTAACTACAACTTTTCCGCTAAAAGTTTTCACCAAAGTTCACCAAATTCGAAGAGCATGTAGGGGAGTCCCTGTATATTGACATTTTTCTTTCCGATTGTTGACTTCATGTTCCATTGCAGAGATATTTTTGGTCAAAGTTGAAAATCTGTCCCAAAAAAGCGATTTTTGCCCCAACCCGTGGGGGTAAACGCCCGGGGGACTTGGGACCAAATTTTTCAAATAGCTGTCATAAGTGAATATGTGTCCAAGTTTGGTTGAGATCCGTATAGTGACCTCCGAGATTAGGCGTCGAAAAAAAGAAGAAGAAGAAAGAAAGAAAGAAGAAAGAATAAACCACAGCGGTAAAACATAAGCCCTTCGGCATCGCAATACCGGGCGGGCTAACTAAGCGAAATTACAGTAAGCAAAATGCACTGTACCTTGGAGTAAAACGTAGAAAATAAAAAAGTTTTAAGACGGTTGCAAAACGAGCAAGTAGGTGAGCAATGAAGTGCAGTCAGAGAGGAGTTTCACGGTGTGGGTTCAGCAACAGAAAATGAATTGTCAGTCAAACGCTTATGCGTTCGTGGGACAACGTAGACATAAAGCGACGCAGTTCGCAGTCGATGATTAGAACAGACTTGACACTGTTCAGCCAGATATTGCGGGACTGTACCATTGAAAACACGTTACATTACAGTATATAGTTTGTACGTAATTCGAGCTTTGCTGATTAGCTCTTGCACATCTGTCGACGTCTGTCGCTATGTCCTACCCTAGTAGTTACGCGAAAGGTGAAAATTGTGACGCATTGATTCACACTCTGTTCTGATTAAGTTAAGGTTTTTACGTCCGACCCGACACAACATAGGTCATTTCGGAGACTTTCTTCCCGGCCAATCTCTTGGCTTAGTACTGAAAAACTGAAACAAATACAACAAAAACCAAACGTGCATTCATAACAAAATATACCACAACATAAAATTAAACACAAAAAACTAAAGCCAGGTTTGGTCGCCTCCTATGGAAACGGAACGGGTCTATTCTGGACGAAGTAGACTGATAGATAAGTCAGGAAGTAAACGAATAAGGAAGTAAATAAGCTAGAAAGAAAGCATAAGGAAAGAAGAAAGTAAGGAAGGAAAGAAGTGAGGAAGACAGTTAAATAAACACACAAACAAACGATTTATACAGCGCCGAAATCAACACATGAATCACGGCGCATTGCCGCCCCGGAGCCCGTACATGGGCCATTCTGTTCTGAGTAAAATAGGCCTACTCAGATCTACATGTCAATTAATCGTCCGTCACTGGTTACTTCGACAGACGGACAGACAGACACACGATGACAGCATATACAGCGCTAGCATAGCGTCGCGCGGTAAAAATTCACACCACACGTATACCTGCATATTTAACACTTTAATTAGAAACTGACTAGTTTTGATTTTCGAGAAATGTAGACAAACAGCGAGAACTGACGGTCGATGTGGTGTTAGTTGAAGTCGGTGGTGGACCGCGATCAGCTGTGCCCACGCCAAGATGCGTGCCAGTTCGACTTCGAAGTGCTCATCGGTCCCGCTGCGCTGTTCAACATCATCAGCGTCAACGTCACGATTCACGACATCAACGACCATCGTCCGGAGTTCGTCGCCTCCCGGCCGCTCACTCTCACCGTCTCCGAGTCGGCTCCGCCCGGCACCCAGTTCCAACTGCCGGCAGCCGTCGACGCCGACTCGCCGGCGCTCGGCGTCGCGCGCTACGAACTGTTTCCGGTGACCGTGAGGTCGGTGTTCGGTGTCCAGTGGCGAGCGGCCAGCGACGTGCGACTGGTCATCGTCGGCACGGCGCTTGACCGCGAGTCACGTGAACGCTATAACGTGACACTGGCCGCATTCGACGGCGGCAGTCCTCCGCTCAACGGGTCGACGTCGGTCAACATCATCATTGACGATGCCAACGACAACGCTCCAGTGTTTGAACGAGCAGTCTACTCAGCTCACGTCTACGAGAACGACACTGCAGGTATAACGGAAAAAAGGAAAGGAAGCGTATTTATATAGCGCCTTTTATATACTATGTATATCTCAAAGCGCTCAGGCATGGATCACACAGTTTTACCTGCAAATACACCATG
>Ga0209780_1004159_pt1 | contig 11062 bp, 7 predicted proteins | sample WorMetexBAHAMAS2_FD_187384 | JGI IMG/M metagenome (GOLD analysis project Ga0209780, IMG submission 187384) | Marine gutless worms symbiont microbial communities from Max Planck institute for Marine Microbiology, Germany - Inanidrilus exumae... | ecosystem: Host-associated > Annelida > Digestive...
CCAAATTTGGCATGGTGACGCATATTGACCCTCCGAATGGTGTGGGCAGTTTAAATTTCCAACTTTTAAAAATCCAAGATGGCGGGCGGCCGCCATTTTGAAAAATAAAATAACGGCAATATCTCCGCAACGGCTTGACTGATCTGCATAAAGTTTGGCTCGGTGACGCACTTTGGCTCTCCGAAGGGTACGGGTAGTTAAAATTTAGAACTTTTAAAGATCCAACATGGCGGACGGCCGCAATCTTGAAAAATCGAAAAACGGCCATATCTCCTCAGTGGTTTGATCGACGGCACGGAATTTGGCATGACGACGCATACTGGCCGTCCGCAGGGTACGGGTAGTTAAAATTTCCAACTTTTAAAAATACAAGATGGCGGACAGCCGCCATTTTGAAAAACATCGAAAAACGACCATATTTCCGCAACGGCTTGACCGATCTGCATGAAATTTGTCTCGATGACGCACGTCGGCCCTCCAAAGGGTACGGGCAGTTACAATAATTTCGAACTTTTAAAAATCCATGACAGCGGACGGCCGCCATCTTGAAACATGGACAAACGGCTATATCTTGGCAACGGTTTGACTGATGAGCGCGAAATTTGGCACGATGACGCTCATTGGCCATCTGAAGGGTACGGGCAGTTAAAATTTAAACTGTTAAAAATTCAACATGGCGGACGGCCGCCATTTTGCCATTTTGAAAAATGGACAAATGGCCAATGGCCATACGTGCTAACGTAGAGTCGCGCGGTAAAACTGCTCACAGTTTATCAGGTAGAAAAATCGTATTATGCACGTAATTTGTAGTTCCTAATGCAAGACACGTAATGGAAAATGCGGAAAGTTAACGCGTGACGACAGTGAGTGAAGTGCGTTTAGAAGGGCTGTCTTTACTTCGTACCGCTCTGGAAATACGGAGCCCCATTTTTGAAGCACGTGAAGTTAGGCCTATGCGCACTAGGCCTATGTTAAATACTCCCTGAATCCACTAAATGTATAGTTTAAGCGAAACGATGTCACTGTAATCGAATGCTGATGCTGACGGTAGGCCTACGTGCAATGCGCAGCAAAAACGCAGCAATCACGGGAGTCTCGAAATTGCCAGTCAAATCTTTGATGTAGTACGCTCGATATCGCTCGTTGCCGTCAGCCAATGACGTGATGATGACTGATCACGTGCTAAAATAGAGTCTGTCATCACGTCACACAAAGTGACAAAAGTCAAGAAAACAGACCTCAGTCAAAATCAATAATCACAGTGCAGACCACACTGAAATGGTTAACAAGACCTTTTACAGTGAATAAGTCTTCGTAGACTAATTTGCTTGTCGAAAAGTGCACGATAAGTTTTGAGATACCATAATTGTATGTGAATGTGGATATTATGCACTCTGTACGTCCACAAAATTCCAGGCGGGAATTCTAAGAAATTATGGTTTTCCACTTTATTTTTTTTCTGAATTCTGATCGTTAGTATTACGTAAAGCTCATCTTTCAGAATTTAGTTTTCAGTCAACAGCACTGAACAGTGAGCAAAGTATAGGCCTATTTCCGTTATATCTTACCAGTTTCCATACCACAGACGTAGAGTGGCAGAACTCCGTTAAGCCGACAATACACGGGCCTGTATTGACGGCCGACAGTGCATGGTCCTGCGACACAATGTTGGCCGTCAATGTCGGCCGACACTGACGGCCAACATTGTGTCGCAGGACCCTACACTGTCGGCCGTTAATGCCGGCCGTCAAAAAATTGCAGCCAACACGGCCTAAAATGTGAGTAGGACCTATAACGAGCCGAAAATTTGGAGATGACGTATATTTTAGACGTTGCAATAAAGATAATCTTTACCGTGAGACGTTATGTTAGCGCGGCATAAATTTTATGCTGTAGTCGTATGTCTTTCTGTCTGTCCGTCACACGCCGGTATTGTACCAAAACAACTAAAGTAGGATCACGCAAACAACGCCAAACGATAGCCCAGGGACTCTAGTTTTCCGATGCGAAAGATCTCAGCAAAATTTGTACAGGATCACCCCCAATGGGATCGCCAGCTAGAGGTAGAGTAGGTTAAAATCGGCGATTTTTTACCAACATCTCGCTATATCTCAGAAAGGGTGCATCATAGGGACATAGTTACGCTACGATACGATGCGATCCTACGTGCGCTCAAAAGCTGACGAAATGGCCAGCTTAGTGTAGTGCACAGCAGAGAAACAAAAATTAAGGAAAAACTAAAAACAAAAGCCGATTAGCTCAGAAGAAACGCTGAGGGCAAACGTCCGTGAAGGAGGAAGGCTAATAGGACCTCATGCGCTCCATCGAATGGTGCTATTTCCAGTGACATTGAGTGACCCTAACCACCTCGTTTTCGACATGTTGTACTGCCTTTCATATCTTCGTAGTGAGTGAAAATAGAGACTTCAAAGTTGGTACATTGGTTGACGCTAGCAAGTACTAGCACACGGATAGCAAACCGTCCCCGAAAGAGGCGTGATTAGGTCACGTAAACCATTTAAATTTTGGAAGGCACCAATCACATCACTGGAACGGCTGCAGGTAGAGATCTCACGTCGATCGTCTCAGGTGCTGACAACTTAAGTGGATGGTCAGTGTGATAAACTGGTGACGGTCGTCGGTCATCAGTTTATCACATTGACCGTCTACATCTGTGTACAACACGGTGGGCGTGAGGCACCGCGTCGGGGGTCTGTCAGCGGGAGAGGAGACTTGTTGTTATGGCTGCAAAGCAATATAATTATTTCCCATTATTCACGGTAAACAACAATGGATGTGTCCTCAAGCAAACATATAAGTCCAGTATATTCTAGTATACAATATAAACACTTTGGCACTAATTTGCAAATGGAATTTTCGAAAATTTTTATGCTAAAGAGGAATTTTTAATTTTTAAAACGGGAATTCCTGGTTACCCTTGGTGGCTGCAGCAGAATGTCTCTGACACATTGTACATGTTATGTGTTGTATATACGCAGGTATCTGGCGGGTTATGACGCGGTCAAGCCAGCACAGCACACAACGCCGATAACAGCGACAACTGCTAAAATACAAAAATCGCATAAAACACTAAACATTCAACAGTCATTAGAACTGTACGCAGATGTCATTAACCTTATCTAGGAAGAGTCATGTTGTATTTTCTAGTATCTGTACTCAGCCACTGAATATGCACAGGCTCCTATCTGTAGGCCTCTACAAGATCACATATTTTACTCTATATCTTACAGGACTAACTTTATGTACGATAACAAACATAAGTGTGAATACGTTCTTATTGTGTTGAGTCTGTCCTTGTTCCGTCATCAAGGACATTATGTTTTGTCTCGTTGTTGGTTTTCTGTCTGTCTCTGTTTGCGAACGGAATTACCGGGAAAATCAGGCGATAGACAAAAATTGAAATGAACTGGGAATGATATGAGTCCGGATGGAGATCAAGAAGTTTTTCAGGGCACCTGTTAGCCATCTATAGAGCTTCACTGACATTCAACAAGTGGCGACACCTATGCCTCTGGAGTTTTGAATTTTTTAATGCCTTCTAGTTTATTCAGTATTCACATAAAACGTCCAGCGATTGAAACATGCATCCACGTGTGTGCATACGACAGTGTAGCCTATTGTCGGATGTTCTCACACAAATAGCAACTTTACGAGGCGTAGAACAACGTCTGTAGCATGTAGTGAGGAGTGCATGTTGACAGTAACCATACCGGGTATTAAGATGCGAATACAGCAAACAGTCATGACGTAACAGACAAACGAAGCCCATTAAGACAATCTTAATTAAGTAGAGTTTATGAATACAGGCCTATCTGTGTGTATGCGTGTGTATGCATGCGTTGGATACAGATATGAAATATCGCGATTTAATTCTGCCGGCATTGGCCACTAGCAGTAACAGGTGATATGCGGTGCGCGCTGTCTCTCCATCTTGTAGTGCGTCACATTCGCAATGCAACAACAACATTACTTCATATGACTACGTTTACACACACACACACTCGCAGACTGTCGACCGTGCTGTTCCGTAGACGGTCGTTTTTGTGTGAAGACGATGTCATACCAGAAGAAGCCAGAGTGCAAAGACTCACGCCGGCAGTGTTTTTGCCGCTGGCTGCGTCCCCATAACTCCGCGCACGGAAAAACTGTCGCGCGTGGCTAATGTCTCGCGGCAGAAGTCATGCTGAGAAAACCCGGTGTTGCTGGTAGGGCCTATGGCTTGTGCGACGAGGCACAGCAGCAGGGAAAACACAGCGTGGCTTATATACGCAGCCAGCGGCAATGTTTTTGTGACTCGTGACCTTGACCTTTGCCCTTTTGACCCCACAATAAATGAGTTCCCCGGACTCATCGCGGAGCGGTTCTACGTCAAGTTTGGTGATCCTAGCTGCATCGTTTTTTAGATATCGTGCGGATAAACAGAAAAAATCAGCGGTGAAGTAAGGACTACCGCCGCGACTGCCGACAGTGTGGGCAACACTTCGGTTCAGAAGCAGTCTGTAGCGGCTGATGCAGTCGCGCTTCTGAGCACTGGCAAATTGTGACGTCGATGTTCCGGTATGGCGCGCACTTGCACCGCGTCGACGGTCGCTCCAGACGTCGTTTCAACGACTTCCTCAGAGCGAACAACAGTCCATGCATCATCAATGTCCGGCGCGTCGGTCAATGTGCGATGACGTCCGGCCACGGCCAGCTGGTCAGTATCGACGTCGCCGCGGTGTATCGCCAGCTCGTCGTTGTCGACGCTCAGCGTCTTGGTCGTCGTGAGCGACGTCACTGTCATGGCCGACCGACTGATGGACAGTCGAGCTCGCAGTCGCTCGTTCCTGAGCGGCACGGCGACGAAGGACGCCGTGAGCGCTGCGGCGTTGAGTGACGAGCGACGAGATGACGTGGACAGTCGTCGACGTGGACGACAGCGCAGCAGCGTGTCACAGAACGCGCGACGGTAGCGGCACGACATGACGTTGTACAAGATTGGATTCACAGTCGAACTCACGTAGTACAGCACTCCTGTACACATACATGGCTACGCAGACTAACAACGACGCACTGCACCTCTCAGTTAATTCACTAACTGTTGGTAATTCATCGGTACAGCTAGGTATGGTTTTGTGTTCGGTGGACTCGCAAATCGCAATGGAGAGGTCGTGTGGTCGCTTCCCGGCTGGTCCGCTTTCACACAACGATGACCTCGAGCACGTCGTTCACGCTCATCAAGCGGAGTAACTTGGTTCCGTCCAAAGAGCGTTGTTGCGCTGCGGTTGGGAAAGTAACCACGGGTCTGACAGTAAGCAACGGCAGCCTATCGCCAACCCTACTAACAGCGTCACCTGCCGTCACCCTGACTGCACGAGACCGGGACCAGATAAGAAACCTTTCGCTTGGGACTACGCTTTCTTCATCGGGTATATATTTATTAACCTCAATTAAAGTAACCTCGAAGTACTCACTCTTCATCCGTCGTTACTCTTGCTCGGCCACCGACATCATCGGCTCTAAAAATAACTGATCGCGCCTTTCGTTATACTACACCTTGTCTCTGGAACCAACTCCCTTTATCTCTTTCGTCAAACTCATTCTGGTACTAGTTCCTCCAATTCCTACTCAACTACTTTTTCCTCTTTTGATTCACCACTTGGCTCACCCATAACTCCCTCACTCTTTCACTCCCGGCTTAAAACTATACCTGTTTCACAAATCCTACCCACCGTAGTTTCACTTCTTCCTTTCGGACTGCCTTCACGGACTATTGCCCGGACCGTTTCTTCTGAGCTACTTGTTTTTTTGCCTCGAAAGCCTTCGAGGCCAATTATGGAAATACTCCACAGGGCAAAAACGGAGTGCGTCTTCACGCGTTCGGCTATAACTCCGCCAAACGTGAAACCATTTGGATGAAGTCAGGAGCACTGTTAGCACATTGTTGGAAGCTGGCCGTGGCAGATTTTGGGCGCCATCCGCGCAGTAGTTTGAGAGGCAGCCGAAATTTTGTTTGTTTTCCAGGTAAATAACGCACGATTTCGCCCAATTTCCCGTCGGATAAATTTCACGAAATTCAACACAACAACGTCGATCGGCGTCGCCATGTAAACTTTCGGAACAGAATTTTGAAAATTTTACCATAAGGGTTCGTTTTTAAAAAATGCAACAGTTGCTCAAAAACTTTCCAGGTTTTGCGACTTCCGGCCGCCACAACTCAGCAATGATTACAGATCCTGGAAATTCACTACCAAATGATCCCCCTACAGGATGTCTAGTTTTCATTTTTACCGTTAGAATCAACTCAGTCTTTCCTCTGGACTGTACGCTCCGTACAGGAAGCCCACCCACAATTTTTTTGCGACGTCCGTAACTACGTATCATTATGGTATCGTATGGATAACGCTTACATCAGGCAGTCGCACGCAGCCAATCACCATCGACTATTGAGTCACGTGACACTATGCCTCATCGAATGCAGTAGGTAAAACAGCTTGTTGTCACATGTGCGTGCGCTGAAACAAAACTGAAATAACAAGGTGTCGCCCTAACGGGACGTAACACGACTGGCCCGCCGTGAAACGTTGCCGTGGAGCTATAATTAGACTGCAGGCGAAATGACGTCATCGCCTGGCCTACGCGGGTGAAGCCGCATGCAGGCCCGCCGTGTGGTGTTACAGACGATAACAGACGACGACAGACGCCGGCGACCGTTACTAGTCTGCCTGCGTACACTATGTGTAGGCGGGTCAGTAATAAAACATTTTTGTCGGCGCAGCGGTTGACTGACATTTTGTTTTACTTTCATTTGAGTAATAATTTTAGTTGAACTATAATAGATTGTTATAGCTATATGTACAGTCTCACACAGGATGACAAGTCAGCTCAAACGGTAGAGCATTGCTTTTATTGGACTCGTAATGCGAAGGTCGTGGGTTCGAAACCCACATCAGGTGCTGCGTTTTCAGTCTATTTTTATTTATTATTATAAATAATTGAAAATAAGCATATTTAAATTAATTTAAAATAAGCATAAATAAAATAAGACAAACATAGTTAATTTTAGCCTATATTGCATTTATTCTGGGGTGGGGTGGACAATTAATGGGAAGAATAATGCGGATACAAACTGTTGTTGGTATTACTATAGCAACGGTGTACGTCGCCGAAGAAAGAAATATAATATTGATGAAGGTAGGAAAGCGAAGTTAATTTAGGCTTTAGCATTAACTGGACTTAGGTTAAGGAAGTATATAGTTAAGCGTGCGATTCCAAAGCGAAGTCTGCTGTCTACGACTGCCTTGTTACGTACGACGATACAAGCATGGAAACTAGTCTAAGAGTCTACTCTATATACGCTACAAGTAACTGTCTCCGATTCTCTCGGGAGGAAAAAATCCCCAAAATTTCATATTGGAGTCTCAAAGGGCGGCTTGACACGGTTAAACAGCACAATATATCACAAATCTAAATCAAACTAATCATCTATCAATTGGTGATTTGTATGGCTTCAAAAAGTCTATAATTTTACGTTTACAGACAGCGGAGAAACGTTCGTACAAAACTCCGCACGACCATCACATTGGGACGCGTCCCATCATCACCTCGAGTTTATGTGGCTGTCCAGTGTCCAGAGTGCAGTTTGTTTGTCTGACATGCTTTGAGACTAATTACCGTGGACATGCACAGAGTTCATCAGTTACGAAGATATCGTCCGTCCGTTATTTCGGTGCGCAGACCGAAAACTTGTGGTTTATTGCCACGGCAAAGGCAACGATGGGCAGGAACGAGAAAAAGGAGTGAAAGGGCAGGGATAGGACAGTGGGAATGGGACTGAAAAGGCAAGGGTAAGTGGAGTAGACGGGAGATGGATGGATGGGAAGAGCCAATTAACATAATAGGTTTCCGATAACATATAGTATGTGGCTGCGTGTGGAATGCACGTAAACGAAATAGCGCTGAAATTTCATCCGGGCCGTCGCTGGCTGTTCCGTTGAAGCCAAAGATTGGATTGTGGTCGTCAAGCGTCGCTTGGGCCGAAGTGGGCTCACACCTTTTGTTTAAGTGTCTGGAGGCGTTAAGGCCGTATGTTATGAACAGTGGAAAGAGAGTGTTTTGTGGGGTGGGAGTTTTACATAAACTGTTCAGCTGTTCACCACCGACCACGTAAATTCCACACCCTCTGCACAGATACATCTCAGCAGACTTCCTGGCCTGTCAATCACAGTGCATTTAATTATAGGTTCGCTATTTGGCTATAAGTCTGCCTGACGCAACAACAATAACAAGTGGCCAAAGAATTTTGACGAGAGGCCGCATCGCTGGAGAGAATTTTTCACAGGAAAAAGTTAATGTGACAGGCCAGTCGGGAGCACTGCAGTCGGCTGCAGCAGTCGCGGATACCGTTATCGTTTTTGCTGTGTAGACCACCTTTTCAATGTGCTGGATGACCCCCAATGACTGTCCCTTCCTCATTGGGAATCTGGACTTCTGTGACATAATACACGGTTCCTTGGGCCCATCTGAGTCAGCCCCCTCCCAAACGGCATCTTGATCGGTTGAGTCATTTTTATAAGACTCACGAACGTGACCAACAGACAGACAGACACTGGCAGGCCATGCTACTCCGTCCGTAGCAATAGCTGCAATAGGCGGCATCTATAACTATTGCTGCGATGCGGCCTCGAGATCCTTTTTGCAGTACTTCTGAGCTGTGGAATCGTCGAAAATGGATCGTGCCGTGTAACCAACAACGTCTAAACACCGAAAGAACTGCTTGTTTAAGCAACGAAAACTTGGATCTTTTTGATATTTTTTAAACTCTACTCTTCCTGACCGAATACTACTACTACTACTACTACTACTACTACTACTACTATATGGTTGGTGCCCACCAAAATTTAAATGGCTCACCTGACCTAACCGCACCCCTTTCAGGGATAGTTTGCCATCCATGGGCTAGCACTTACTATCTTCAACCTACGTACCAAATTTGGAGCTACCGAATTTGAAGTCTCTATCTCCACTCACTATAAAGATATGAAAGGCGATACAAAATATCGAAAATGGTGTGGTTTGGGGGTAATTAGGATCATTCAAAGTCACTGGAAATAGCACCATTCGATAGAGCAGATACAAGTTCCTATTAGCGTTCCATAGTAACTATCTCCCTATCTTGCACCGTTTCTGATATATAGCGAGATATTGGTCAAAAATTGCCGATTGTAACCTACTCCACCTTTATTTGGGCGTCCCAGTTGGGGGTGACTCCGTGGAAATTTCGCCGAGATCTTTGGCATCAGAAAACTAGAGATGCTGGGCTAGCGTGATCTTGCGTTTAGCCGTTTTGGTACAGTGTCGGCTTGTGACATACATACATACATACATACAAGAGTTTTTTTGTATAGCGCATATAAATTCAATAGAGTCACTAGACGGACGGACAGACGGACGGACGTACACACGACGACAGCATATACCGCGCTATCATAGCGTCGCGCGGTAAAAACGGAAAGAAAACACGAAAAAGAGAACTAACGTGAAGAAACAAGCCTGCGTTAGTAAAGCGGTGGTATAGTTGTTGATGAAAAGTGATTTTACCACACGACGCTGTGCTAGCGCGGTATGGCCTTTCCTGTGTCTATCCGTCTGTCAAAAGTTGGAGTTCTATGAAAAAAGGCTGAATGTGTCAATAACGCGGCACGATAGCCCAGTGACTCTAGTTTCTGATAGGATCTTGATAAAATTATAACGGGGTTTTTGACTGGGGCACCGAATACACGTAGAATAGGAAAAAATTTGCGACTTTCGACCAACAATTCGCTATATCTCGAAACAGGTACAACACAGACACAGTTTCTATGGAAGTTGAACAGGAAGTCATATGCGCTGTATCAAATTGTGACACTGCCGATGACTTTGAGTGATCCAATCACCAACAATCCCTAATTACATTTTGGGTTTAAAAGTTTCGAGACCAGTTTGACCTCGATACCAAAATTTCAATGGCGGTCTCGAGATCAACATTTCGGTCTCGATCTCGGTCTCGGACAGTTGGTCTGTGTCTCGATCTCGAGGGTTTAACACCACTGCTTCGTTCATATCTCCGATTGGCTGAAGATAGATCTTCAAATCACAGGCTGCGCGGTAGCGTCAGCCCTGTGTTAACGGCGACTGGCTTTGTCAATGGGAAAAGCAATTTTCGACCCCACAGAATCTACACCCTCAACCGATCACCAAAAATTTGTCACAGGTGATTACGTCGGCGACTCCTACAGCTATGCCTAATTAGGCCACATACGTCCACGGGGGCTTTTGGGCACATGGGTGATATATAACCAAAATTATTGTTAATTATACCCCATTTTTGGAGGAACTCACCGACAGGTCAGACTCGACGACGGATTTTTACGCATAATGGCTCAAGACGACTCGGCGGAAATGCCTTCATCAACTATAGATACTTCATCTGAGTGCTAGGTAACAGGAAGCACCCTCTGACAACAGTCATCGGTTTCTTAGACGTTATTATGTAAGCTGGGGTTCATATTGCAGCGACCATAGGAACAACGCATAAACCAATGACGCAGTGCGTGCGCAGAACAGACAAGTCGATGGCATAACGAACCTCATTCAGCATTCAGCAACCGCACGTGTGTCGCATGCAGCTAACATTGTTCAGCATCGAACGCCAAAAATTCATTAATGTCGTCACTTGTGACATACAGAACTGACAACTGCTTGTACAGAAAGTTTCAGCTGCACACTGTCGTTAAAATACCGCACGACAGCAAGGCAGGTTTCAATCTTTATGCTGCATCGCATGCACTCAGTGCATAACATTACTGCAGACGGAGTAGCGTGGTCTGTCTGTTGGTCTGTCCTGTCCGTTAGTCACATTCTTGAGCCCTACAAAACGGCCGAACCGATCGAGCTGCATTAGGGGAGGGGGGCTTGGAGCAGACTCGGGTGAACCTAAGGATCCATTATTAGATGGGGGTCCAGATCACAAGGGGAGAAGCAATTTTCTAGAATTGGCCGGCCCATTCAAAAACATTGGGAG
>Ga0209780_1004160_pt1 | contig 11061 bp, 6 predicted proteins | sample WorMetexBAHAMAS2_FD_187384 | JGI IMG/M metagenome (GOLD analysis project Ga0209780, IMG submission 187384) | Marine gutless worms symbiont microbial communities from Max Planck institute for Marine Microbiology, Germany - Inanidrilus exumae... | ecosystem: Host-associated > Annelida > Digestive...
GCCTTCCCTTCCCCTCCCTTCCCCTTCCCCTTTTAAAGGGGGTTTGAAATCCTAGATGCTTGTAGGTGAGTTTTTGAGCATTTTTATGCACTAAAATGTTTTTTTGCGCAAAGCCAGTTTCGTGCTAAACAAAACAAATTTTTCAAGAGCAGTGCACTGTGCACTGAGTATTGACTCTGAGAATATTCTGTCAGTGACAACTGTACAATTACAATCAAACCAAGAAAATATCATACTAGAAAAATTTTAAGTGTTCCATTTTTTCCTATGGGTGCACTGCACCCATCGACCTTCTGTCTATTGGTGCATCGGCACCCACAGCACCCGGTAAGTCGACGCCTATGGTTAGGGCGTCGGACTTGCGACTTGATGGTCATGAGTTTGACCCCGGCTGCCGCACTATCGGTCGGTTTTATTTTAGTCGACTAAGACTAAAACTCTTGACTAAATTATCATTACCCACTAAAATTAAATAAAAAATGATTGCTAAGTTTAGTCGATTAGGTAAAAACTATGACGAAAATGAAAGACTGACTGAAAACACTGATATTACGCACTTGTGTATTTATTTATGTATTTATTTATATGTTTATGCATTTATTGCCGGCTGACACATTGGTTGTTGAAGGGTTGATTCTCTGAAAACACATGATTGGAAAACGGCAATGGAGAGCGATCTACGTAATGCTGTTTGGTATAGACCGGGACTTCAGAGGTACGCAGCGTAGTTTGGCTACGTTTAATGAAAGGCTGAGATTTTTGCTTCTGTCATGACTGATTTTGTGGACTAAGACGCCGACTGAATCTTCAGTGATAATTGTTTTTATTCCTAATTCTTTTTAGGCTGCATCGATTCGAAGCAGATAGTTAGATGCGGCTTATTGCTACAGACAGAGTAGAGTGGTCTGTATGTCTGTGTGTCTGTTGATCATGTTGGTGAGCCCTGCAAAAACGGTTGAACCGATCGAGATGCTGATTGGAGGATACACTCAGTGGGCCCAGGGAACCATGTATTAGATGGGGTCTAGACCCCCCAAGTGGATGTGGCAATTTTTGGGGTCGTCCGACCCGGTGAAAAGCATTGTGAGTCGCTGCTGTGGTGTGCGCAGCAAAAAGTCAATAACGGCATCAGAGAGACTGACATTTCATTTTGAGCCCATCTAGCACACTGTTCTATGGACCCACTTGAGTCTACCCCCAGAGGGCATCTCAACTGGTTCACCTGTTTGTGCAGAGTTCGTCTATGTGCCCAATGTACAGAGACACACAGACACGCAGACCACGCTATGTGAGACATCTGTACAATAGGCCGAGGCTACATCTATGCTGTGCATGTGATGTGTCTTAAAATTATGATAATTAAATGTCTGGATGCTGGTGTTGCAAATGTATACTCTACACTCTATGTTTATGCTTGTCGTACATAGGGATGTGGCACTGGATATATTATCACAACAAGACATTGGCTCGTTCCTGGTTCGAGACAGCACGACGCACCCTGGTTGTTATGCGCTGTCTGTTAAAGTCCCCAAGTACGACAATCCAGTGGGGATCTCGCACTACCTGATTACTCGGACGCCTCAAAATACTGTCAGATTCAAGGTTAGTTACCTCTGCTAATTTTGAAGGGGGTTCTGTTTCGTTGCCGTTTGTTTGTCTGTTTGTCAGCAGGACTACTTTAAAACGTCATGGGTAGATTTTCTTGAACTTTGGGGAATAGATAGATTTTGGAAGGGATCTGGAACGTATTCTGGATATTACTGGCCTTTTTAAGGTTTTCCAGTTGGTCAGCAGTACGATTTAAGATGCCACAAAATTTCCAGCAATGCCGCTGCTTTCACTTTCGTTCTCTGACTGTAAGTAAGTAACTTATTTGCAATCCGTTAATGACACTGCCGATTTTAATATGTTGTGGTGCAGGTATGCCCTCTGTTTAGTGCCAACTAGTGGATATATTTATCTGGCTTAGGCTTGTGGTGTGAAAGAGTTATAACTCTTTATGCTGCTATAATAATTTTTTTGATACTGGAATGTCGCTGCTGTGATGCAATAAATCTCTTTTGTCCTGCTGAACATTGAACATTGTTTTGTGTATGTATGTACTTTTTGTGACTAATCCAGCTGTTGTTGCCAAATCAAGTAAATCATTATTATTATTATTATTATTGATTATTATTAGTCGAAAGCAAGAGATTAGTTATGGCATAACGACGTAGAAATAGGTTCTTAAAACATAAAATGGTATAACTTCTTATCTAATTTCAAACGCATAACAACGCAAAGAAAACAAGTGTATCCTGCCATGACGTCATACATGAAGGAAATGGCCAAAGAATAACTATAACAAAAAGGCCAATAAACTTGTACGTTTTTTTAGCATTTTACGGCGTAATTTAGCAAAATTTGTTACATAGACGGGTTTATATTGCAGTAAGCAGCTAGAAACTACTTTTAATCAATTTGGTAAAAAAAATCGTTGCATATCATCTTTAACTCAGTCAGTGATGTCTGGTTCAAACAGCTTGAGTGTGTTGATGATGACGCTGACAGGGTTTGAACAAGGAATGGTCAAGTGTGGTTGCACTGATCACCCATCACACCGTCATGCGGGAACTGCTACCCTGTCTACTGCGACCACCGCGTCCGACCGATGCCGACTCCAAACACTGTAACAAGGAGAACCGCGAGTATTAGACCACCAAACGTCACCGTGACATCGACTCAGACGTTTCACGTGGACGACTCTCGGATACCAAGACCGGAAACGTCCTCTGGATCACCCAAGAAGCATTTGGCTGGATCGGATTCGATCTAACAACATCTTGCTGTTGCGTTACGTCGAATTTCTTCAGCACCGCGCTAATTGATTGGCTGGGAAGATCGTCACTGAAATAGGTCGTTTTTGCATAATAATTATTGCATTAATTGGAACGTAAGACCTCAGTCTATTACGGGATAGATATTTATGTATCAATTGTTGTTGACTTCAAATGCCTTCTATTTCAAGTTGTCATGTGGCAGTTGATTGGAATACTGTATGTGGACTCCAGGATAATATGAATAGAGTGGTGTTTTCCAAGGCCTACCAGAACCTACCAAACCTACCGCGCCACGCCCCCTACTTTCCTTATATGGAATAATTTATGTGACCTGGTATACCAGCGGCCTACCAGAAGCTACCGGAGTCAGACTGCGGTTGCCTAACAGCCACGCCCTGTTAGGTTCTGGTAGGCGTTGGAAAACGCCACTTAGGTCAAGTCCCTGCCCAGGGCAGCCGCCATACAAAGTGGCCATATTTGGCTTTAGTTTTATGTTCGTTTTGTGTTGAATTATCTTTGATTTCTGCGAAAGCCGGCGTTTGTTGTGTTACATATAGTTTGTTTAGTAACGGGCCAATATACTGGCCTTGAAGATCGTTTCTTAAATGCTTTTTTGTTAAAAATCAAGTGACTCAGTCATTTAAAGCACATTTAGCTATCACTTGGTGTTGACTACAAATGCCTTCAAGTTGCTTTACTGGTGAATTTCTGCTTTACTTGTGTTAGGTTCAGTGTCTTTTGTACCAAGCTAAGTGATTACCTGGAGAAAACGTCTCCGAAATGATTTTTTTGTGTCAAGTGTGACACAAAACCTTAGTGCGGTGAATTAAAACACATGTTGTTGTTGAATTCAAATGCATTAAGTTAGCGTGTGCCGGCTTATAGGTTGCCGTCCAGTACCGTTTGTTACTAGCACATCTACGAGCACTATTACACTTTGTGTAGAGAGAAGACTTGTCCTTTGAAACTGTATGCAGTGTGTCTATTGCTTTATCTGTATTGCCATGTGTTGTTTTACGTGGCTTTAAGACAACTACTCCACTTCGTCAGGCTGCGAAGATGGCATTCCCATCAGGGGTGCGGAGTCCACGGAGTCTGGATTCTAGCCCAGGGCCGGAGTCTGAATTTTTTTTTAAATCACGGAGTCGGAGTCCTGCCAAAAAAGAGGACGCTGCATAGGCCTTACCTCTTTCCACAGTATTACAGAATATAATGAAATAATGGATAGTGCGTAATAGTCGAAACCACGGATACACTGTCTCTTATTTGTGGCAATTTGTGGAATTTGTCTGTCTGCATCGTCTACTCAGTACACTGTCACAATCACACAAGTTCAGGAGTCGCTGTCCGACTTTAATCCGGAGTCGGAGTCTGGGGATTTTTAAGGGCTGGAGTCGGAGTCCCAATTTTTCAAAACCCTTGAGTCGGAGTCCCACAAAAAATGAGGACTCCACATCCCTGATTCCCGTCTTCCATTTGTGTTGGTGTTTGACAATGCAGTCATTTTATTTAAAGTATTTTTTCCGTCGTTTTATTTAATGCATTTTTTCCATCGGTTCACATAGCTCTAGATCATAATATACATCGCCTATTTTTATTGTTTCGTTGTGTGCTGACAATACAGTTCTAATTTTCAGAAGTCTGTTTTTGAGTTGTGCTTGTTTGCCTTACTGGAATTGTAGTCTCGAGTTAGAGTTAGTAATCCTCAGTGTTGACAATGTAACTGCCGCTCAGTCTATTTTTATCGACACAACTCTGATGTTATGTGCTATAAATAAGATTTTTCCTCGTGCTGTAGTGTTTTTTTTCAGTCAGTCAGTGCTGATTTTTTGCTCCAATTTCTACATTATTATGTCCAGTTTTGACACTGTTTCTGTGCTATCAGGATCTGCGGGTTTGGCTGCAAGGTGTTGTTGATATATGTTCACTTATATAAACTTGATGTGTCAGCGTTTAATGTCTGTGTGAAAATGTTATTGTTGGGGAAATTCGTTTTGCATACAGACATTTAATTCTATCGAACCTGTCGTTTAGGCTGCGTCACAGATAGCTAGATGCGGCCTACTGCTATCTACGGAGTAGCGTGGTCTGTCCGCGTGTCTGTCTGTCTGTTGGTCACGTTCGTGAGCCCTGCAAACGGCTGAACCGATCGCGATGCCGTTTGGGTGGGTGACTTGGGTTGGCCCAAGACACCATGTATTAGATGGGGGTCCAGATCCCCCAAGGGGAAGAGGCAATTTTGGGGGTTGTCTGGCCCATTGTCACCATTGAAAAGCATTGCAAGTCGCTTCTGCAGTGTACATGAATGCAGCAACAAAGTCAATAACGGCATCAGCGCGACTGCTGCAGCCGACTGCATTGCTCCTGACTGGCCGGTGTCACATTAACTTTCCCCCTGTGAAAAATCCGCCCCCTGTAATGCAGCCTATTGTCAGAATTCTTTGATCACGTGCTTACTGTGTTATTGTGTTGAATCTAGGTACCGCCAATGACAATCCGTTCATCGCATTTCCACTGTTGTGCCGCTGTATTGTTGGTCGTTATTTTGCTCTGCTGCTGATAATCATTATTACGTTGACTATAATAGCTGCGTTTTTATCGCTAGCCAGCCAGAGGGAAGCAGTTCGGTTAATTAAAACCAGTGATGTTAAAGCCTCCAGGCCAGACTGGCCTCCAGGCCAAAAATTTGGCCTCGGCCTCAAGACATTCTGGCCTCAGGTCAACTCAGCCTTTCGAGGTCGATAAACTGAGTAGTAAGCTGTAATCAAATGTTTGCTTCCTCGCACGGGCGGCGCCATCTGGTGAATGCTTACGAGGTGAAGGCCTGGTGTGGTTGATTGGGGCGGTGGTGCTGCAGCACCATTGGCTCTTGCCAATCAACTGCCACTTCCTGCGATTGTACAGCGCGGCTGGTCGCGGCATGGCCATGTAAGTAGCACTATAGAAGAATCCGACCTTTACCTTCAGCCTTAAGGTTTTGGCCTCGGCCTCGAATTAAAATTTAATATCATGTTTTATTTCCTTGCTTATATATTTACTTATTATGTGCTATACTGAAGCATTCATTATACACTTTTATACAGAGCATACTCACATTACTTATTTACTGATGCACGTGTTTATAACTTAGGCTGTGGAGTGAATTATATATACCTGGTTACCGACGTGTAGACGCCAGTCATGTTAAAGCCTCCAGGCAACAAATCAGGCCTCGGACTCAAGCTGATCCTGGCCTCGGCCACGAGCATATGGCCTCGTTTAACATCTCTGGTTAAAATTAACATTAACACCAACCAGATTATGGTTAACCAAACCAAAATAGTCAGCACTGCTGACATGAAAATCTTGTTCAGCCAATGTTATTTTAGCCCCAGCTGTCAAAGCCCAGTTGTGGTTGATCAGTCTACATAGTTACCGTCCAAATATGGCAAGGTAGGCGGAGCCCGGTTAATAGGTCAACCACAAGTTCACAACCGGACTCGGGTTGACGCTAAAAAACGCAGCTTATTTATATTACTATGCTACTTTATTTCTTCCGTCCTTTATATCTGCGTGTTGTGTAATATGTTATCCGCTATATGATCAATACTGTTAATGATGTTGGAAGGTGTAACAATAGGTATGTCCACGGCAATATCAGTCATGAATTTATATAGCGCATAGTAATGTGTACTGTATATGCTAGTAGACTGAGAAATGAAAAGTTGGAATCTTTCAAAAGAGTCTTTCGGATCAAGAAGTCGAAGAGTGTCTGGTAGCATCCCCAGTTCGGGCTCTGGGGCGTAGTCCACCCTGATTTATTGGTTGATTCTGGCGCTATATAAATCAATTTGCTTGCTTACTTCCCTTGTACTTAGTCAAGTTCTTTATAGGCCCATTCCGTTTCCAGGCCGGAGATCATAGGAGGCAGTCACCCACGACAGCGACAAGCTCTCCAGTGCATCTCACAGAGAGCGGGTGCTTACGGATTTGGGTGCACTGTAGTAGGCCACTGCGGCATGGCAACAGACCATATTTCCATGACTTCTGTTATTTCCCGTGACCTGTCCGTGATCTATTTAAATTTTGCAGATGATTCCAGGTTTTTCCAGTGAGCGGTCACCAGTCACAACGCTACTTACTGACAGATGATGATGAAGTTCTAAACATAACACAAGCACGAACGCATTGGGCGTTCTATACACTTCTTTCTCTGCTGACTCCCTTACTTTTTCACTCCCGCAGCTTAAAACCTCACCATAGACTCGCTTCTTCCCTCCGGACTGCCTCCACGGATTATTTCCCAGACCGTTTCTTCTGAGCAACTCGGTTTTGTTTTTGTTTTTTTATTTTTCCTTATTTTATTCCGCTTTTGTTACGGTGTGCTTCGTCATTTTTGAGTGCACATAAATATATCGTATCGTAATTAAGAACATAGAACATAGAAGTCAGCATTTCATAATAACTACAAAGTGGCCATCACAACATGATTTGGTATGGTGCTTCATTTAACATTATTACAGATAGGTGACATCAAAAATAACAAAAGATTAATGCACAACATATATAACAATACACAGGGGACACCCAATGCAACATGTACACATATACACGGTGGTGCAAAAACACATGGTCACTGACAACCGTATTTTAGTTCAAATTTGTCTGATTTTCAGAAGTCTTGTAGCATAACGAAAAGAGCAAAAAAGGAGCGATCAGTGATTTTTAGAGATGATGATGAAGGTGGCCGAGCAAGAGTAACGACGGATGAAGAGCGAGTACTGCGAGGACGTTGAGTGGAGATGAGATTATTCAGGTACGGAGGTTGGGTAGTTGTGAGTTGTGAACTGGTCATCGGGTTCTCGACTCCCAATGCCGTTCAGTGGGCTGAACAACCCCCAAAATTGTCCCTTCCCGTGGGTATCTCGACTCCCATGTAATACGTGGTTCCTTGAATGTGGCCAATGATCCAGTTTGTCGCCAGCCTGTATACAACTCTTATGCATTTAACAGATGTTAATAATAACTGAAAATAACCAGAAGAAGCCAGCACTCACAAGAGTGCAAAGACTCACGCCGGCAATGTTTTTGTGACTCGTGACCTTCATCTTTGACCTTCTGACCCCCAAAAAAATGTGCTTCCAGCACTCACCGTGGAACATTTCTACATCAGGTTTGGTGACCTAGCTGCATCTGTTTTTGAGATATCGTGCGGATAAACAGACACACAGAAAACTGGGCGTATGTTTGCCTTACGATGGCCGATTATCCAGTTTTTGGTCTGCAAACATCACTATGCAGTTAACAGCTAAGTACGTCAGTCCTTACTGTCGGGCCGAAATGTACGCTGGCCGCGTCGCATGCTGTCCTGTCCCCTGGTGAGTCACGATGAGTATGCTGACGGGACAGATAGATGGACGGACGCCAGACCGTTACAATACGCTTTCCGCTATACGGGGCCAGAATAATAACAGAAAACAATTATAACGTCTGCATTCTGCAAGCCAAAAGCCTCAACAAGCCGAGTATTTCCGCAGCATTGAAGCGATTTCGTGTCAGCCAACGGCTCGGATCAGTTTCTGCAGTAACGGAACATGCAAAGCCCTGCATGCAACTGGTATTTTACTAGTAATACAATATATACAGTGAATGAAAACAATTCAGTTACCATAAATACGACAGCAATTAAAATGATGATTGACGGTAGTTGATGGCAAACATCACTGAAAGATCCACGCCAGGCAGTGGCCAATCCAGTATTTCGAAAACGGCAGGTCAGACTAATCGCCACCGATCCAGCCACGTGCGCCTCAAATCGGCCAACGATCCAGTCAGTTCTTCCATCCAGCGAAGAAACGCGTTTCCGTAGCACACGGGAGCTGCTAATGTTGGCCGATGTTGAACGCAGCAAACGCACCGTCGAACGATCCACCGTTTGGCAACTGAGAGGCAACAGCGGCGGCACTAGGCTCCGTGGTGCCTCCTCCCGTACCACTGCTATCAGACGACTGGACAGAACTGTCATCATCACTTGTCATATCAGTTGAACCAGCGTCCACGTCCGTGAGTGTATTACTGGTCGGTAGCACGGGCCGCGGCTGACGGTCGTGTGATCCCGGAATCGCCTTCATCGGCTGCAAGTGCACACATCACCAGCATACGCAGGGTGTCAGCACGCTTGTTACCGACATTTTAAAACGTATCGCCGATATTCGATAACGATACTATTGTTGTACGCACGTGCGCAGTGTTAGAATTACAGATACCCCGGGTGGGGCTGGGCCCCCAATAGAGTCACCGACCCCGAAAAACAAACAAACAACTACAAACAGTAAACGATATATCCAATCCACACCTTGCCTATCGGCATGTGTGGATAACGAGCAGTCTGCGGTACCCAGAGAATTTAGAACAACTGGTTGAACAATTTTGTACAGTGAATGTCGATAACTAGCCGTCATTGTTTACCCTAGTCACGTGACCACCAGTCGCTGGCCCACATCAGCCTAGGCGCAAAGTGCAGCGCAGCCATTCTCGTTTTTTTTTCTAAATTCTCTGGCGGTACCTGAACTTTGGCAGTGGGCCGTCGTGTGTCCGCGTCCTGTCGTAGAGCGAACTGCGGCAGCTGCATTGCGTCGTTAGCGTCTTCGATCATCTGCTCGACGTTCTGTTCCGAGCTGCTTGTGCTGCTGCGGTGAGGTAACTGACTGGTGTGGCAGACCGCTTCTCGACTCCTACACATTGCATCATACACGCACTTCACTCTGTGGTGGCGGCGTGGCGTAGTGGTAGCGTCGTTGTTCTCGATCAACGAAGTTAACCTACGCTGAGCCCGGTTAGTACTGGGATGGGTGACCGTGTCCGGGTTCGACTCCCGGAGGTGGCACTTTATTTCGGTATGTAACCAACCACCCAGGTCAACTCAGCCATCTACCCTCCGTGGGTCGGTAAAATGAGTACCAGCCAAAGGGCGGTGATGTTCTGCGGCTGGGGAGTAAAGGCAGGCATGGTGTAATTTACAGGTAAAACTGTGTGATCCATGTCTAAGCGCATTAGAGGCGCTTTGCGTAAAAATGCGCTATACAAATCGACGTATGCTTCATCATCATCAACATTAACAAATGACACGATACAATGCCGAATGTTTATGGTGTACCGGGAAGATAACTGATGGTCAGCTTAAACTACCACACAAAATCATAAATGGTTACCAGAAGATAGAATTCGACGTTCCAGCAGCGACCTTCACCACCACGGACTTCAACCAAGACGTGATCTTGACCTTTGACTTTTGACCTCCCAAAATTTAATCAGGTGATGAATAGGGCTAGTAGTTATTCCCTGTAAGTTTCATCGAGATAACTCAAGTAGTTCATGAGCTATGATGTTCACTAGATTTGACCTTCATGGCCTGCTGTGACCTTGACCGACGACTTCAGTAATCTAATCAGGTCATCAGCAGGGTCTAGTGAATATTCCCTGTCAGTTTTATCAATATGTTTAAGCCATTCATGAGACACTATGGTAATAAATGAACGAACAGACGAACGGGACAGGCGAAGTACATATCGCCTTTGCCAACATTGTTCGGTGGCGAAAGCATAAAAATAAATAAAACTAAAAACAAAAAAAAACATCGCAAAGTTCGAAGTAGGTCCCCCGAAAAGCGTTTTTTGCTCCAGCCTGTAGGAGGGGGTAGACGGCCATGGGAGTTCGGACCAAATGTTTCAAATGGCAGTCATAAGTGAATATGTGTCCAAGTTTGGCTGAGATCCATTCGGAGATTAGGAGTTGAAAAAAAAGAAGAAGAAAAACCACAGCTGTAAAATAAAAGCCCTTCGGCATCGCAATGCCGTGCGGGCTAATAAGAAGCACACCTCTTATGTGCCACTTTAGGCAGGAAAACAAAGGTGAGCATTTAAAGGTCTGGCAAACGTTGCAACAGTCAGAGATATAACTCGGAAGACTACAGACGAGAGGTTCATCGGTCATGTAACAGAAACTACTTACTCATGGAGAAATATCTCGATGATGAACTTGCTGCCCAAGTACTTGTCGTCTGTAAACAAAAAAAGCTTCATCAGGTTAACCTGCATTAAGATATTACGTGATATTATTTAACGTCCACTACACAGCTTAATCAGCTGCACAGAATCATAACAGAAAACAAAAACAGTACTGTGGGGTCATCCAGTAGAAAGAATTAACTTCCAGCCATTAGACAGGCAGACACGTACTAGGCCTATAGAAATAATTTATAAAC
>Ga0209780_1004161_pt1 | contig 11061 bp, 7 predicted proteins | sample WorMetexBAHAMAS2_FD_187384 | JGI IMG/M metagenome (GOLD analysis project Ga0209780, IMG submission 187384) | Marine gutless worms symbiont microbial communities from Max Planck institute for Marine Microbiology, Germany - Inanidrilus exumae... | ecosystem: Host-associated > Annelida > Digestive...
GAGTACATACCTGTATTTAATTATGCACTTTATTTTGAAACTTCAAAAATCGCTATACCCCGCCTTTAAGTTACCGGCCACGAGTGTACTTCCGGCAATTTAAGAACACTAGCCCGCACTATCAAACGAAAATTACTGAACGTGTTCACCGAAAACTTAGTCAAATATGTTCTCAACAGTGGAGGTGTGTACGACATATTTGGGTCATATGCAGCACAGCGCCGGCGGGGGCCTGCCCCCCACAAAGGGGCCTGCCCCTGGACGCCTTCGGCGTCTCGAATTCGACGCTCGCTATGTGACCCCCTAAAACTCTCTTTAGCCCCCTACTTGTTATAGACTCTGGCGCCAGCGCTGATCGATGCAGCAGTTACAGGATTCGGTACATCCAAACGTGCATTTTAGATTCCGTTGACATGTATAACCAAGAAGACATACAGTTCAATAATCAATTTATTGTTAAGATACAGGTTTACTACACCTGGAAACTGTCGCATTGCTACAATTAAGACCGACTCATGTATTTCACTCAAAATTTCACCACGAATACGGAATGACCAGCACTAAAATAACAATTCAAATTAGTATCTTTTATCAACATAATAACGTACTACAGTCGTCATATATACAACGAAACAAATCTGCAATGTATGAAATCGTTCAGCAGTATAAAAATAAGAAACAGTGTTAAAATTAGGGTTAATAGTAACTATTTTATCACAGTGTTCATTTCCATCACACATCAAAAACTACAGTGTATTTGTATGTTGTGTTCACATTTCAACAGCTAGTTAAGTTTCACGTGGACTACGTCAACCTATCATGAACGCAATCTCCTACGAGGTACAGTAGCATCGCTCGAGTATAATACAACAATCAATTATGCAAAGTCTATAAACAACTATTACGCATAGGACAACATTTGGTCCATCAGACAACCTTCATAGGTTTTCATTTTTCAAACAGCTTTTCTGACCTAAGACCGTTTTTGTCTAGTTTACAGGTAAATCAACGTATGCTTTTTCTTCAGCAGAAATAACAAAAATAGCATCAATTGATTGCAAATTAAAAAAACAATAGTTAACACTTTGGATTTTGGAATATAAACGAACAGCCACTATACCTGAACATAAGCAGGAAAATTAGACAGCGATATACAATAGACGGACTTACTGTACTACAAAAAAGGAAAGTGCTGGTAAAAAAATAACAGACGAACTGCCTTATGGAAATGATGTCATCGACTTTATAAGAGAAGCACCCAACACAAAAATCAGAGAAAACAAAACAAACAGTCATACACCGGTATAAACAAAGCTCAATGTTCTGTTAAAGAACTATTCACTATTCATAATGAAAAAAATGTTTAAATTTCAAGGCTATAACATAAACATATTTGCACAAAAATAAATGTACTGTTTACGGCAGCGCAAGTAGTTAATGGCATCAACTGCTGAACTGAAATTATGCATCAAATTTCAGAGGTCTTTCAATGCATTGATCAATATAAGAAACGATGAAAACAAATGAAATTCAAACGTCATTAAAAGGCAATAGAGTTGCAGCAGAGACAGAAATGCAGAATACTGTCATTCAAAGCACAGCAAAATAATACTGTACTGGGTTCATCATGCAGTGTTTCAAAGACAAACCATTCCCGAGTTACTAACAACAAATAACATGTAGTCAGATATTAGTAATTAAAAACCCCTCACCTGCCTGCACCTATCACTCTAGCAATATTTTAGCCGATCATGAACGTTTTGGCTGGCTGTTACTTATTTATAGTTTCCAATTCAGAACTGCTTGTTAGCCACGGTGCCGCAAATGGTTTAACTTTTTCTCCACTTCATTTTCACATTTCAATCAATCCCAAACCATAACTTTGACAAGAAACAGCATCAGTTGATTGCACATTAAAAAAACAATTAGTTAACAATTAAACCTTTGGGTTTTGAAATATTTACAAAGACCTACTGGACTCCGCAAAAGGAGAAAAATTGTACAGCGGTATACAATAGCAGGACCTTTAATTAGTCAAGATCATCTACTTGATCACCTACTTGATGTTTAGCATTAGTGGTGATAGTTTTTTCTTCTTCTAAAAATAGTTCATTACCATGTTGACCTTAACCTTCAAACTCATCTAGACAGGTTCAAGATGTATCACCATGCCAAATGTCTATGTCAAAGGTCATTTCGTTCAAAGGTTATCATCCACACACGCACACACAACTGACCAACTGCTCTACGGACCACTAATGTCGTCAGTAATAATTAATAAATTAATAATCCATAAACATTGTTTAAACCAGTCTGTTTTGTGTTTTCCACAACGGGAGCAGGATCTCGAGCAAGAAATTAAGGACTGCTGAAGAGAGTTTATTATTATTATTATTATTACTGAGGGTATTTGTAAAGAGCAATGACATCAGAAATAGCAGTACAGTAGCCTATTGTCTACAATTATCTACATAAACTAATTGTCAAGATAGCTAAATGCCCTGATGCCATTTTGCAATGCCAACCAACAATGCTAATACAAGAAAAAGATTATGCACAATAATACACAGTAACTATAAGCAATTTAAATACAGAACACCTTTAGTAAAATACGCTGTTTACGCTGTACATATCCTTAATCAAGGGCTCGGCATAAAAATATCTGTAATGCGAGAACTTCTCGGCCACACTGAAGTATCCTTGGTCATATTCCCTTCCTGCGATATTTCTTGGGAAATAGCTCATCTGTCATTGAGTTTTTACTTGCCTGGAAATGGACTTATACAGCCTTAAACTTGTACCTCACCGGGTGAGAAAATCTACAGCTACAGATACACAAAATAAACATGAAATGTTAACAAATGTACATCAATGCACAAGAAAACGTAGTATCATTTTGATGATTCCTCGCCAGAATCCAAGGAATAAACCCATACTATAAGCAGAAGTTTAGATCATCTACTGTAAAACCCTCCACATTTATGGCATTAGAGGATCCTACATTAGTGAATCTGGTAGTGGTTACACTGTATTCATTTGTTGCTATTCAGCCATGGATCGAATTATCCACAATTACCTACAATTGTATCCATAATCCTAGCATGTTCGTGTGGCCTTTATTTCGCGAATTTTGCGAGTTAAACAAAACACAAAATTAAAGGATGTGAATATACGTTCAATGTGTACTGGCGACTTAAAACTACTCGTGTGTAGATATTGTGTGGTTAAAATAAATGGCGCAAAAATAATTTAGCATGTAAAGTCGCCGACCTTCAGGGCAGCCAAAATCTAAAGGGTTTTACAGTAATTGGTATAGCAACAACTTCAGCCATGGACCCAATTATCCACAATTATCTACAATTGTATCCATAATCCCAGCTACTGTAGGTAGTGACAATTTCACTGGCATAGGCTGATTGACTAAGTTAAGGTTTAACATGACACTTGACACAAAAATTGGTCGTTCTCGAAACGTTCTGTCAAGCCAATCACTTAGAGCATAGTACTGAAGAAACTAAACCTAATCCAAAACAGCAGACAATCACCGGCAAAATTAATAATACTAATAACCCAAAATAAACAATAAAAACACAAAAGCCACGTTTGGTCATGTTGCGGAACGTACAGCTAGGATACGGATCAGGCCTAGTCTTACAGGAGCAGCATTTAGATGCATATACACTGACTAGTCTGATGATGAATTAGACAGACGGCACCTGAAACGCATTTTGAACTGAAACCGTACAAAATGCACGAGATGGCAGTAATTAAATGCATCATGCCTTTACATTTGTGGCAGTGAACATCAACAAAGACGATGAAAAGCCAAAACCACCTTAAATGTCTGATTTTCTGGGCGGCAATATATAACCCCATGAAATTAATAATACTGCCACGACAACATTAAGCAGCTATCTTACTCTAAAATTTGCTAACTCGCTAACTACAATGGGGTAATCGGCATTTCTACGTTTAGCCTAACACTAGATGCAAAACAGCGTTATGATCATCAGGCATAGAGCGTAGTATCTACCATTAGTTGCCACATTACACATGTTACTGCAAAAGATTTTGAAAATATATGATTTGTAGTTTTGAAAAAACTCACTGCAAATTCAGCCAATGTTCAAAAAGTAGAGAATTGCTAAAATGTGATTCTGAATCATTAGTTTGTGTTGTAACTAGCTAATGCACTGGCTATCACCATACAAAATGTGTTTACAGTTATAGCCTCAACATTTAGCTTCATTAACAGTATCTTCAATTCTGGTCCTGCTTTACAATAATGACGATTGATTTATGCAAAAAATAAGAAATTAACTGTGATAGGTCGACGCATTAACTACTCAACCCCTTTCTTTGTTGTCATTGGCGATGCTTGTATGAAGTACACTGAAGCTCAAATTTTCTGGTGCGAAATTGCACTTGAACTCACAGATTCACAAACAACTAGAAGGTGATCAACGAGCTCATACCTCTGTGAAGCCTGAAACCAATGCCTGCACCAGGAAAAGTCAATGCACGACACCTGACACTACGGATTCCCAACCAGTCTGTTTTAGATTAGTTTACAAACCTAGACACAAATGTCCGCAAAAGTGACAGTTCATTTTCCGGAAGGCTAGTGGTTTCACGATAAACGAGTCACCTGTAATTTTGTGAGTAAAGATAATAACACAGGACAGAGAGATGGATGAACGAAACAGGTGGTAATGAAAGATGGAAGAACCGGATGAAAACGAGAGAACAGTTGGTACAGCATAACCTCGCTTCCAGGAGGTAAAAAATGACCAAAAGAATCATGTCTTAATCATCAGCACATACCAAATTCATATGACTCATTTCACAATGGAAATCACCGCACTGCAACTCTTTAATGACTGTGGCACCCGTCACGTCACGGTTGCGGCATACCAAGCACGAACTCTCCGACGCCAAAGTAGTAGACCATCTGAGCAATGCCGAAGAGCGGCGCCATTACCAGCATCCGACAGAATCCGCCCTTGAACAGTGCATGCCAGCCTTCCGTTCGGAATGTACCACTAAACACACGTACACTAGTATTACTAGCCACACACACACAGACATATAACCATTTATGGCCAAGTTTACAAGTTTTACTGTGTTAGCCGGCAACCAAAGTTAAGAACTGGAGGATCTGTGGAACCAGCTTCCTTGTGCTGACTGCAACTAGCACATATGGGTCAATAGGAAGATGTTCTTCTAAGCAGTGTTATTTACACTGTCAGGAGAACATGTTAGTGTTCTTCTGAACAGTGTTATTTACACGGTCTCTGTATACACGGTCTCTACACCATCTGTGTACAGTATACACCATCTGTGTACCACACTGAATAACAAGCCAGTGAATGAGTAACTTCTTAATGGCAGATCAGCACATTTAGAGGCCACTTAGTGCCACAAATAAAACTAAATAATACAAATTAGCCCCGTGTGGGAATGACGGTCGACTCTTCGCAACTGACATTTCTGCCAAGTTCAAAGTCACGTGACACAAAAACTAGGCTGAATATCAAAAATCCGGCCCGGCCCAATCAAATTTAGATATTGTGCCGGAGTTTAAGAATAAGTGGTCAGTTGCCAGCTCCCATTGCAAATGGCGGTGGAGACAGCATTTGAAAACGGTCGGATATCCAACATTGAAGGGTTCGTGACCTTGACTGTGGATCGGGTCATACTGCATACTGTCGTGCATCACTCATCGACCTCTACCTACATGTCAAATGTCATTAAAATCCAAGAAATTTTTGTGGACGGACGGACGGACGTACGTACACAAATGGTCGACCTAATAAAGTGAGAAAAGTCACCAGTAGGAAATGGTAAATGAAAAATGTAAATGCTAAGCTATAGAGCGAATAGAAAATATTCTTAACTGACAGTTTTACTGCATTAAAAGGAACAAAAATGCAAATGTAACTCACATCAAACAGTTGAAAATGCCACTGTACGCCTTCTCTCCATGTGCCTTTGTGATTGTTTGCAGTCGCGTCTTTACAACTACACACCACAACTAGAAGCTAGTTAGTTGGAGTTTAACGTCCCTTTTCAGCACAAATACGGCTATATCAGTGACAAAAGGTCAGGAGTGGAGAGCTATCCCTACCCAGTGAAGGAAGGCCAATGATATATTAACCTCAACCCTGGCCGCCTTTTTGTTTAACAGCCACCAAAAAACGGAAAGGGATCGAGAAGCTCATTTAAATTATCATGCTAGCGCCTACAACAGGGGGAGACAACTATCACACCGCAAGAAAAAACTAAATCAAATACGACATAAACAAGCACACATCCTTAACTAAAAATACACATAACACAAATCAACACATCAAGAAACGGAAGCCAGGTTTAGTCGCCTCCTACAACATCCGGCCTGTAAACAGAATGACTATTCTGGTAGAATAGGAAGGGATGGAAAAGCAAACAATGGATTAAGCGAGTAAGAAATGGAAAAAGGAAAAGTAAGAGATACTAAAAGATAGATTAGAAGGTGGGGCAGTGAAGGGATAAGGGGGTCGCCCGGGGCCAACGACCAGAAGTGTCAAAGCGTTAAATTCAAAGAAACTGGACTACACTCCAACTGTACATCATCCATTACTGGTAGCAAGAATGTAGGCATGACAAATCTTCACCACTTAACTTCACAAAATAAGACCATGCTCTACAACATGGAGATCATATCTTGATCATAGATTACTGTGACGTCACTTCGCCCTATCTATACAAAAGTCTCCACTGCTGCTGACAGACCCGCGCGACGCTGAGGCTCAGCGCATGCTAAATATTCCGTATCGCATCATATGGCAATCAAACCATTACTTCTACTCAGCCTAGCTGCTGAATACAGATCTCGATGGTGGGTGTGATCGACAGTTGTCCAGCGACCATTAGTAGTTTATGACACTCACCGGCGAACTAAGACCATCAGCCGTCAGAGAGATATGGTCGAAAATCGCTGTTTGAACCTACCCCACTTCTATTTGTCACCCCCGTTGGGGGTGACCCCATCGGAATTTCGCCTAGATTTCTGGCATCAGAAAACTAGAGTCACTGGGCTATCGTACAGCGTTGTTTGTGTGATCCTAGGTTTAGCCATCTTAGTAGAGCACCAACTTGTGACAGACAGACAGACGGACGGACACACAATAACGGCAAGTAGCGCGTTAGCATAGCGTCGCACGGATAAAAAAGGTTTAAACAGTGGTAATTCCCATGGTGATCTCGCGAGTTGACACCTTCTAAACACTACCTTTCCAGTGCCTGCCCTTCTTTCTTTCCACCATCCACAGCCTGGAGTTAAAAATGAAGCACTAAACGATAGAATAACGTCGTTACCACTATAAATAATCTACGATGTAATGTGTATGAAAGTTATTTATACCATCAAGTGGAGTTACACAAAGTGCTGCAAAGCTTCCAGCAGTAAAACCGGAGATGAAAGATACATAGAAGACTGCTGTTTCGCTACCTTCTCGACGTCTGCCCTGCATATAATGCACAACTGATGGACTAGAAAATCAATTCGTTTATACATGGCTTTTCACGATTACTACACTCAGTTTTTGTTTACCCAAGAACTGGAAAATTACCAGATAAACACTTCTCTATTGCACTAGTCTGCACTCCGCCCGAATGTTTATTTGTCAAAACACCCAATACAAATTAATTGACTGAGTTAAGGTTTTAAGTCCCACCCAACACACAATAGGTCATTTTGGCAAAATTCTTCGCAGATAATCTCTTGGCTTTGTACTGAAAAAGTAAATCTAATACAACAAAAGCAAACATTTGTCCGTAACAAAACATACTATAACACAAAATAAACACACAATAAACTTAAAGCCAAGTTTGGTCGCCTCTTGTGACCTCCAGCCTGAAAATGGAACTGGCCTATCCTTAAAGAAGTAAGTAAATAATTTATATACTGCGAGAAAGAACAAATGAATCAGGGCACAGCAATACAAATTGCAGACCGATACTTCTATCAGACCGAGTAGCAATCAACTGACCCATATTCACCTGGAAATCACTATCTAACCCTAACGTCAATGTGTACAGTGCGGACTCACTAGAACATTAAGGTTCGCAAAGAGCGGGAAGTAGATGACGGAGAAGGTGACGTCTCGTGCAGCCGTCGCACCAAAGCCTTTGTAAAGACCAAACAAGCCTCGCTGTTTTAACAACTGCAGCGCCAGACTGGACGCCGACAGTCGCACGACTCCGTTAGCGCCCGCCACGACGTCCGCGCCGCCGCTAGTCTTACCCGCTGTCACAAACAGTCACATCTGCTACCTTGCACGTTTCACATTTTTAGGCCACATTGCATGCATGCAGTGCAGAAGATATGGCCTACTGCTACAGATGTCACACGTAGCGTGGTCTGTGTGTCTTGGTCACACGGACATGCCCTGCAAAAACAACCGAACTAATCTAGATGCAGGTTGGGTGTCTGAATCGGGTGGGCCGACAAACCACGTATTAGATGGGGGTTGAGATCCCCGACAGGAAGGGGCAGTTTTTGGAGATTGTAAGGCCCACTAAAAAACACTGCTGTGGTGTGCACAGCAAAAGGGATCATTCAATCATCAATAACAGCATGGATCATACAGTTTACCTGCAAATTACACCATGCCTGCCCTTACTCCAGAGCCGCAGGTCATTACTGCCCTTTGGCTGGTACTCGTTTTACCGTCCCACGAAGGTTAGAAAGCTGAGTCGACCTGGGTGGCTAGTTACATACTGAAATAAAGTGCCGCCCCTGGGAGTCAAACCTGGTCACGGTCAGCTGAACATTACTAACCGGGCTCAGCGTAAGTTAACCTCGTTGATGGAGACCAATGCATTACCACTATGCCAAACCGCCACTTTGATGCTCCAGAGTCCACGAGGATGCCTTTGCATCACAATGGCCTGCTGTGATCTTGACCTTTACATTAACCAGGTCATCAGTAGCGGCTAGTGAATATTCCCGGTCAGTTTAATCAAAATTGTTCAAAGCGTTCATGAGATGTCATGGTAACAATCTCTTCGGACAAACAGACAAATGGACAGACAAATAAACACAGTGGACAGACAGCCCGACAACATAATGCAACGGCCGACACTGTCGGGGGACAAATGCATAAAAATACAGGTTTTCTGTGACTTTGTATGCCCAGAGACGAAAAATATGCCCATACAGACATACAAAAAGGAATAGAGCCACAACTGTGCAACACTACCGAAAAGATACGGTAACAGGTTATAGAATACCAGTTCGGCCAGCATCTTGAAGCTGTATTTTTAGAAGCTCCATCGGCGTCGTGACAATTATCTGGCTCATCCCGGCACCGGCACCAGACAACATTTCGCGGACGTACGTCAGCGAGCCACTGCAAGTAACAGTCAAGTCGGTGTATGATGACGGCAGAGGACTAAGTCTCCTGGGCAGACGTAACAATGGCACCTTGCCACACAAAAGTTTTGTTATAATCACCATTGGCATCAAGGAAGAAAAACTGCTAAATTCACTTCAAAAATGGCCACATACTGGAGTGTGTTAGTTAGTTGGAGTTTAACGTCCCTTTTCAGCACAAATATGGCTATATAGGAGACGAAAAGGCCAGGGGTTGAGAGCTATCCCTACCCAGTGAAGGAAGGCCCGCGATATATTAACCTCAACCCTGGCCGCCTTTTTGTTCAGCAGCCATCCAAAAAGGGAAAGGGATCAAGAGGCTCGTTCAAATTATTACCGGAATGTGTGTGTGTCTGCACTCATACACAGGTCTGAGGTTTTCATTTAACCAAACTAGTAATAACAAGTGTCTAAAGTAATTTGGTAAGAGGCCGCAACACCGTCTTGCCACCGCTTACAGCATCAAATGCATTTGTCTGCAGCATTTGCCATATATGCCAGCATATGTACGTTACGATAGTCCAGCAAGCATCCTCCTTCAAAAGTTCCCCCTATGGGGATCAGCACTGCCATCTAATACATGGCTCCTTGGACCCACATCAGTAAGTCTCCCAAACCGCATCTCAATCAGTTCCGCCGTTTTTCGCCACTCAACCACGTGCCGAAAACACAGAGAGACAGACAGACACGAGGACCTTGCTACGTGTGATATTTGTAGCAAAAGCCGCATCTGTGCACTGTTTGTGGGCGATGCGGTCTGATAACAAAACAATACATCTCAAATACACTTTTGTTACTATGTTAACAATAACCAAAACTAACGAAAATAAAAGGTAAGGGTACCATAGTCCTTACAAGGCTGCTCATCACCCCTGAGCCTACAGTCAATGATACATGCCTGTTGCAATGCCAGATCTGTGGTTACCTTTCTGGCTGCAGAGCACTGCCAATGTCCACTGGCCAGTACTCGTTTCCCATCCCGTTGTGAGTAGGAGGCTGAGTTGGATGAAGTGGCTGGTTACATATCAAGACAGTATACCCGTAAACAGTCACCCATCAATAGGCTCAACAAACAATAACCTGGTTGATGAGACAATATGACAAATTGCCATCACAAAATGCCTTTAATTAACTGTCATAAAAATTAGCCCCGTACGGCACTGACGGTCAACTCTTCGCAACTGACGTTTCTGCCAAGTTCAAAGTCATGTGACACAAAAACTAGGACAAATTTCAAAAATCTGGCCGGAAAAAAATTTAGACATTGTGTCCTAATTTAAGAATCCGTGGTCAGTTGCCAGCTGCCATTGTAAATGGTGGAGGAGATAGCTGTTGAAAATGGTCGGATTTCCAAGTCTGAAGGGCTCATGGCCTTGACTTTGGATCGGGTCATGCTGCATACCGCCGTGCATCACTCATCGACCTCTACCTACACGCCAAATTTCATTGAAATCAAAGAAACTTTGTGGACGGACGGACATACAGACGGACATTTGGGATCGGCTTTATTAGGTCGACTCTCTCGAAGAGTCGACCTAAAAACGACACTAAGGAACCGTGATGACTAAATTATGCCACGTCTCAAAAGATGATCCAATGCACACTTGCAATTACAGCTAAAACCAAAATGATCTTAGATAATACAC
>Ga0209780_1004162_pt1 | contig 11061 bp, 8 predicted proteins | sample WorMetexBAHAMAS2_FD_187384 | JGI IMG/M metagenome (GOLD analysis project Ga0209780, IMG submission 187384) | Marine gutless worms symbiont microbial communities from Max Planck institute for Marine Microbiology, Germany - Inanidrilus exumae... | ecosystem: Host-associated > Annelida > Digestive...
CCATTGGTTCTGCCATTTTTGCACGACACATCCATGTGATCGACACACAGACCACAGATCACGCTGTGTGACATATGTCACAATAGGCCGCATGTATGCTATGCATGCGATAAAGCTGATGGTGATGGTGCTGTGATCACGGCTAGCAGCCCTTGTGAATGTTCACCCGGTTCAGAAGGTAAATGCAGACTGGTGTCAGTAACCAGCGTCATTACACTATGAACACTGCAGTGCCACGAGTGTTGCAAAAAAACAAAAAGTTAATCACTATATGTAGAGTCAAAATTGTACAATTTAATGCAGACAGTGCTGTTCTGAGTGTTTAATTTCAGTCTTTGACATGGATTAATCAATCAAAGATATAACAGTAACGGAAAAATGTGTTAGCGATTAGCATATCGCTGTGAAAACTGATACATTTTCTGTAAAAGATTAATTCTGACTGATTAATTGTGACAAAATTTCAGAACTGTAGCCCACAAGTCACAAAAAAAACATAAAATTTTGCCAGGCTCCACACTGTTGAGTACAGCTAGCTCGAATTTAGCCATTAAATAACCATGTTCTACATTTAATGCATATTCCAAAATATCAAATTTGACAAAGCTTCAAAACTTATGTGTTTATTCAAAAAAGGTGAAAACTGCTCAACAGCCAAACATCACAAGTAGATAAGACAGTTTAAACAAATTTGTGACTCTACCTTCTGAACTTCATTTCACTTCCATTGAGCTTTTCAATATCAAGACCAAGATCCTGAAGTGTGGAGAACAATGCCGAAAGCTGACGAGGTGTCGCGTATTCAGGTGATGACAAAATCAGTTCTCCGGTATAAATGAAATCCAGTGCCATCTGCAGTACTTCAGAATCCACATCAGGAAGATCGACTTGAAAAGTTCCACTGGGAAAGGAGCCAGTACAGAATGCTGCCTTGAAGACAGGACTAACAGCAGCTAGGATAACACTGTGTGCTTTCAGCTGACAATCTTTCGCAACAAGGATTGTGTCACAGAGAAACTCCTCATTTCTGTAATTAAGAAGAGTTTCAGATGTCTGCAGAACATGAGATAGAGAAAACATCTCGAAACTACCTGTACAAACCAGTGTAAGCATTTTGAAATGTATACAACACTCAATTACATTACGTAGTGACATAAACTGACAATCATTGTAACGTACTATACTGACGTACTCAAAAGTTCAAAACCTGACATGTGGTCAGCTGAAAGCAACACAAAGCAATGCAGACTCTGTGCATGAAGACATAATGTTTCATGCCCTATTAAATATCTTAATTTCTTTGATTTAAAGAAAAGTGCTCTAGCATGTTCATAACCAACAAGCAGGAGATATGCATAAATTTACCTACACTTAAATATAGACATCATCAAGTTGATATGATAGAGCTATTCAAAATAATTAAAGAATGTATGATCCTACATGTGTTCCACATTTCGATTTCATTGAATTACAAGACGACTTCATTAGGTAACAGATACAAACTTACTCAACATCACTGTCATTACGACTCAAGGAAATATACTTATACCAACCGTGTTATACCCATATGGAACAGTTTATCTGATTATGTAGTTTCTGTAGAAACATTTAACACAGTTAAAAGCGCTTTGATAAATTCTGGTCTGATCAAGATGTGTTGTACAATTATAATGCAGATCTCCATGGCATCAGTAACCATAGTACTATAGTGTAATATTTTTGTGAATTAGTAATATTGTTATTTAGTCAGTATTTCTCGGATACAGAGGTCTTTGAGGCCTGCTTCCGTTTTCTCCATGTGATGTGAAACCCTGTGCCGCAAAAAAATTCCTTTTATAAATCCGGAATAACCTTTTAGTGAGAGCCAACAAAGTACACATAAATATTACGGTTTAGTAGGCGTATGGTTAGGTTTAGGGTTTGGATTAGGGTTAGTGTTACTGTGTCGGTTAGAGTTAGTGTTACGGTTAGGTCCAGTTTAGTTTAATTGCTTAGTGGTAGTACTTTGGCTGGGTTGTGTCTCGTCATCTGGTGTATGAATTAATAAATCTGCCAGACCTGTGTATAGCCAAACATTGTATATCATAACACTAGCCATGTATAGACTCTGCCATTGTTCTCCTCCAGAACAAGTGGTGGAATAAACCAGGTTGACTTCAAAAACAGCTCTTAAAATAGAATTTTGAAGGTCAAAATCAATGTACTTGTATCTTGCGCAGAAGTGCCCAACGTCTGCACTGATACTCCATGTGTACAATGGTTGCAGTAATGAAATAAGACGTCGTGTGGTGCTAAACTCCGATAGAACCCTATCTTCTGTTGTTATCAATCCACATATTAAAGAGTGTCAATGTGTCTCGACAAGCCATTAAAGCAAATGATATAACAAGGAACGTTTCAATTAATCAACTACCACCGATGGCACCGAAAGATAAACAAAGATTTGGGCTATGTGGCATAGACAACTCTATTCCGCCATTGAATGTCAACGTAAAACGATCTATGGCGTTGTACATTACCCTATGTCTACAAAGTTACGGCTTTATTTCATTAGCAATGAATGTCACTGGTCGTTTACCGGCTCTAATACTTCAACTATGTAATTATAACACTAAAATACAGCCCCTTCGCTTAGAATTTTGACCACAAAACGCTTTTGTCACGTAGGCAACACCCGATGTAAAATTCTGAATATCCGAGGTACACTAATAATGGTAATACAAACAGTATGTACTGGCGCAGGCTGAGCGCCTATGCCGAGGTTAAATAAATATCGTTCGTTTTTTGCAGGTAGGGGTCCAGCCTACTCTTCACCCCAGCGCTGAGACCTTCATATCGGTCCAACGCGCCAGCCCACGAAGATGAGGGAAATTGGTGAATGTCGCCGTGTGTGCTCCGTGCGGTGTACGTGCGCATTGTGTAGGGCGGAGGAAGGATAGAACATGCAGGGCGTGAGCAGCTTGTCAGATATTTCTAAGCGCGCCCCCTCAAGGCATGGCCTATACTGTCTGGCTAAGCCCGGACTGGCACTTGCCAGCCCTCACTTCCGGCACTTCTTCGGCGCCTGGCCACTTGACTGGCACTTCTTCAGCGCCTAGCCAATTATAGGGACTTAGCCACATCTGTCTGCTTCGGCTCTCACGTCAGCGCGGCTGACACCATGACGCTGCTAATCAACGCATCAGCAACGGTCAGTATACAGGACACCGTCGAACCCTAGGCCTTACCTACCCGGGATTAAATTTAACTCCCTGTTCATCACGTTCACGATATTGGTCGGACATTTTTAGTGAACGTGAACGTCTGTCTGTCGTCTGTAACGTTCGTGCACCCTACTCAGCCGGTTGAAATTTTCGGCAATTTTTCTTCGCCGTCGGGTACCGTGGCCATCTGCTGACATCTACGGAAATTTTACGGAGATCGTCATAGGGGAACCCCTTCGTCGGGGGGTTTAAACGCAAGATGGGTAGCCAAATATAGCGATTTTGGACATTTGGAATGCTGTATCTCCGAAACGGTGCAAGATAGGAGGTAAGTTAGTATTGATCACTAATAGAAAGTCGTAGGCTATATGCCATATATGGGCTTTCGATTGGTACCAAAAATCGGTGACCTTGAACGGCGAAATGGCCCTTATTTTGCGTTATTTCACCGAATTTGGTAGTTAGCAGACTTCAAGACTTAATGCGCAGTACTTGCCTAGCTATCGTCTGGATATAAGAAACCGTATATGAGCTTTCGATTGGCACCAAAATCGGTGACCTTGAATGACCTTGAACGGCGAAATTGCCATTATTTTGCGTTATTTAACCGAATTTGGTAGTATTCGGGGCGCATTGTATAAAAGTGGTTTACAAAGCCATAACTATGGACAATATACGATTACTGTGTTTAGTAGTAAACGTCTGCAGGGGGACCGCGCGACGCCCACGGTGTAAATATTTTATAACTGAATGGTGGAAATTATGTAGCAGATTCATGAATTCAAGACTTAATGCGCCGTACTTGCCTAGCTATCGTCTAATTTGTCAAACGAAGTCGGTTCTCTTTTTGGGTATTTTGAAGTACATGTGCGATATCATTGTAAAAAAAAGTTCACGTTCGCTATCTGATCTCCCGATGAGTTCTTGTAATATTAGGTCGACGCTGTCGAAAATTCGTTTGGCGCGATCCTCGGCCACTGAGCGCGTCACGCTCTACTGCACATGGCGGCCCCACATGGACAGATTAAGTAATCACAAAGATTAAACTATCTGGCAACGAAAATTAGTGGTGGTAAACTACTGCAATTTCAAGATGAATGCAAACCGTTTTACGTTCTCATGTAGGCCCTATATTTTAATGTTTATACTTGACTAGATTTCTTGCGAGGGCGTTCATTAATTCAAAATTCAAATTTATTCTCTTGATCTCGCGCAGCTTAGCTATATGTAGTATTTGATTAAGTGCTAAATGGATTGTGTTCTGTTGATATAATTAATGGAAATGTAGATCTATTTGCTGCTAGAAAGATATGCAGTCGGAGACAGTAAACTTCGCCTCGGTGCCGCCACCTGATGAACTCAACTAAACATATCCGCCATCTTTGATTCTGACCTACTGGCTCCATTATGTGAAAACAATTCATCATCCATAAAACCAGAGTGGTTTACAGACAAAGAGCAGACAGACAAACTGACAAACATGCTGATCACAATGCTTCACACTCCTACCGGAGGCAAAGTATAAATTTATTCCCATATCCACTTGTGTAGACAAATTTTGTCAAAATCAAGATATTACCCAGTATGTATAATTTCAAAGAACACAGTTGCACGGAAGTGGAAGCTATATTGCCTTGTGAGAGCTTACGGTTCTGTAACTTCTGTTATTAATTTTTTTATCTTTTATACTGAATACTGCTTTAAAAATGCCATCATGTTTCGCTGACGGCTGCCGACACTCTGCTGGTTGAAGCAGCTGTAAGTTGTTCCAATTTCCACCAACACAACTGAGAGGCAACTATGGATTGACTTTCTTGTCTATGTCGGTTCGAAACTAGATCAGTATGTATGCCAACAATGCAGACAGCAGGGCCCATAAACTGTTACACAGATCTCACTGTTTCTTCCCCAGTAGTTGCCGATCTCATCACCACTACTCATTGTGTCGACCCGCGGACGGATGGACAGGCTGAGTTGGCCTTGGAGGCCAATTACATATTGAAATTGTTTGTCCAGAAGACAATTCACCAATCCATGACCAACTGGGCATAACATACAGTAACTTCACTGTTCTAGACCAACACACTACCACTAAACCAAACTGCCACACAGAAACCCACAGCATGGTAAAAGCGTTAATTTTGATCAACAACATCTAGCAGTTTTGCATCCAAAGATATTTTCGGTCCAGATTTTTAATATGTCCTTGTATGAGACATTAATATTGGTACTGATAATGTTGATATTCAATTATTCATGCCTTCTAATTTGACAAGTTCATTAACCTCTTGAGATTACAGAAACATATGGCACAAAACTACACGTTACTAATTGAAAGTAGACAAAAGTGGTTCCTTAAATAAGCCGTAACCATGGCAACTGCATCACTAGAATTCTACACAAGTCAGTAATTGTCTAAACTGCCAAGATGGCATAAGAATTTACATAACATGTCCTTTGTCAAGAATCGAAATTATGTAGTTCATGTCAGACGTTAGTGTTCGTTCAATGCGACACGGACTTTTCTCAATACAGCATAGAATTAGTTCACTCGACAGTTCCTTCATCAAGGATCATCTCCGACCGCTCGGCTGAGTCGTCGACGGTGTCCGCCGGCTCTATGATCAGCTGCGGAACTGGCTTCTTCTGTATCATGGCCGGCGAGCTGTCGTGGTGGACACGCTTCAGATGGAGGCGGAGGTCTACGCGCTGCCGGTACGACTTGCCGCAGGCCGTGCACTGGTAAGGTCGCTCGCCTGTGTGCGTCTTCTTGTGCGACTGGAGATGACCGAACTGCGAGTAGGAATTGTGGCAGATCGGACAAACATACGGCTTCTCTCCCGTGTGTGTTCGCATGTGCACTGTCAAAGCATTCTTGTAGATGAATGCCTACCACACGCGCGTACATAAAAAGTAATGTAAATGTATAGCAGAAACTCTTGCCAAACCGCTACGGGAAACTCACATGCCATATGGGATCACACAGTGTTACCTGCCACCCGACAGAGGTGAGAATCCCGCCTTTACACCCAGCCGAAGCAGGTACTCTATATAGCGACCCCAGAGGGATGCAAGGCTGAGTTGACCTATGCTACGTGAAAGCGGACCGGCCAGAAATTGAACCAGCGACCTGTCAGTCTCAAGTCCAACGCCCTACCGCTGAGCCACCATGCAACACAGTAACAGTAATAATATTAACAGGTGTACATAACAGACAGACAGACCACGCTATGTGTGACATCTGTAGCAACAGGCTGCATGTCATGCAGTGCCTGCAACATTCATCTACTACTTATTACTACTGCTGTTTTTGTTTATTCAGCCTTGTTTACAGAAGTTACTTCACAGGTTCGCCTCTCCAAAAGAAAAACTTTGAGATTATTATGACAGTGACTATTCATTTTTTGTCTGCTTCACTAATTCATTCAACTGAGAAAGACTTGGTCTTAGCTGTGTAACACTGTGACACAAATACTTACAGCACTATAAGCCGTGTTTCGGTCAAGGGATGTCGATTCTGTATGAGGTTAAAATTTGCCGTTTCCCATTAACAAGGCCAGTTGCCATTGACACACAGCTAACACACTAGCCATGACTTCAGCTACATTTGCTACTGCCAGTAGAAGTAAGGTGTCGCCCTAACGGGATGTAACACTACTGGCCCACCATGCAGTGTTACTGTGGAGCTATACCGGTAATTAGACTGGAGGTGGCATGACGTCATCACCTGGCCTGCACAGGTGAAGCCGCCTGCAGGCCTGCCGTGGAGTGTTACAGACGACGACTACAGACGCCAGCGACCGTTACTAGTCTGGCCCCCTACACTATGTGTAGGTGGACCAGTAATAACATGGATACAGATTCCTAGTATTAATATTATGTAGTTTTATGATTGTAAAAATGTGACAAAAATTGGTGTTACTGATGCTGCTACAGCATCATCTGTGTTAACATTTATTTAACTTCTATTTCAGAGATAGGAACCAACAAACAACTTGCTGCTGTGTGTTTTGACCCTGTTGGTTGGGCATCAGGAAAAGCATCCAACCTGCAGAAAAATTTGAGCGACGAGATGCCAGCGTGGTTATCTGTCTACAGTGAGGTGCAGATGTTCCAGCTAATGCCACTGCCTCCTAAGTATCTCTAGGCTCATTAAAATCCAGAATTGTTTACCTTTCCGGTGCCGGTTTACCCAGGATGTCCTGGAAAAAGGACATTAAATGGATGTTATTCTATTAGTACAGAGGTATGATATGCTATAAACCAGGACTTATCATTTCTGACTATTCTGATTATCTATTTTCTTGAACTTCTCTTATTCAAATGCCCCTCACTAACAGTATTAAAATCTAGGTTTAAGAGCTACCTTTCTGACCTGACCTACAATCTCAGACAGTAAAATCAAGATCTAAGCTGCTACTGTCTCCAAACTTACAACTCCACGGAGTGGTAAAAAGGCATTGTGTTATTAGTGTTACTATAGTTATTCAGTTTCAATCAATTTTGGCTTCACAAATGAAGAAAAAACATAGAAAATGCTGGGATGGTTCTAATGCCAACAGTCAACAATACCTTTCCACACTGTCGGCATTCGAATGCCTTTTCTCTTGTATGTGTTCTCAGGTGCTGCTCAAGCAGTGCACGGTTCACATACGTCTTGTCACAGAAGCTGCACGATAGCACGTCGCCAGTGTGGATGCGCATATGCATACGCAGAGCTCCAAGAGTCGTGTAGCCGCGCCCACATGTATCACAGACATTCGTCCGATCTGCTTCCGATATGGCACCAACGGCTTCGCGGTGCAACTCTGGGTGTGTCTTCACCGCATGCTGGCGCAGGTGGCCGCGTTCTGCAAAAGCCTGATGGCAGATGCGGCAGGAGAATCGTTTCCCGGCAACCGCTGCCCCAGCGTGCTCCTGCGCCATGTGCTCGCTCAGCTGCACCTTGTGGACAAACGAGCGACTGCACACGTTGCACAGGTGTGGTTTCTCACCAATGTGACCCTGGTAGTGCCGGTGTAGATTAGCCCGCTGTGAAAAACTGCGACCGCAGCGGTCACACTCAAACGGTTTCTCGCCACCGGCGTGCGACCTTAAGTGAACCTGGAGGAAACTGATCTTGGAGAAAGCCTTTCCACACTCCGGACAGTTCACCTGCCTTATCTCGCCATCATCTTCCACATCGGATGATCCCTCAGCCATAACCTCTCCTTCCTCCATGTGCATGCCTTCCGCACCCTGCTCCTCCGATCCACCAAGGATTACATAGATCTCACCATCAGCCTCCGACTTCTCAATGACGACACCCATCTCATCAAGTTCCGCACCCGACAAAACGGTTGGTATGACATTACCACTTTCTGTAACAGTTTCTTCGGCCACCGAGTCTGCACTCGATCTTACGTTTCCACTCCCATCTGATTTGTGATCTTTATGCTCCACTTTAACTGGTACTGAACTTTGGCGTTTTGTTCTTTTCTCCTCAATCTTAACCTTTATAGTTCCTCCAGCTCCATGCGGCCTAAAATTAAACACAAAATGTTATCAGTTCAATGATAATTCTACTTAGCTTGTTATCTGATTAACTACATTACTCCAATCAATGCCATAAACATACTGTTTGCATGCAACACTTTTAGCCTAGTACTTATTCTCGTAGAAGCCATGTGCATGGTACCATAAATCACTATTGCTCAAAATTCGTAACTCAAACCAACTTATGAAATTCTATGCTTATCTTTGTCTAACTTCAATTCCTTGGCATCCGCTACTTAACTACATTCAAAATTATAACGTGTCATGCATTTGCATTACTGTCATGTAACTGTAAGTGAAGAAAAAACACAACACAGTGTAAAACGGATGCAATATATATTGAAATCAGCAATTCTAGCGAAAAGCTAATTAGTGTATTAAAAGTGTCTTAACTGCAAAATACATTACTCTAACCGCATTTACTTACATATATTTTCCAGTTATTGGCACAAGAAGAGCAACTGTAGATACGTTTATCTTATAGAAAACACAACACAGCATAATGTTGCATTTCTAAAATTTTCAGTCTCGAACAAATCAACTTGTCGCAAGTATCAATGTCCAAAAGTTGTTAAATGAAAGAAAACTGGACCTCAGCATTTAAACCACTTTACAACTCTAAATTATACACAGTCAGTAATCAACATATCTTAGCCAGTGATGAAATTACGAAGTTAAGCAATGCAATCACTGCCTGTCAATATATGTCACACTGCAGCCGTCGATTCTATCCAGCTCAACTCCCAGCTGCTGTAGCAGAAGAAACACTTTCTGAAGCATCTCTGCTGATGCCCCCTCGCTGTTCTCCAACGACCCGGTGTAAATGACGCCGAGGGCAATCTCCAGGGTGGTTATGTCACAGCCAGGCAGCTGGATCATGTGCGGTTCGGCCCGTTCGGCATTATCAACTCCAAGTGCATCGCGGAAGATGGGGCTTGCCGCAGCCAGAACGATACTGTGAGCCTTTATCTGCTGCGCGTCGTCTGCATACAGTACGGTGTCACATAGGAACCCGTCGGCACGAAAGCGCCACATTGTGCGCGCTATCTCCTTCAGATGAGCAGCTTGATCTGCCATTGTCAGCACGCCAACATCCACCTATGCAAGTTCAACACAGGTATGACTCAGCTGAACGAACAGACAAGTTTGTAAACTCAGATACAACCCGAAACTGAATGACAGTATTAAGTTTCAGCATTCCAGATTTCAGTGTCTTAGAGTTTATGCAGCGATGAATCCAGACACTGACTGTAAGCCACTAGGGATGTCACAAAAGTGGGCTAGTGGTAGATGCCGCCTTGTTGCGCACATGCACAAGTAATTTGTCGAGCATTATGAAGCAGAGGTGTCATCATCTAAACGTTTAGAGTTAGAGTTAGTGGAAGATTAACGTTAGAAATAGAATGAGGGTTAGGATACCCAATTACCCGTACTAAAATCGATGGGCACATGTACTCCAGCCTCCATACTCACCACATGAAGAGAGCTAAGACAGTGCAAGGCATATGAAATTATTAACTCCTTCAATTATACTTATCCACAGTGTCTCACTCTCACATAAAGATAAGCTGCTTTCTATTAGCTTTGCAGCAGATCACAAGTTAACAAACACGTTTGGCGCTCTAAACGACAAAGAAAAAAATGATGACATCATGGAAAAGTACGGATGTCATTTTAGCTTGCAATTTGAGATAATAAGACGTTGTAAAATGTCACCATACTCACGCGCGCAACAACAGCTTGATTAGTAACACCAAAGCATACAAATTTTCTGCCAAATTAAATATTTTAGCAACAAGAAAACATCGAATATAAAATATAAGATTTGATCACGCCATTTCTCCACGGGAAAGTGAATCCGTAAAGCCTGAGGTCGCTTGACGTCACTCACACTCTGCGCTCGCAGAGAGCCTAGGCTCGCAGTCGATCGCAGGATTCGCAGGTACGTTCACAACTTCACAGTCCATGAACTATATTACTTACTTATTTGGTCACAGTACCACAAAGGCTAAGGTTCGTTGAACTTCGTTCACACCGGAAAAGACCGGATGCGTTGAGTTGTGGAACCGTGCGGCGGCGCCGGCGCCCGCGCAGCAAGCCAGCAACGCAAGTCGCAAGCATGCTGTATGACGGAACACCCGATGTGTTTGATTTAATACAGTGCCGATGTAACCACGGCTAAAAAAACTAGGTTTTTAAAAATTGTTTTTAGGTTTTTAGGTTTTTAGATTTTTAAGATTTTTAAAAGGTTTTTTAGTTGAAGACCGATGTCGCCAATCACGAAAGTGTTACCCAAAAGCATCTGAAAGCGCATCCCATAGGA
>Ga0209780_1004163_pt1 | contig 11061 bp, 8 predicted proteins | sample WorMetexBAHAMAS2_FD_187384 | JGI IMG/M metagenome (GOLD analysis project Ga0209780, IMG submission 187384) | Marine gutless worms symbiont microbial communities from Max Planck institute for Marine Microbiology, Germany - Inanidrilus exumae... | ecosystem: Host-associated > Annelida > Digestive...
TCCCCTCCCTCCCTTCAACTCTCCCTCTCACTCTCCCTCCCTCCTAGTGTTGACAGCATCAGGGGTTTTGCACGCATGCTGCCAGTTTTGCAGCGGCTCGGCGATGCTTACGGTTTCTAGTTCTACATGGAGTCTGACTAGAGTCTTATAGACTTACCTTGCCTTGTCTTCTTATACTTAATTGACCTTTTTATCATCGCCATTACTTCACCAGCTTTATTAAATGCATATAAACATTGGCCCAAACATTGTTTTATATCTGATGATTTGATGATATCCATATTCATAGATCCTTTTTTCATCTACTGTTGATCTATTTCCCTCCATGTAGTAAGACCATCTTGTATTCTGCCCTCATACATGCATTACTTTGCATTTTTTAACATTGAATTCTATCTGCCATTTTTGTGACCAAGAGACTAATTTATCAAAATCACTTTGAAGTATACTGCTGTCCATGTTGTCTTTAAATTCTCTGAATATCTTGGTATCATCTGCAAACTTTAATACATTACTACTTATTTTGTCCTCTAAACCATTCATAAATATCAGAAACACTAGAGGTCCCGGTACAGAGCCCTGTGGTACTCTGTGCTACAAACAGTGATGCAGCTTGAATGCTTGATCCTTTCGCCTGGATACATACCCTCTGCCTTCTATTTTGTTACCAATTTCCTATAATTCCCATTAACTTGCCTCCAGTACCATGCTTTCTTATTTTTTTCAATAATTTTTGGTGTGCACAGCATTTTACATAATTTTCTTACTATTGATCTGATACATACATCATCTACATTTGTAGATAGATTTCTTTATTGGTTGCAGCACAGATGGACGATCAATAGGCTAGTGAATAGGTGCAGTTAAGCAGATCCGCAGGGAGTTAGCGATCGGACAGTCGCACCATTAGAATGTCGTTAGGAGATGGAGGGGGAATTGACCAGTGCAGCTATACGTACATACCACTTTCAGACTCAAAATTTTGCATTGGATTCATACTGCCAAGGAGATTAACTCAGCCCTGTTTATAAGTAAACATGGAGGACCACAAAGATCGTGTATCCAATGTGATGTAATGCGAAAATTATTGAAAAGGCAGGAACGATGTCACCATTTGTGAGGCATTTATCGACGGTTGCTCATCCAGCTTTGCAAAAGCGTTGTTGAGACAAATTTTGGGGACAAATTTGAAACTTTTGGGGGAATATTTTCCCCAGAGGTGTCTAGAATAATCCATGGACATAGGCTACATGCGAGACCTTATGTGTACAAATACAACCTTGTTTGCTAGTTTCTAGAAACTATCTAGAATTTAACATCAGACTTCCACCCGCTACTGTTAGTCTGTTACCATAATAATTATGTAGGCTTTCATGTTCTTAAGTGATATTACAAGCCTTCATACACATTGTTGTGCTGTTATGCTCTGTTGCATGTTTGCTTATCACACATGCAACAGAAACCACACAATCAATCACAATCACAATGAGGTATTAGTATAGCGCCCCTTACAATATTGGACAGGTCCATGGCACTGAAGACGTAAAAAGTTAATTGAAAAATGATGTGGTGCTACATAATGGTTAGAGTTACATATTAAGTTATTAGCAGTTAATTGTCAGTTACACCATACGCTGCGGTAAATAGTACAGTTTTGAGATGACGCTTAAAAGTTGTGACACAGTTCATGTGACAAAGAGATGCAGGGAGTTGATTCCAGGTTTGTGGACCGGTGACGGAAAATGCTATTGATGCAACAGTGTTCACATGCTCACAGTTGTCACAATAAAGTTTGGTTGTGAGTTATGACAGTGTATTTTACTACTAATTGAAAATGTTCAATTAAATTATATAAAATTAATTATAACTCTTCATTAACTTGATTCAGATGTTTCCTTACAGATGTGTTTCAGATGAGTGATTGAATTGGAGAGATAGATATGGCAGCAGAAAGTGACATCAAGTCAGTTTGGCAGTCAGTGAAGCCAATGCCTACAAAGCGAGTCTATTCTTCACTTGCCATTTGTGATGGCCAGCTGTATGTGGTCGGTGGCTGCGACTCATCTGGAACACCTTTTGACAGCTTTGAGTCTTACCGCCTGGACCGTGATCGCTGGTACAGGCTGGGTAACATGCCAACAAAGCGAGCCTGTCCCTGTGTCCTGGCAGCGGATGGAAAGCTGGTGGCGATGGGCGGTGTTAGTACGACACAACAGCCTCTGAATGTAGTAGAGATGTATGATGTGGCAGAGAAAGAATGGACCCAACAGGACGTCATGAAAGATAGCCTTATGGGCATGTCAGGAGTTGTTCGAGGTATGATTGAGCCAGCTTCGATTGTTGATATGTTATGCAGTTGAGTGGTTGATGACAGATGGCAAGCAGTGGGTTGTTGGGTGCAAGAGTTAGCTATTCTACACTGTACACTGTCTGCACCCACCTTAGCATCCCTCATTCTGATATTGGGCCTTCTTAGCAGACATGGGGTGGTCAAAGAACAAACTGTTTTGGGTCAGGCGTAACTTTATTAATTGATAGAATAAAAAATATAAGTATTATTATCACAATGAAGACAGTCAGTGCCGAACTACAAATCTTCAGTTATTCTATGCACAAATGTAAAAAAGGAATGATGTTATAAGTGACCCATTTCATTAGTGAATGCCATGTTGCTGCTGATAGCAGAGATATATGAAGATTATATGAAGGTAGCAAGAGACATTGCAATACTCTGCAGATGATACAGTAACTGCTGGCCAGAAACTGGAAAAGAAACTCATTGTGGTCTGATTTTTTAACAGGTGTCCAAAAGTAATTTGGTAATAGGCCGCATTGCCAACTTGTGGACCCCTCGCGGCTGTGAATGGATTCATTCGATCTTGACTCCCATCTAATACCTGGTTCCTTGAACCCACAAAAGTCAGCCCATCAAACGGCATCTCGATCGGTTCAACCGTATTTACATAGTACATCCGTGTCGCCAACACACAGATATAGACTTACACATATAGGCCATGCTACACGCTACATCAGCAGCAACAGGTCGCATCTTATGCATTGCATCCAGGTGATACAGCCTAAAAAATAACATTTTTGATCTGGTGCACGTCATCAAAGTGCTGCCAACCTATGTTTAATGCATCGATGAATGACTGATTGACAGAGCAATTGAGCAGTGGCATACACAAATTTTGAGGACCATTTTTGCCCGCTAAGGATATTACAAACAGTGTTTAGGATACAGCTTATCTTATTATTGTAGACTATATGTTTTATTGCTTATTAGCTATGGTATCCTATCAGACGTTGAGAGCATGTAATTTGTTTTATTCACAAGTTAGATAGATCATTGCTCGACATCAATTAGTTGTTTGCTTTTACGCAGATTTTCAGATGATTAGTGGCTATAATATTTGCTTAGTGTGCATCAGATTTGATTTTTATTGTTAAGCCTTCTTTTATGGAGTTACTCTTGATTAGGCTGGGTCCACTAAAATGAAATCTTTAGCAACTAGAAGGGCTCAGTAGAGTGCATACCTCCCCACCGACCTTGACCTTCCAAAATTTAGTAACCTCGTTCCCTGTGGCCAATGGTATGACAGACGAAATTTGGTGACAATCGGACTTGAATTGAGGCCAGGAAGTTGTTCGCAAACATACCTATATACCTATATCTACCGACGTTGGCGAAAACATAACCTCCCATCCATCACCTTCGGTGTGGGAGGTAATAATAGGAGTAAGTTGTTACAAGCCAGGCTGGATGTCACCCAACAAACAGGATCAAAGGACTCTAGGCATTTTAACTTTAGTTACTAAAATGGTTTATTTTTATTCTTTTTCTAAAAGTTCTCAACAAAGATAAGTAACTCATAATCACTTCATCAGTTTAGTTTCCAATAATGCTGTGTAAGTTAAAACATCAAGTTACTTAACTAGTGGTAAGCAGTTAAGTTTGTTCAATGTTCTTTTTTTACAGTGTCTACGACAGTTCAGTGCGCGAACTGTCCTTGACTGTTGTAGATGGCAAAATGATTGTGGTTGGCGGAATGGGCGCTGATTCAAACCCAAAGGATTATTTGATGCAGTACGATGCTAACAGAGACGTCTGGAAGAGTCTCCCTACCATGCCGACTGCCCGCTATGCGACGTTCAGCTTTCTCATCCACGATAAACTCTATGTCCTTGGTAGGCTGTGTGCACAACGTGTTGAGCTGTGTGTTGAGTGCATGTTGCAGCTGCAACAATAGTAGTAGCAGTTAAAATTGCTACAGCACCTGTTGAATTGTTAGCTAGTGGCAGTAATTGGTTGTTTAAAGTTGACAGTGTGTATTACTCTGTCAGTGTGCACTAGGTGCTCCTACTAAATGAGAATGATTAGTTGAATGTTTGGTATGAGACTGAAGGAAAAGCTCCTTTGTGGAGCTGAGACATTGATAACATCATCATCTTTATCATGAGCATTCCCCAGGCCAGGCTGGAGCATAGCCATTATTGGATGGCTTCAGATTTACTTTAAGTATCTACAATCGGGTGTTCTTGGTTGATTGCATGCGCATGTCTAGTGCTTTGGTATATGTGTAAGGCAGTGAAGTACATGAGCATAGTCTGTAGAGGACTCAACTCTTGCAAAATGGCGGAAAGAGGTGTGATCGTCAGGTTTGACGTCATCAGTTGGTGGGTCGCTGTCGGTCCATCATCTGATCTGCATGTTTGTGCACTGGTCACAGAATGAGATAAGTTGTTTGAATGTGTCAGGATCACTTTTGCAACATTTCTTGCTGTGACTGTGAATTTTGACCTGTGATTGTGATCTTCAAACTTGAGCTAGACAGTGTGAATGTTAATCGACATGCCAATTATCTAGGTTACAGAACATGTAATTCAAAAATTACTGTCTGGACAGTGGACACAGACCGACACACCAGACCAATTAGTTATTAAGATGACCATTCATTGTTTCATTCTTCAACTGCAAAAAGAAGTTGTCATAGATTATTGCATATCCTGAATGTGGGTTTTTTGTGTGACAGTTGCATATGGTATACTTTGTGTTTTGTGTTTTTTTCTTCATGTAGGTTTCACATCAGGGTCAAGATCAAGACCATGATCTGGATCCAAGGCCACAAAAATGTGTCCTCAAGGCCATGACCAGGCCTCGAGGAATGGCATGATTATACCTAGATGCAGACTGCTAACATGGAATAAAGTCATTGATATAGTACAGAAGTTTGCGCTTGGTTTGTGTTAAATAAAGAAGCTTAAAAATTAATGTAAACTTGTTAAATGCTACCCAGGCTGATACACGGCTCAGTCAGTGGTTTAGTTCTATTTTCACCCTCTCTGTACCATTGGGGTTAATGTCAGTGTAGTGTTTTTACCAAGGCATCATTTGATGTTTTTAATGACGGTTCTCACCATTGAGTGTGAGTGTGTGCACGTGTGTATGATTATGTTAATGACAGGCACTTGTCATGTGTAGGTGGCCGTCAAGGCAGGTTGCCCGTTGCAGCATGTGAGGTATATGAGTTTCAGACGTCGCAATGGCGTTGCCTTCCTAACATACCCAGTAAGCGTGTCTTTGCTCTGTATGCGCACTCCGACAGTCACATATTCAGTGTGGGTGGCCTTCAACAAGGTGCTCAGCCAACTGTCAGTGATGTCACTGAGGTGTTTGATCTTGATACTGGTGAGTCGCCATCGTCTCTAGTTCTTTGATTGCATTATTTTGTTGTACAATTAATCAGAGTTCTGCAATCTGATTGGTTGAGTTCATGCTGTGCAAGATGCTGCAGATACATGTCACATGGTTGGTTTATATCTGTTTTTAGAACTATTTTTGACAGTCAGCAGTTATTTCATTGACTAATTTTTTTAACAATTTTAACAGCTAAAATTATTCTAATGACTGTTCATAAATGGCCATTCACATACCTTAACAAGCAATCTGATTCCAATACTTTCTCCATGGGGCTTATTAAAGAATGTGCATCTGTCCTTGTTCCTACAGTCACTAACATTGTCAGTCTGTCTGTCACTTTTGTTCAGTTCCACTCTGTTCTCAAAGAATCTATTATTCTCCACTGCTGAAGAAATTCACCTTAGATAAACATGAGAATGCCAACATTCCCACTTTTGGTGTAATTCTTGCTGTTTTCAGGCTTTTTCCAGACGTCATGCATGGAATTGATGAAATTCCACTTTTAGGAACTTTCTTGGGTTATTTGTGTGACTTTTGTTGAATGTTCATAACATCTACTTACTTGTATCTCTGTTGGCATATGTTCGATGAATGCTACTGGCTGCCTGCTTGCCAGGTCATCTAATAGTGTTCGTCAAATATTGACCATGATCTCTTCTGCTCTGACCAGTAGTGCAGAAGTAAAATAGGTGGTACGTTGTTGTGATGTAATCCATATAATAAGGTCCAATTGAAATGTTGAAAATGTTCAGTCTGAGGCAGTACCACTGAAAGCAAAAAAAAATGAGTATGAGTTGAAGTATAAAGTGGCTGAGTATAAAGTATGTAAGAGCTGTCTGTGTCTGTCAGCTGATTGAATGGTGCAACAAGCAAGTTTTGTTAGATCACTGCTGAATGCCCACAAAGATCTGTCTTGTTATTATTGCACCGAGGATTCTTTAAGATGGACATGAAAAAAATAATGAACCAGATGAAGCCAGCACTCATAAGAGTGTCATGACCCATGCCGGCAATGTTTTTTGTGCCTCGTGACCTTGACCTTTTGACCCCAAAATAGATGGGCTTCCAGGACTCTTGGTGGAACATTTTTGTGTGAAGTTTGTTGATTTTAGCTGCATCAGTTATTGAGATATCATGTGAAAAATGAACAGACAGACAAACAAAAACATACACGCCACTAAGATCCCTACCCGTGCAACTTTCATTAGCATGGTAATGAAATGTCATCAGATTGATAAATGTAATACTCAGTACTCAGCACACACAGCTGGAGAGTAAAGTGGCTCATAGAGACTGTGGATAATCATGCACTGAGTTGCTGGTATGTGTGCTTGTATCAATGCGCAGAAACGTGGACAACAGCGGCTCCAATGCTGAACAAACGTGCCGACTTTGCCGCAACATTTCTGTCGGGACACTTGGTTGTTGCTGGCGGCCTCGGTGAGTCTTGCCAATGCTGTCTGTATGCCATCCATTTATACTGAATAACACAAACAAATTTGTCGATGAGCGGCTGAAGTACACACCTTATTGCACTCTCTCTACACCAACTTTGTACTTGTAAAGCAATAGTTTAGCCACATAGTTTCATGAGGCAGTGCGAGAGTTGTCTTTCGCTTAAACTTAACTTTTAAACTACACTTTTAGACATAAGATTAAAGCAGAATGTTTTAAACCGATATTCAGATTAACTGTATTTTCGACACTAACTTGGTTTTAAAATATCGCTTAAACTTTAAAGTCACCCAATGTGTGATTACATAAGGTATTGCAGTGCACTGTGTGCTAGCAGGACACTTCTTACATAGTAACTGACCACAGTGTTTCTGTTTGAGAGAAATTACTTGCATATGAATTGTTAAAGTTATGTATATGTACATATAAAAAACTTCAGTTTATACATAATGTGACACATTGTTAGTTCGTTCATTCGTTAATGTGGGCAGAGGTCCAGCCTACTCTGGACTTCAACTCTGAGACCTTGTAGTGGTTCAGTGCACTAGCCCAGAGAGAGGAGGGGAATTGGTAGGTGTGTGCTAGTGTATGCATGACGTGTAGGGTGGAGGAGGGATACGTAGGAAGTGAGCGGCTTGTCGGGTATTTGTAGCGTGCCCGTCTAGACATGGCCTACCATCTGGCTTAGCCCTGACTGATGCGATGGTGACAGATGAAAAACTGCAAAAATCATAAGAAGGTTATACATACCATCATCACATCAGCAAATGTCAATGTGTTTATGAATAGTATCACCTATTTATGATTTCTGCAGTTTTTCATCTGTTACTGTTAACATTACACATAAAGTGCTGCTTTTATACTTTTACCACCTGACACTGTCAGCGAAGGCATTATGGTTTTGGGCTGTTCCGTTGTCTCCCATTTGTCTGTCTATTTGTTTGTCCGTTCATCCAGTCAGATTGTTACGATACAATACAGTATATTTACGTGTGCTCAGAAGCTGATGGGAGGCAGCTTAATCTAGTGCATGGCACCAAAAACCAAAAAAATAAGGAAAAACTAGAAACAAAAACTGAGTACCTCAGAAAAAAACAGTTGGGGTGATAGTCCGTGAAGACAGTCCGGTAGGAAGAAGTAACCACAATATCTCGTGTATGCCTCGAATGGCTTGAACAATTTTTATAAAACTGATGGCGAGTATTCACTTATTGATAACCTGATTACATTCTCAAGGTCAAGGGTCAAGGTCACAGCAGGCCATTGAGGTCAAATCTTGTGAACACCATATCTCATGAACTACTTGAGCAGTCTTGAATGTAACTTACAGGTAATAACCACCAGCTCATATGGATGGCCTGGTTAGATGTTGGAGATCCACGGTCAAAGTCAATCCTTGGTTCATTTATGTGGTGGCAAAGGCTTCCATGTCGACGCTTGGGCATCTTAAGTCCATCTTTTAGATTAATATTTGTATTTGCTTTGCAGGTTTGTTACCTGATTTGAGTGAATTGCCATTCTACATTTCCAGAAAAATTAGAATTGAGGTTAATACATTACACAAGTCAGCATCAGAGATAATGTGAGAAAACCATTCGGAAAAAATACAGTTGAAGTTGTACAGTGTACCAACATCTGCAAGCACCATAATGCAAACATAATGTCGGCCTTGTGGGACTGGAGTCCAGTAACTGGACAAAGTATGTGCACCGTGTCCAGAATAAAGGAAGTCGCTTGTTTTTATAAACCTTTAAAAGTTCACACACTTCAGATGTTGTGGACGTTGTTCTTATCAAGTTGTTAAGCATTCACTGTTAAAATGGCATACCCAACTGGATCGAAATTAAATTCTTGCGAGCATGTTTTAAACTTGCAATAGAAAAAAAACGAATGGATTCTTTTGCTGCAGATGTGCCATACGTGCCTACAGTGAAGCCAACGAGTTGTTGAGTGTGAAAGATGTTGTTGTTGACAGGCAGTGGCGGTAAGCCACTGAGTGAGGCAGAGGTCTACGACCTGGCAGCCAACACGTGGAAGTCTCTGCCAAGCATGTCAGTGCCGCTTGCCTCGTGTTCCTTCACAGAATCTGACCATCGACTGTATGTCGCTGGAGGCCTGACAGTTGGTGGTCCGTCGGCCTCACTGCAGCATCTTTCACTCAACTGACTAGTCACCAGCCAAATAGATTCCATCATTTCTTCTTCTTCTCTATTTATGCTCCGTTGCATTTGTTTGTAGTTGATGCTTTTATTGTGTGGCATGCAGTTAGAGTTCAGATTTTGTTAATTGTACATGAAATAATAACTGGCGCTGGCCACTTTGGCAAACTGGAAGTTGTTATGAATGCTGATGTTTTAGCACAACTGTCGTTACTTAATGACACAACAACATGTGGTATATTTTTACACAGTATATAATATTATACAGTAATGTGGCCTGTGAAAATTTTATAGGTCCAGGTCGTTGCACGGGGCACGTGCCCCCCAAACTCGAAAACGTATTCAAATATTTAAAGATACAATTTTCCAGTATTCTCCTGCAGTCCTGCTACGCTTTTTAGGCCTATATCAACATTTGCTGACGATAGTCTGCTTCTGTGCGAAACCAAATCCGTTAATCAGTCTTTATAACGCCGTCTAGCTTGTACAAAGCCGCCGTGGAAAAAAAACTAGGTTTTAGGTTATGTAGGTTTTTAGGTTTTTTGTATGAAGACCGGACACGATAGCACGACCCAAAAGCACATGGAAAACATCCCATACACGACGCACCCTACTCATTTTCACAGACTACAGCATGAACAACAACTACAAACATTACTTTAACTGGTTATAAACAGCAATACGTGATTATGAGACTGAAACTAAAAGGCAACAAGAAACTGCTGTTAATTGTGTTTGCTTCCTCGCACGAGTGGCGACGTCTGGTGAATGCTTACGGGGTGAAGGCCTGGTGCGGTTGATTGGAGCGGTGGTGTGTTTGCTAGCAGTATAACGCGGGTCCAATTGTACGTTCACGCGTGCAATTGGATGGCCGCTTTTTGCGCTGCAGCACCATTGGCTCTTGCCAATCAACTGCCACTTCCGAGATTATAAAGCGCGGTGGTCCGGTCATCGCGTAGCCTAAGCTGCGCTATATAAGAATCCGACCTTTTACCTTTACCTTTTACCTAGCAGTTGGTCGCTGACATGGATGATGCTGTTTTTGCGCGAGGCGAATGAACGTCATTGTATAGCCGAACGCGTGAAGGCCGTTCTTTTGCCCCATGGAGTATTTACATGATAGACTCTTCGAGCATATATTAATTACGATCATCATAGTCTGTTTTGATGCTAAGTGTACACAGTTATGCCAATGCCGCTGCGTAGAACATATTTATAACGGGTAGGGAGCGGGTAACAGTTGCTGTAACTTCGGCGAAAGTGAACCGATTTGGATAAAATCTGGAACAATGTGAGCCAAATGTTGGGGGCTGTTCCTGGCAGATTTTGGGCGCGATCCGCATAGTAGCGACAGTTTGAGGGAGCCGAAATTCGTTTGTCCGGTTCAGGTAAATATAACGCACGATTTCGCTGATTTACCGTCGGACAAATTTCAACACAACAACGTTGATCGGGATTAGTAAGGCGGTGAAGCTTTCGGAACAGAATTTTGAAAATTTTACCATAAGAAGTTGCTTTTGCAAAAAACCGCAAAAATTGCTTGTAGAGTGTCCATGTCTTGCGACTTCAGGTCGTCATAACTCCGCAATTATTACGGTTCGCCGGAAATTCACTTCCAAATGGTCCCTCTGCAGGCTCTGCGGGATGTCGTTTTTAGCGAACGTACTACGTTACGTTCGCTATATGCTATGAGCCGTCCGTCTGTCGTCTGTCTGTGACGTTGGTGCACCCTACTCAGGTGGTTGA
>Ga0209780_1004164_pt1 | contig 11060 bp, 5 predicted proteins | sample WorMetexBAHAMAS2_FD_187384 | JGI IMG/M metagenome (GOLD analysis project Ga0209780, IMG submission 187384) | Marine gutless worms symbiont microbial communities from Max Planck institute for Marine Microbiology, Germany - Inanidrilus exumae... | ecosystem: Host-associated > Annelida > Digestive...
TCTGTAACGCTGCCGGCGGGCGGCCGGCCCGCCCGCCCGCCGGCAGCGTTACAGACGACGACAGGCGACGACTACAAACGACAGATGTCAGCGAGCAAAACAATACTGACCGATTAGGCGGGCCAGTAATAATACAAGAAAAATCAAACACAGTAAAGAGGGGTGATACGACTAATCTTATACGAATTATATTGATGGTGTGTCGGTTTATATGACAATCTTATCAGACAAAGCCAATATTCCATCATACCAGTCCTCCTTTCACTACGAGTATCAGCATTCAGTATCAGTATCACTCGTTCGCCATTCACCACGCACCTGTATCAGTGGACTGTTTGCGTGCGACAGGAGACAGAGAGGCGTTAAGGTTGGAGACATCATCATGACACTCGCACTGGCAGTTAGCCGAACAGCGTTCACTGCGGCGCGGACGTGGTCTGGACAGAGATCGGCTGAGACGTCGCTTCCCATCGGCCAATAGTCGCTCGGCGTCCGATCGCCGCCCAATCAGCATTGACGCACCTGCCACCAGCTTCTCCACTGTCTCCCAGATGACGTCACCGACCTCGTCACTGGCGTCGATCTGCAGCAGATGCTGAAGCACTGACAGAAACGTCGTCTCGTGCGGCGTATCCATAACCTGTCAGACAATCGCGTCCTCCGAGCTGTAAGTGTCAATCATGGGTTAGATTAAACCGGGTGATGCTGCCTCTCAGACCCACACCATCACGTCTGGATAGGGCACCGCATCAGTGGCACTGTTTGAAAGGGGGGTGGGTCAGTTTGAGCGCAAATTTCACGGAAGAAGAGGGGGTCGTCCACCAACGAATTTTGGCGTCAGAAAACTAGATTCCCTGGGCTATCACGTGGTGTTGTTTGCGTGATCCTACGCTTAGCCGTTTTGATAAAATACCGGCGTGTGACACACAGACACACACAGACACGCGATGATGGCTATTACCCGCGCAGAGCTAGCTCCGCGCGGGCAAAAATGGTCGGTTAGCCAACCTGGCGTCAAATACCTTAATTAGTGTAGCTATTTCGGGAACACTGAGCTAAAATGGGTTCAAAGCGAATGGCGAGAAACAAACTCGTCGATTCCGAAGTCGACGAGAAAACTACAATTAAGCAGACAGAAGATCCATCATTTATGCGTTCAATACTGGCAACACCAAGCAATAAACGCCGTCGAGCAGTAAATAACGACGCAGCCAAGCGTGAACTGGGTCAGCGCGTCGGTCAACCCGCAGCAATTGTCATAATAACAGGTGCGCGTTTCTACACAAACCGTTTCGCAGATCTAGTCTCGCGACGGAATAATGCTCAAATTTAAATGTCGCGTCATGCGTCGCTGAGTCGACCAATCAAAGCAAATGCATGTGAAAGTCACTAGCTAGGCATTCATCACTCACGACTGGACTTCGCCAGCGTTCGTTCGGTCGTTATTGCTGGCAGAGTTCCAGCTTACACTGCTACTCGCTAGGCTCTCAATTGAGATTTTGTCCAAAATAAACGAGAAATTTTCTTACGAATAAAAGTAGGCGTATGTATACGTATACATGTATACGCCGTACGACAGCGAAAGTTCATAAGCGACGTAATTACATGTGTAACAGATTGCAGTATGGTAGATACGACATTATACTTGTGTATTTATGACGCCGTATTGCAACAAGCCCGTAAGCAAGGTCTCTGGGTTAATGGTCGAGCGACTTTGAAACAAGTGTCATAACCAAATAGCTAGAGGTGTACGTAATTCGTCGCAGGAAGTTGACTAAGACATACTTCACACAATCTGGTGTCCAAACAGGAAATGCTTATTCAACGACAATAAAAGCCCCGTCGTCGCAGTGAACAACGTTAGACCTCGTGCTTTGTACTCGGAGTCATACGGCATTTGAACATGCCACACACACACACACGTACAGTCTGCTCTGTTCTGCTCAATCTCCGTGCAATGTCAGCCAGAAAAATCTATCTCAAGTAAAAGTAAAGAAAGTAAAGTAAAGTAAACGTCGATTTGTATAGCGCATCGTCGTAACCACCTCTGATGCGCTCAGGAATGGCACGTGTTAGAGAGATCACACAGTTTTACCTGCCACCCACACGTCTATCCACGAATGGAATGAACCATCCCGCCTTTACTCCGTAAGCATTCACCAGATGGCGACACCCAAGCGAGATAGCTCACATCCGATTACAGCTCACTACTCATTTATCGACCTCGAGATGATGAAAGGCTGAGTTGGCCTAGTTGGCTGACCTTGCAGCGGACGGTTTACCCACATAAGTGATCATCTACCAGCTGCAGGTCGAGCGTAGGATAGGAAAAGTTTGCCGGTCATAGACCGACGTTCTACCACTGTGAAACGCAACCAAAACAATATCGCGGAAGTTTAGTGGCGCATAAAACGCAAATCAGAAATTTCTGTAGCTGCAAAGCAATGACAACTTGACTTGTCAATAAGCAGGTTCAGAGTAATCATGTTTATCTACAAACAGCTGCCAGATACATTTGCCGGGCAGCTCCCATCTTTTGCTATGATAGATTTCAGTGCGCTGATTACATTGCGCATGTTACGTGCAAGCGCATGGTAACACTAGTTATCAGGTTATTGCATTGAATCGCAATTCTGTCCAGCCGTAACTGGTTTCATAACTTCAGAGGCGAAGAAATATGACAAAGAACAAATTAGTTGAGTTGATCGGAATAGAGGTTGACCTGTTTGAGAACAGCGCGAAAGACGTCATGATGACAGCCGAGGTCGACGCCATCGCCACCACCTGCCAACTGCTCATAGTCTGCGGCCCTGCTAGCTAACAGCGCCTCAATCTCTTTGATCGTCTGCCTCGTACTGTCCACGTTCCTGCACTCAGTCGCAAACAACGTGGTACCAAACATCGGCGGTGACAGCAGAATTCAACCTGCTGTCGGCACGAAAACGTATCATTGGCGTGATACTCCCAGTGGGAGGTTTGCCAATTAATAGACAGATCCAGATCCTGTGTTTTAAAAATCTATTTGTTAAATTTCACTAGTGGCCTACAATCCAATGCAATGTAATTCGACAGGTGCAGGCAAATCGGCTCTGCTCTGTTCGCATCTCAAAGAACATTATGTACCAATTATTAATAGACTTCCGGTATCTGGTATAGGCTAGTTCAGTGTTCTAGTTAAAAACAACATCTTAATTAACCACTGCAGTATTTGTCTAGTCGACTCTTAAAGGTATTAATAGAATCAGCTTCCACCACATAATTCGGTAAGCTATTCGAAATAGCAACGACGCAAGAACAAAAAGAGTATTTTCTGATTATTATAATGATACGTAAATTTATCATTAGCCTTGAAGCTATGCTTTGATACGAATATTGGAATTACTTTAGGGCACGATTTGGTGGTGGTCATGCGTTCGGCTATAACTCCGCTGACAGTGAACCGATCTGGATGAAATCTGGAGCACTCTGAATACATCGTTGGGGGCTGGCCCTGACACAACCTAAAACAACTGAACCACGCTGCATTATATACCGCGATATTCTACAAACGAACATATCCGTGCACACAGCAGCCAGAGTATAGGCCTAGTCTGTATTTCTTTATTTGTTTACTTCTTTATTTATTATTAATTACGTCAAAGCAGCATATAAAACAGTAACGCGTTGCAATGTACGTATAATGAATATTTTAATTTAATTTACATTTAATTTAATTTGCTTTCACTAAAAAGACAACAGTGTACAACATACCGGATGTCGTTCACAACATCCAAAAGCTTCAGTCCTACAAAGTCATCATTGGCATATATCACTGATTATCCACTACAATACAATACGTGTACATACATTAACCAAGCAAACTAGATGGCTGTACAGTGTTAAATAAACACAATACATTATTCGCCTGAAGCGGTCCGCTATATGTACTAGGTCTTTCCCTGGCCCCACCCGAGTCCTAAATGCAAACGGTATCTCGATCGCTTCAAAAATTTCTGCCAGGCTCATTACGTGACAGACCGACAGACAGACCGACAGACCACGCTACTGGGTCGCTCACAATAGGCGGCATCTACGTATGTAGTACTGTGATGTGGTATAATAATAATTGTAGCATATGTAGACTCTTAGACTGCATGGTTTCCGTGCTTTCATCATCGAACGGAACAAGGCAGACAGCAGATTCGCTTCGCCCGCTGTGTGGAATGGCACGCTGGACTATACACTTCCATAACCTAAGTCCATTTAATGTTAAATTAACTTCGCTTTCCTGCGTCTATGCATCTCAACAAACCGTCATGCGACTGCACATCGGGCAGAGAGCATTATTTTCCTGTGCCAATTGATAACTTTTGACCAATACCAATATCTCGTTATATCTCAGAAACGGTGCCAGATAGAAAATTTTTAGGGATATACTTACTATGGAACGTTTATAGGAACTTTATGTATGCGTTCAATCGAATTGCGCTATTTCCAGTGACCTTAGGTGACTCCTAACTACTCCAAACCACCCCATTTTCCACATTTTATATCCCTTTTCGTATCTTCGTAATGTGTTGAGATAAAGACTTTATTTTTAGGCAAGATGATCGTAGCAAGTTGCTAGTTCTTGGACGACAAATCATCCCTGAAAGCAGCGTGGTCAGGTCACGTGAACCATTTAAATTTTGGTGGGCACCAACCATATCTCTAAAACGGCTGAAGCTAGAGTGATCAAATTTTATACACAGATAGGCTATATCAAGTCCCAGCAATGAAGGACAATAAATCACCCTTAAAAGAGGCGTAATCATGGTCACGTGAGTGACGCATTTAAAATTTTGCGGCCCCCAATCATATCTCTGGATTGGCTGAAGCTAGAGCCGTCAAATTTTGTACACAGGTAGATTATGCCTAAGGATGACGAACCACCCGAAAAAGGGGCGTGGTCAGTGTCACGTGACCCGTTTTTTAATTTTGTCCCAATCATATCTTTGGAATTGGTAAAGCTAGGCACTTCAAATTTCGTGTGCTGATTGATACATAGGAGTAGCCTACTAGTGCATGCATCATACATTACCCCCGAAAGGGATTTGTGACGTGTCACGTGATCTCGTTAAGTTTTGGGAAACAAGTAATAATATCTCGTCAACGGTGGAAGATAGAGACAGTTGCAGTGGAACCATCACACTGCCTTCAGTGTACTGTCTGCAACTCACCATGAAAAGACCAAAGTTCACTAATCACTGACTGCTCGTCATATCAGCGAACTTACCAATGCACTCGTTCCTGATGCAAATGCGGTCTGTGGCGGTGGGGGCGTGGTCAATGAGAGAATTGATCAGTTGGAGAAGGACGCTGCGCAGACGAGCGCTGCTGGTCGACTTGAGTTCGTTCACCAAACAACCGAACCGATATCGCGTCTTTTTCTGAGCCTTCAACACCAGATATTCACAGACATAGTCCTGCGTCAGCTCCAGTCACTTAGTTCATAAGTTAGTAAAATACCAACGCTTACAGCTAATAGCATGACCTGCGCGTTACAATGCTATAAACTAGAAAACTACAATAACATTAAAAAAGAAAACTAATTTAAAACGAGGTACTGCAGCAGTAACACCGTTGAAAAAAGAACAGTTTTGAGGTGGCGCTTGAAACTTTCAGTGTAAGACAGTTCTTGAACGGATGACGGAAGAGTGTTCCAAGCCGCCGGCCCAGCGAACGCGAAGCTGCGCTCGCCGAGTTTCAGCCTTGTTCTTGGTTGCTCGTAGCGGACAGTGCCGGATTAAGGTGGGTGCTGTTGATGCTGCAGCATTAGGCCCATTCAAGAAATAGGCCCACGGCCACCGACGAGAAATAGAAAAGTCTTCTCTATTTTGGTTGTGATTTCTCTGGTTGGTACAATTCCGAGTTTTAGGCGGATCGTGAACAGATAGACAAAGTCTACCTTTAGACAAAAACTCGGAAAATATCGGTTAGGCCTAACCGGTTTGCAATTAACAGATCCGAAACCGACAAGATGGCCGCCAACTGGCGCCCCTCCAATCCTCCACGTACTGTGCAAAACTGCAAACCGCGGACTAGCAGACCTTTGCTGTTGACAACTTCATGTTACTGAGCTTGATGTTACTATATGTCGTAGTCATATTATATACCGGTATGTCGTTATATAATTATGTAATGTATCACGGCTTCAACGGCTTGTCAGTAGTACACGCTGTTGTAAAAGCCAATAGTCAAAGTAATGGGAAAGGCCATATTTTGACCCCCTGGGGCTCCGAAACCCCTGAACGGATTTCGATGAAACTCGGAATATATAACCATGTCGTGGGTATGCTAACACATGCAAATCCATGTGGCGCTGTGACAACGTGGGTGGTCTGGGCGAACACGTGAAAAAACACATGTTGTGGTTTCTTTACCTAAGAAACCACAACATGTGTTTTTTTCACGTGTGTTTTCCTTATTTGCTTTATTCTTCGGCTCGCGCCCAGCCCGCACACGTGGACCGATTTTGACGATCTATACGTCATACGACGTGTTTCCGCCAAATCATGTGCCTTTTAGGGTCTTGTTCATACTGCTCCCCTTTTTGGGGGTAAAATCCCACAAAAACCCTATTTTGGGGCGTGAATAGGCATTTTCAAGCTTAACGCGCAAAGTATTTAAATTTGCATACTATCGAAATTACTGCGCCGATTACAACCAAATTTTGCGCAGTCACAAAGACAACCAAATACTCTTCGTGGGTGGTCCCAAAACGCGTAAAACAAATCCAAGATGGCGGACGGCCCCTCGCCATCTTGAAAATCGAAAATCGGCTATGGAACGGTTTGACCGATCTTCGCAAAATTGGGCGTAATGACGCATATTGCGCCCCCGAACCACACCGGAAGTTGAAATTTCAACTTTTGAAAACCCAAGATGGCGGACGGCCGCCATCTTCAAAATCGAAAATGGGCCACATCTCCGGAACTGTTCGACCGATCTTCGCGAAATTTGGCACAATGACACATAATAGGCCTCCGGAGTGGATCGGAAGTTAAAATTTCCAACTTTTAAAAATCGAAGATGGCGAACGGCCGCCATTTTAAAAAATAAAAAATCGGCCATAGAACAATATCTATTAATGCGAAGGTCTGTTCGTGTCAAAAGTGCCATACACCGAGTAGGCAAAAGTAGAATTATATGCTACGTTATCTAATTTACCTATTTCACCCAATAAAACTGCAAAAAATTATAAAAACAGAAACTGGCTTCAGTTTCTCTTCATTGTAAAAGCCGCTGTTTTAAAACAGCAAATATCAAAATTTTATCCGCAAATTCTAAGCACAGAAGATAGCTTTTACATTTATGACAGGCCGCTGACTGAAATAAATGCGATCGTTAGTTTCTGTGCGTTGAATTTGCGGATAAAATTTTGATATTTGCTGTTTTAAAATGGCGGCTTTTACAATAAAGAGAAACTGGAGCCAGTTTTTGTTTTTATAATTGCAAGCTAGGCCTTTTTGTCTGTGGTGACTGGTGAGTGTCGAATGAACATACGCTACAATACACCAATGCTGAGAAAAATAGGCCCTTTTCTGGGCTGCAGTATCAGGCCCAATTTGGTCTTAATCCGGCCCTGGTAGCGGAGGCTGCTGGCACGGTCATTGTGTCAGCGTTAAGGTTCGTTCACACCGAACGCGGTGCAATGCGGTGCAATGCGGTGCGTTGCGGTGCTTTGCGGCGTCTTGCGTTACGCGGCAAGAAAACGGCGCAACATGCCGCACGATGCCACACAGCAACGCACTGCATTGTATTCGGTGTGAACGAACTGGAAACGACATTTTGAAGTCGCATACTTCATCGCAGAACTGCACCCAGCTACACTTCAACGAACGTCTTGGCACTGCGCCTACGAATAAGTTAAGCCTCAGGCTAAAGGTCAAATCAGTAAGCGCCGCGGCCTGCAGGGTAAACGTACTCCGCTGGAGCCATTGTCATTCAGAGCAACGCAATAAGGATTTTTATGCTCGTTAAAAGGCGACTCAGTGAAACACTAGCTATAGCACCTTGAGCTGTTGACAGATGACGAGGGCTGCCGAGTGGCCGTCGGCGGATTTCTTACAGAGATCGCTCAGAAGCCGACAGTGAACGATCTTTTCTTCTACGTCGCTGGAATCTAAAGCTGCAAAAATATTTCAACCTTCAGTCGTGCTGCGGACGTCAACGACTCAAAAAGTGTTTGAAAGCAGCGCAGACAGTCCAATCGACGGAAGGGTTACTTTCTATTTCGCTACGACTAAATTCTTTAGACCTTAAAAGACCGAGAAATCAGTCTAAGACCAAATTAATACAAAGGTTTCGGGCTTCGGCCGTTCACATTACAGTTTGGTTTTGGACTATAAAATGAGTTTTTAAAAAGTAAGTGTTGTATACTATTAATGCCGTAAAGTTAAGACTGTGGACATAGCAAAAAATGATCCAGACTTATTACTTTGCCCGCCCGGTAGGGGTGTGAAGTATTGTGATCAGCCTGTCTGTATGTATGTCTGTCTGTCTGTTTTCTGTTTGTCTGGTTGTCTGTCCGCTCACATATCTCAGCAAGAAGCTCAGCTATCGCAGAGAAACCGCACGACGAAATCTTGTCAACTGCTGCAGAGTTGTACGAAAAATCGCATTTGATGATTTCAACAGACTTGCAGTAGATGAATGACTTTCGGAATTGTTGCATGTGGCTTGTAATTTCAACTGCCTTTTTGAAACGGAAGGACTTCTCGTGGTCAAAGGCAATCATGTACACTGTAAACGTGATAATAATTATAGAAGACCGTCGACCGACACGTTGTTTGTACAGATAACTAATAGTAAGTGATATATGGCCTATCGAACAGAGGCAATTCCGATGACCTTGAGTGACTCTCAAGGTCATTCACCTGTTGCTAATCTTTTCAAATGTGATTTTTCGAACAGCTAATGCGCAGCAATTAGGAAGACTTCAACCGACATAATGCGTTGCGCGGTCAATCTGAGCTTGGTGTTGATAAAAGGCGTTGACCACATTCAGCCAGCTAAGCTTATAGGCGCTGTCATTGTAACGTCGCAGCGTGTCCAATGTTGTGTATCATTTGCGTTCGTGATCACACTGTTAACAAGTCTCCGCTGCCGCTGTCAGACCGGCGTGACGCGGTGTTTCACGCCCGCCGTGTTGTACATAGATGTCGACGGTCAGTGAGATAAACTGGTGACCGACGACCGTCACCAGTTTATCACACTAAACCGTCCATCTATGTTGACAGCATCTGAGACGATCAGCCATTCCAGATATATGGTTGGCGCCCAAAAAAATTAAATGGTTCACGTGACCTAACCACGTGCTTTAGAGATGGTTTGCCATCCTTGTGCTAGCACTTGCTACCACCTATCTCCACCCACTACGAAGATATGAAAGGCGACACAAAATGTTGAAAATTGTGGTGGTTTACGGTAGTTAGGGTCACTCAAGGTCACTCGAAATAGAATAATTCGGTAGAGCACATATACAAGTTCCTATTAGCGTTCTACGGTAACAATGTCCCTATCTTGCACCGTTTCTGAAATATAGCGTGATATTGGTCGACAATCGCCGATTGTAACCCACCCCGCCTCTGTTTAGTGCCCCGTTTGGGGTGACCCCGTTGAATTTCGCCGATGGAGGAAACCCAAATTACATTAGACCAGTTTCCGCGTAACTTCCGCATAGCAAATGTTACGGGGAAGTCGCCAACTAGTTACGGGCTAGTTACAGATTGTCGTGCGTGACGGACGTGTCGGCGACAAGTTACGGGGAAGTTATAGACTTTCAGACCATCTTGACATGTGAAGACCCCACCCCCGCTGGGGAGGGGGACACCCCCTCTCCAGACCCTACCCCCTATTAGATAATAGGTAAACATACCTTAGCAATTGATTAGATATGGTAGCCCGGTGTCAGTGGGAATTTCCGTAGTCGTTTTGATAGAACTGATGTCGTTAACAACTTAGCGAATAGTAGCGACAGGGAAGTTACACGTTAGCCGCCAACAAGCTAACGACGTCACGGGGAAACTGGTCTAATGTAATTTGGGCTATACCGCGCTAGCATAGCGTCGCGCGGTAAAAAAAGCAACGCCTCCGCAGGCACGTGATTTTCGTTTGTAAAAAGGCGACAGAAAGTCATGCGCAGCGACACTGTTATTAAGCGTGGTGGGCGTGGTGGGCGTCACTCACGATCAGAGGCATGCAGGCACAACCGTTAATTTTTTTACCGTTTACAGCGTCACGATCCGTAAATACGAACAACAGATATAATTATTGGCCTACAGTGATCGTTACTGGCTATTTTTTCGTCAAACTTTCACTTCAATCAGTTTCTTTTCAGTTACTTAAATGACTAAAGGCTTCATCCGACCAACGTTTTGGCCTACTTTCGTTCAAATTACAAAACAGATCAAAACAAATAATCAACGACCATATATTTGCAAAAGATAATTCTAGAATACACATTAAACGGACCTACACCAATCCATCACACCATGCTTCACATACCAAGTACTTATCGTATAGATTAAATCAAAATTCACTCTTGATTCAATGTTCATAGGCTACATATTGAGCCAGAAATGGGCTAAAATTATTTGAACGATATCTGTCAGACAACAGGCGATAATGCCGACTTTACTCAGTATTTCCTTACTAAGTTTAGGAATAAACTACGCACTGGGAATAAACTGTGCAATAATCTTTGAAAAAGTTTCCCTCCGCACCTTAACAGCATACGTTGACACCTTACCTATACTATATATGTTGGGTATATTTGACGTTATTACCAATTGGCTGCATTCTGATATTTTTGTCCGTGTCCTCGCACAAAAAAAATGAATACTCTGTCAAAGTCACGCGGTTAGTAAACTTTTTACTGCATTGTAAATGGAAGCAATGTGGTGCTTCAAATTTTGAAAGGTTACATCTTGGGGGACAATATTGCAACCATTGACCTTTTTAGTCTACGAAAACTAGTTCCGTAGCTATGGTTGATTGCCTTGTAGTTTAGTGGTATATGAGTAAAATATGGAAATGAC
>Ga0209780_1004165_pt1 | contig 11057 bp, 4 predicted proteins | sample WorMetexBAHAMAS2_FD_187384 | JGI IMG/M metagenome (GOLD analysis project Ga0209780, IMG submission 187384) | Marine gutless worms symbiont microbial communities from Max Planck institute for Marine Microbiology, Germany - Inanidrilus exumae... | ecosystem: Host-associated > Annelida > Digestive...
GTACAATACATGGAAATAACAAACAAAGTAATAAAACATCCAAAATCACAGATGACATCGGTTACTGATAATGTAATAAAGAATAGTTGATGAAAGATGTGTATCGTTTCATGCGTGTAACCGGGCGTTGATAGAGAGATGCAGCTCGCAATCCGTCACCGACATCAGTGGCGTAGCCAGAATGTATGACAGACTATTTTTCGCAACAGAGAACTCTAGCGGCGTGTCCATAGTTGGCCTAACCAGTGGCGTCGCCAGGATTTGGTGCCAGGAGGGGCACACAAGTTACTGGGTGTTCACACGAGACGACTGTCAACATATAGTGGCTGTCAGACTTTGTATAAGTCAAAGTACACTGAAAAAAATAAACTGTTGTAAGCTGAGAGGTGGGGGCACGTGCTCCAGTGCCCCATAGCTGGCGACGCCAATGGGTCTAACCCCCACTTCCAAGCTGAATTTGGACGTGACAAGAAATGCAGATTCTACACCTATAAGTGTGGGCTGTTATCAACACGACAGCAGACAGCCAATAGGCTATATACCAATATATCATTACGATGAGAAGTACGCTCCCAACATACCAAAAGCCGGCCTTTTCCAACGCATTACTTAACTGACAGTTACAGGTGCAAGCACTATAAAAATGTACAGTGAGCACTGTCAGTATCTCAGGCAGACACAGAAAATTGAACTTTTAGCTTTTCCACAGTCGGTCTCAACTTCTCAAAAACAAACAGACATTTCCATTTGGGTCCGGATTATATGCGCTGGAGCTTACAGAACTCCGAAGACCTTCTATAGCTGGATCTCAGGAGTAAGGGCACGAAAAGGAATACGGAAGAAGAAAAAGGGTAAAGAGAATGAGGAGGGAAAATGTTGTGGAGATGGAAGAAAGTAAATAACATCTGGCAATAGGCCTATACTATAGACGTTTATTCGCCACAAAGGCAGACAAAATCATACAAAACATAAAAATATGATAAATGCATATACTGATAAGTGCATATAACCAGTGTATACATTTCAAACATTCAACAAAATCGGTAGCCTCAAACATAGAAGGCTGGGAGTACTCCCCCAGACCAATTGTAGGCTATAGAAGGAATGACAATGTGAAAAGGTTGGCCCAGTGTTGGGTGGATCCGATCATGTCCACATGCTACATTGACAACTTTTTTCAAAAAAACGTTTGGAAAATCAGGAAAACGTTTAAAAAAGCAAGAATTTGACATAAATAAAACAAAGTTCACTACGTCTGTGAGTATACGTGCGAGGTGGATAGTATACCCCCGTGTGCAAAGCAGACGCGCAGTTTCGGGAATTTGTCGAGCACGCCGCCAAAGATCATACAACAGACGGCGGTGGTCGTCTCTGCCGGCATGCCTGCATTTACACACCGTGCACTGTACCACAACGACCGCATGCTGTACCAAATGCAACAACCCAGTGTACCATGCAACTTCGTGTTGTCCATTATACAGCACAGATAAGCAACGCTAATAAACGAGTGCCTGTCGCTGAAATGCTAGATTTGTCACGATTTATTAAAATGTGCAGAAAACTGTATAATTTTTGTGAAACACTTAATTGTACTACGCATAAAAAGATAAAGGCTTCCCATACTCGTTACCGAGCGTTGGGCCCGGAGCTGATCCCAGTGTACAGTCAGTCAGCCCGCAGGTGACTATAAGTCATCAACCCGGCGTAGGCTGCCGTTATTTTATGCCAGGCCTGCGGTTACCTTCCCGGCCGCAGAGCATCACCGCCCCTTGGCCGGTACCAAGTTATACTGCTTGGTGACATAAGCACATAGGTGTGAACAACTTGCCCAAGGTTGTTACGCAGCTTTTTCCCCGAGTAGCATTTGAACCCACGACCTGTTGATCGCAAGTCCAACGCTCTACCCGTTGCGTCACCGCGCCACCCACGCATATGAGAACAAAAATTATTAGTTGTTATGACACTATTGGTGAATACACACTACAGCTGAATAGCCACTCGCCTACATTTACGGCTCGCTGCGCTCGCTTCTAATCTATGCCCAGAGTTACAAAACGAAATCACGTCAACGCGACACATTAGCTATTTCACTAATATCGATTCCTTCGTACCACGACTAATGTATGGTTGTTTGTACCCTGCTGAACATACTCGACTGATGCGATGTGATATTATTCGCAGGCCGCGTCCATAGCGTAAAGCATAATGTAACGGTCTGGCGTCCGTCAGTCCGTCTGTCTCTCTGTCTGTCTGTCCCATCGGCATACTCACCGTGAATCACCAGAGGGCAGCATGCGTCGCAGCTAGCGTACATATAGGCCCGGCAATAAGGATGATCGGCATACTTGTACGCCTAACAGTTGCGGCGGTTTTTGTTCTCGAATCACGTTTAAAAACCGTACCGACTAGCCACGGTAGAAAGTACTTTTGCATTCTTCCATCGAGCTGCATGTCCCACGGATGTACAAATATGACGCAGTTGTGTTTCTCCGCTGCCTGCATGCGTGTACGTCACACACAACAGCTTTGCAGGAAGCGAATTTGACATTTTATTTACAATTTAGCGGTATTGCAGTTTAATCGATGCGATAAACAAGTACACAGCGATATCGCTAACCCGAATTAGCGATACAGTTTCACTATTACAGCTTCGTCTGACACAATTTGAATGTTCTAACATGCAGCGGCGCTGCCGGTATGCAAATACGTTACTGTCTTATTTACTTATTTACTATACGTTCTTCGCAAACGTCTAATCGTCTGCATGTCTTACGAGCTAGTATACCAAAACAACATCCATACTACAAATTGATCGCAGACACCTGCTTCTTTAATTTTGGCGCCGCGTTATATAGTAAAGTAAAGTAAAGTAAACGTCGATTTGTATAGCGCATCGTCGTAACCACCTCTAATGCGCTGAGGAATGGCACGAGTTAGACGGATCACACAGTATTACTTGCCACCCACACGTTTATTCACCAATGGAATGAACGTTTACTCAGTAAGCATTCACCAGATGGCACCGCCTGATGGGCCGAGCGAGGTAACGCACACCCGATTACAGCTCACTACTCGTTTATCGACCTCGAAAGGATGAAAGGCTGAGTTGGCCTAGTTGGCTGACCTTGTAGCGGTCAGCCATCATCTGCAGGTCAAGCGTAAGACAGGGAAAGTTCGCCGATCACAGACCGACGTTCTACCACTGTGGCCGTAGTTCCGTCCGTCGGTTCAACAGCTAGATGGGTAAGAGACCGTTGGAGGGACTGAATATCCGCAGTCAGCCGCTTTGCGTCAGATGCGCAGCTCACATAAATACTTACTTCGCTCTCCATATTGTGATCAGTGAGTCCGTGTGTCTGTTTGTTTGTCTGTCTGTCCGCTTGCGTATCCGAAAAACCACACGACGTTGCATATTTCACCAACTCTTTTGGCTTACATATTTTACTCGTGGCGGCAGTGCACTGCGTTATGTACTTCCGGTTTTGCGGATGACGTAATGTTTTCAGATAATGCAGGGAATAGCCAGAATCAAACATAATGGGTATATGTTTCGTCCAGTTTGCCAGGTGGCGGCACCAGTCGGACGTCAGACAACCTTGTTTGGTCGAGATCGCCAGATGGCGGCACCGGAGGCGAAGTCTGCCGTCTCCGACAGCCTTGTTTCTGTCGGTGTTGAATGAGCTGTGGTTTGTCTTTGTCTCCTGACTCAGAGTAAGCTGCTTGACACGTGCGATGTTGTCATCGCATTGCAGATGCTTTCGGCTAACATCCAGGCACCTGTCGCTCGGTCACGTGATCCGGTTTCGCTTCTTTTATATTAGACGTCTAGCACTTTGCAAATTGAGATCATGACCCTGTAGGCAACTCCGACAGCGCCCTTTCGCGTATTGTTCTTCTCAGAAATTTTATCGCAACTTTGCCATTGTGTTAAACATTTATTACGTCACGTCAGCATAGCCACTGCAAGCTAAAGACAAAAGTCAATATAGGAAGCTAGCACTCACAAGACTGCAATGTGCAAATACTCACGCCGTCAATGTTTTCGTGACTCGTGACCTTGACCTTTGACATTTTGACCCCAAAATAAATGGGTTTCCAGGAGGACTCATCTTCGAACATTTCTATGTCAAGTTTAGTGATCCTGGCTGTATCGGTTTTTTAAATATCATGCGGAATAAAAACAGAAAAAACACACAGACAAACGGCAGTCATTAGCGGACAATTTTAGATGGATTTCGCGTAGTACGATGGCGGATTTTTAGCATAGAAATAGTTGCAGAGTTACGGCGATGAAAGCTAAAGGTTTAAGTAATTATGGTCCAATGTCTAGACTAAGCTGCACGATATGGTAAGAAGCAAATGTCAGCACAGAGATATGAAAGTCGCCTTATACGATTTTGAAGAAGCAAGCATTTACTCACTGCAAAGACCGGCAGAAGGCGCTCGTCGTCTAGATTCCAATCATTTACATGAGTACCAATTTGAATTCCTGGGAAACCTACAAAACGATACTCAATGCATAGCCATACTAGGATCCATGCTAACCGCGAAATTCCTACACTGCGCAAATGATCAATAAATAAGTTGTTTACTGCGTAGACGCAGAAACAACGACACAGTCACAAATCATATTAATTATATCAATAAGTTGAAAATACACCACCAGACGAACAAACTGTGAAAGCTGCATGAAATCAAAAGCTCTCCCTCCCATAGCTTGAACTCTCCGAACTTGCCCAGTTCGTGTCGGCAGCGTTTCAGTTCTTCGACGGCCAGATGCGGCGCCTGTAGAGGCACAGTGCCGAAGGCAACGAACCGTCGAGGATGTTGGCGAACAGTCTGCGCCAGATCGTTGTTCAGTAAACGACACAGATCCAACGTGTCGTCCGGTTTCGCCTGTTACGTTACGTCAGTGAAGCATCTGACATTCACGCATATTTTTCAAAGACAGCAGGTAACAAGTGTCCACACTCCACAGTAATTTGGCCAAAGGCCGCCGGTGGCAGAATCTGGAAATTCGCTAAGCTGGAGCTTTCGGTGGCTGCATTCAGTACGGCATTATCAGGTTTTCGGTTTTCGCTAATGAATCCTGAGTCAGAGTCTTCGGTCCCAATTTTTAAATGTCACCTTCTTGAGCAAATAAATTTGATTTGATTTGAATGTTAAATCTCACTATGGCAGGCCTAGCCATTTCGCCTTGATTCGTTCCCGTGCCCGGCGCTTGGACGATTCGGCTAGTGTTTTCGTTTCCAATAATTTAGAGTTGCGGGTCAGTCATCCGAAGGAGTCAGAACGAGCAGTTATCTGCTTCGCTGTTTCGGTATCCTAATAGGGAGTCGTCTATTCAATGGGTTCGGATGCTTCGGTAGTTTACTATTAGATTTAACGAAAGGGACTGAACTTAGCTAGCTAGGAGTTAACCAGCTGTCCAGACGCTTCGGTCCTATCCTAACGAAGGACTAGTTGGTTAATTCGTACGAAAGCTAATGGGAAGACTAATCGACGTGCTTCGACACTTACTCGAAGTTCTACGGCTGATTCGTTATTGTTCGGATTGCTGACTTGACTTAATTCGGTTTCCTCCGGTTATGTTTGCGTTCGAACTTCGAAGAGCGAAGCAAACGGAGAGGGACGTTCGGAAAAGCTCGGAATGTTCAGCTTTTGGTAGGGAGGAACGGTCTCTTCGTTCGACTTCGCTTCGCTTCCAAGAGTTCCCGAAGTCTCCTTCGTTTTTTTGCGGAATCCGAAGCAGTCGTTTGTGTAAGCCCGACAGCGAATTCGGAGACCGTTCGGCTAACCCATCGTTTCGTTTTGGCTTGGAACCCTTTCGTTGACTGCCGGACCGTTCGGTCGCTTCGGTTATAGAAGTTCTCGAATCTGTGTTCGTCTCCTGAAGAAGTGCGAAGCAGTTCATCGTGTGAGCTTGGCAAGTTGGCAGTGCGAATAGGTGACGTTTGTAGCGAGACGAACCTCAGCCAATATGCGTTCGCTGGTTAATGGTTACTGGAGATTAATGTCGCTTAGCAACTTAGTATAGCAGAGATGATCAGCTTCGCTCAGACTTCCCTTCTGTACCGGTAGCAGAGCCGACTCGCGTGCCAAGTGGGCCGGAAAGTGCCGTCGGTGCCGAATGACGTCTATAATTACGTAGAAATAGAGATAGGTATGGCCTACGGCACAGCGAACGACGGAACGGTCGCTATAGAAAACGGTTTTTTGCTAGTATTTCTTTATGAAATATAATTTAATAGTTGTCAGAAAATTAAATAATTATTTACTGTTTCGTAATTATGCCACATAACTGCCGAAACCTGAACGATCTTAGCAAATACGCTAGCTTACACTGGGCCTATAGCATACGTAGCAATAAATAAAGATAGAACAGCATACACTTAAGACTAACGAACCCAGTAGCTGAACATCACAGGAACAGTCGAAAGAGCTTGCACTGTGACGCCTACGCACAGTAGAAATGCACATAAACATGATACGTAGAGTGATGCATAAAAATGTCCCTGACTTTTGTGCAAATGTCAAACAAAGTAAAGGTTACGTTTAAACCCCCCGAATGAGGGGTTCCTCTGGGACGATCTCCGTCAAATTTTCAGTGAATGTCAACGGATGGCCATGGTACCAGACGGCGAAGAAAAATTGCCGAAAATTTCAACCGGTTGAGTAGGGTACACGAACTTTACAGACGACAGACAGACAGACAGACGATAGACGGAACGGCGATAGCATTATAGTTCGTCACGTTCGCTAAAAAGACTGTTGATGCATGCAGACGACAGTACATCCACCTGTTGCGTCCATCTCTCGTATCCGAACTTCCGGGTCCCAGCAGTTCTGCTTCACTCGTCGGAAGTGCTGACCGTCCTTCACCATGTCTGCGTTTCCGTTGCCACAGTGACGAAGCTGCACCCAGCCTCCGTATCCATAGCGCTACATCGCACACACGATGTTCACTTACTAGAGGTGAAGAGCGAGTGATGCGAAAAGCGGTGGTTGTGACGATTTTGTGCGTGAATGACACAGTTTGTATTCAATGCGTTCAGACACTTTTAGCCAGTGCAGAGAGTGTAAGATAGGAATGATATGGCAATATATGAGAGCTTTAACAACAGCACGAGCAAGAGACTTCTGAATCTGTTCTAGCTGGTTTATTTACGATGTGGGGAGGTTGTAATAAAGAGAATTACAGCAGTCGAGTTTGGAGTGAACGATGGACGTGGCGATAGTACTGGCTGTTTTGTAATCGAGGTAAGGGCGGATACAGCGAAATTGTACTATGGCTACCAAACTCACAATAGGCTAACCAAAATATACAAACAACACAGACACGCAACAAACTAACCCTAACACAAGCAAACTGGCCATATTTAAGAAAAAGACGCACGAAATTAAGCCAGCATATAAACCTAAACCTAAAACGACATCCATGTGTAAAAATTCATGTGTATGCATCCACATCTGTGGCATACAATACAGCGACTGAGCACAGACAAGTTTAGATAATTTTCCCTCTCATCCTCTACAAGTCGTGGCTGGGATGTATTTATTTATTTATTACTATGTATAGAATGATCACGTCAAACGCGTGAAATGAAGTACAAGCACGTAAAAGATTAGCAGAAGTACAAAAATAAAAACATACCGTAAATCCCCAAATAAACGCCGGGTCTCAATTAAACGCCGGGTCCATAATAAACGCCGGGGGTTCTGATCGATTTATTGTACGCGGTACAGACTAATAAAAACAAACAAACGAAGTGAAACATAATACAAACAAAGTAAAGCAAAAATCAATAACAATTATCAAATACCAGTCTATTGATAAATGCATTTTTGTGTAGTTCGGATTTAACCGGATTAACAGACAAGCCACGACCGAGTGTTAATAAGTTGTAACAGGTAGACTTGGGACTGGGAACGTGTCGACAAGATACTCGACAGCAAATGCAATGGGGCATACTAATGCATTTTGTGTATTTTATATAGTCCTATGGTATTATTGGGAGTCAGAGCTAATCGCGGATCGTCTAAGATCACAAACCTTGCTCAAATCAGGCCAGGACTCCGGCAGTATGTGACAATGGATGTCAACCTTCATTGCTGCTATCAAACGTGCCGCTGTACTTTCGACACGAGCAATGCAAAGTTTCGTCGTTTGTGATTCTTTCCTCCGCGCATCAGCCACGTGCAGAGAGGTTGGGTAAACCTCTAAAAATCGCGGCAATATCGTGACGGTATTTACATTGTAAAAATTTTACCGAATATCAATACTGACATGAGCTTTCTTTAACGGTTGCGACGTTGTTGCTCCGTACGTTCATAGGCCTATATACCCAATATAAAATACGTTAAATACATTATTATTCGAATTTAAAACTTCAAACTTAAATTCGTTCAGATTATAAACTACGTTAAAATATGCGTATTTTCCCCCAAACGTTCAAAACGTACGGAACAACTATGGCCCGCTAAAGTTAAATTTTGTTACATCCATCTACGTCGCATTTTGTCTTGGTGGGTACGCTCTCGCCTGTCAACAAAATTGTAACCAGAGAAGATACAGACAAGTTTCAAAAAGTGCTCGGAAGGGGTAAGTAGTGAAACATCAAACTATCGATTCGAGACTTTCTGAATGATCTGAATGCGGGTAATAGCATAGATATTCCCAGAACATGTCAAAAATTACCCAGGCGGTAACACAGCAAAATTCAAAAATAAAAACAGACCACTATAGGACAACGGTATTAAAGGTTAACACTGGCGAAGGTTTACACTTCGTGGGTGCTTTACAGCAGTATGACAGACGTGGTTTAATAAACTGTTTTAAAACAGCAATGTATTGTAGACATGCAGGCACTTATGCAAGGGTGAACTTGTGAAGAATCGATACGATCTTGGAGAGAAATCGTTTCTTACTGAAAAGGTGTTAATTTTTGTCGTAGCCTAGGCCTACGTTACGACTTGGGTGAAATTTTGGACGTAATTAAGCTGTAGGCCTAGCCTAAGCCAGGTGCATGATTTTTTGCGGTATGCACCTGTTGCTCCGTATGCAATTTCTGTCTGTGGGTGGCTGTAAATAAGTAGTAATTTATAAGCAAATTAAATTAATAACCAGCAATTATATGCGTACATTTAAAATATTAGACGTTTCCATCTGACGTACTGCGAAATACCTACTGAATACGCCGAGACATTTTTTTCGACGTATGCTTACAAGCTCGGCTTCATTTTTTGCGCGTCTGTACGTCCAACCATCGATTTTTGGCTGTATATCGCGATTTTAAGACGTACTATACGCTGATACGTCCACTAAAGAGAGCCCTGAGTACGAGCACTGTTAAGTCGTGTTTATAAGTTGACGGGAACGAAGGTCATCTCAGCGGCGAGGCGAGCATGGTTGAAGTCCAGTGCTTCTTATCTGCACTTTCGCCCGTAATTGTTTACTTTTGCTGCCATTACAATGCATCGCATACAAGCCGCATACAAGACTGCTGCAGTGAGCAAGTGCGGCAGTCACAAGAGGCGCGGATGAACGAGAATGGTCACAAGACAAAAGAAAGAAAAGTTGATTGGCTCGATTCTTCAAAATCCGCCACCGCATCTCTCACTTGATGTGACCCCGTCACTAGGCTAAAATTGTCAATGGGGCCCATCCGGGGGCCGGGGCCCGTAGCCTATACCCGCGCCATGTCCGAGCATCGATGCTTCCCAAAAAAGAGACTAAGTATACTCATACAATGCATTTTAAATGACATCACAGAAATCTATCCAAAAATGACCATGAGTCATTGGAAACGAATCATAAATGAAGACACGCATTTATTATTAATGTGAAAAGAAAAGTCACTATACCGGTGTATAAAGTTGACACGCAGATGGAACATGAAGTCCAGTTATTTTTGCCGGGGCCCGGACGATTTTGGCTGGGGCCCTGCCCCCGTGGGCCCCACCCTGGTGACGGGGCCGAAATTTGATGGTACAGTAGGCGTAGTTAACAGAGTGCCAACACTCAATGGCCGAGACAGGGTTAAAGGGCGGTTCAGCGGATAGTCAGGGAAAGGAAGAAGGGAATCGGTAGAGGAAGGAGAGTGGATCGGGAAAAGACAAGGAAAGAGATGAATTCGATGGAAGGAACAGTGAGTAATAACTAACTCGATAGCCTACTTGAAATCTTTCACTACACAACTACTACCGCACCATGATTAAGATCATAGCATGTTTGCTATGTCGGTAGGCCTATACATCACCCCTATACCTGAGTGCGCATGCGCAGTATCACACGTGATCAATATGCAGGGCGACCACTTCCAGACAGATTCCCAGACATTTCCAGAAGCCTTCATCATGAACCACGTCAGCGGGATATTCACCAGTACGCCGACCGTCAGCGAATGCCACTTAAGATCATGTTAACGGCTTAAAGCTATAAAGTTGCGTCCACACCAGATCCAGTGCCGCGCGGCGTCTTTCGGCATGTTGCGTCCAGGGGCGGACCCATAAATTGGGTTTAGGGGGTCACCTCCAGTATCCGTTTCTTGTTGCCAAAGGCACGAAGCCTCGACGCCAAAGGCGTCGAGAGCGAGACGTAAATGGCGTCGTCGTGGGGTAGAGAACGGGGAGGGAGTATCCCCCAGCCGACTAGGGGATTTGGGGGAGCATCGTAAGCTCCAAGACGGGGTCCGTAGCCCAGCCACGACCGAAGTTAAATTTGTAACTGGTGGCACGCATCTGAAAAATATGTCATGAGTCTGGAAGGGGGCATGGCCCCTTGGATTCGCCACTGGTTGCGTTGCTTTCACTGCAACACGACTCACGAATGAACAGCCAATGCGATGCGACATCGCCAATCGAAAAGACTAATTTAAGCAAGGTGTCGCCCTGACGGGACGAAACACTACTGGCCCGCCGCGTGCTGCCCACTGGTGAGTTACATTGCGCCGTGGAGTGTTACAGACGCCGACAGGCGGACGGCGAGCAAAACATGGCCCCATACTATGTGTAGGAAAACCAGTAATAAGTCATTTTGCTGTAAACATTTCGCCCAT
>Ga0209780_1004166_pt1 | contig 11055 bp, 12 predicted proteins | sample WorMetexBAHAMAS2_FD_187384 | JGI IMG/M metagenome (GOLD analysis project Ga0209780, IMG submission 187384) | Marine gutless worms symbiont microbial communities from Max Planck institute for Marine Microbiology, Germany - Inanidrilus exumae... | ecosystem: Host-associated > Annelida > Digestive...
ATATGTTCGTCACTAAATTTCTGGATAAATTCTTCAGCAAGCCAACTCCAATTAGCAAGCCAGACGTTTCTTTTCATGCAGGCATAATGCAAAGCAGTTCTATTTAAATCATCGCTGTTATACTTGGCATCTGATGCGGATCCTACAGGCTGTATGTTCGCTGCCAATTCAATCTTGTTTCGATTTGGTAAAAGGAACAACAGATGCCAGAAATTACGACCTCGTTTGTCAGTAACAGTGAAACTCTGATCATCTGCATGTTGTAGACACGCCTGAACGGCTTCCTTTCCACGGGCCACGTGCAGCGGCGTGAGTCCATCGTTGTTCTAAGCGTTTATGTCTGCACCACGTTTTACCAGAAAATCTACGGTTTTTGCTACATCAGTAGAAATTATGTACATTTTTAGGTGCCCGTAGACACCAACTGCATAATGGAGTGGCGTGTTTCCATAACAATCCGTGCATTCCAACTTATTGTGATAGTATACTGAAGTCTTTGAAAATGTTGTTTTCATACGCTGTAATTCTTGTAAGCAAGGAATCACCAAAGAAGAAAAAGCACGTGACTGTTGCTCTATGCATAAATCTGCTTGACTGCCAACCCTGTTAGCATTAGAAATTTCTTGTCTGTGGTGTACATAATCTTGCATGTCATGAGTAGCCATCAACACTAGTGCGTTCATACCCACTGCATTGCGGACTGACAAATGCTGACATTTGTTTATTTGTTTAACAACATATTTTCCCTGTTCATTACACTGCAGCTGTCCATCAGTAATATAATGTAGCGCAGTATTACGCCAGACATCAGTAAGTCCAACAACAGTACCTACATTCATTAAGAACATTACAGCTTTAAAATGTTGACGTTCAATGGCAATGTGTAGCGGTGTTTTACCGTCAACGTTTTGAACATTCACTTTGGCTCCACGATCAACCAGTAACTGTACAATATTCACTCCATGACACACAGCTTCGTGAAGTGGACTGTTGCCAAATACGTCCGCAGCGTCAACATTAGCACCGTGTTGAATCAACAACTCAACCAGCTCAACAAGTCCCGTCCTCACAGCACAGTGGATTGGTCGTAGTCCGTCAACGTTCTCTGCCTCTACTTCAGCCCCGTTCTCCAACAGCGACCTCATCAATAGTACGTCAGTTGTCAAATGCACAGCAGTGTTGCAGACACCGGAAGACAGGTATGAGTAGTTTATATAGGTATGGTGATCAGACAAAATTTTGACTATGTCCACAAGTCCACTATTGCTTGGAGGTTGTCCACATTCCTAGGATGAATGTCAGCACCACAGTCAACAAACATTTTAACAACATCAAAGTCGCCATTGGATACAGCAAACATTAGCGCTGTTTCATCTTTACTGTTTGTCCCCGGAACTACATATGCGCCGTTGTTCATCAACAACTGCAACATTGACTTTTTAACTTCCTGTTTGCCACATGCAGCCACAAGAGAAAGAGGATCGTCACCAGTGATGTTAGCTTTATGCTGTATCAGTCTCTTTACGACGTCCATGTGGCCGTTAATAGCTGCTTGACAAAGTGGTGACCGTACATCATAGTTCACAGCATCAACGTCAGCTCCACGTGCAATCAAAGCATCAAGGACATCAATCTGTCCAAATGATGCGGCCTGGTACGCAGCGGTCCCACCATAGTTATTTCTCATTTCAATATCAGCTCCACCAACCAGCAACATCACCACAATATCCACATGTCCATTCCCACTAGCCACGATGAGAGGAGAAAACCCGTCCTTCCGTTGTAAGTTAATATCAGCTCCAGCAGACACAAGTGCACGAACCACATCAATGTGTCCATCAAGTGCAGCTGCATATAGACAACTTGATCCATCACTGCGACAAGCGTTGACATCAGCGTGTCGTTCAATTAGAAACTGCGCGACTTCAATGTGACCCTGACTGGCAGCCCAGTGCAGCGGGGTTGCACCGTCGTCGTCGTCGATGTTAACTTCTGCACCATGACGTACCAGCAGTTTTACACAGTCAATGTGTCCTTCCTGACTAGCCGTGCTGAGAGGAGAAACACCGTCATTCCGTTGTAAGTTAACATGAGCTCCAGCAAACACAAGTGCACACACTGCATCAGTGTGTCCATTACATGCAGCTGTCCCTAAACAGCTTTCTCCATCACTGCAACAAGCGTTGACATCAGCATGTTGTTCAATTAGAAACTGTACGACTTTAATGTGACCGTTCTTAGTAGCCCAGTACAGCGATGTTGCACCGTCGTTGTTTTGTGCATCAACTACTACACCATGATGTACCAGCAGTTTTACACAGTCAGTGTGTCCTTTTGCACTAGCTACCATGACAAAAGAAACCCCGTCCTTCCGTTGTAAGTTAACATCAGCTCCAGCAGACACAAGTGCATGCACTACATCAGTGTGACCATTAAATGCAGCTATCAATAGACAACTTGATCTATATCTGCAACAAGCGTTGACATCAGCGTGTTGCTCAATTAAAAACTGCACGACTTCAATGTGACCCTGACTGGCAGCCCAGTACAGCGGGGTTGCACCGACGTTGTTGTGGATGTTAACTTCTGCACCATGATGTACCAGCAGTTTTACACAGTGAGTGTGTCCTTCCTGGCTAGCCACGATGAGAGCAGAAAACCCGTCATTCCGTTGTAAGTTAGCATCAGCTCCAGTAGTCATAAGTGCACGCACCACATCAATGTGTCCATCACATGCAGCTGCATATAGACGACTTTCTCTATCACTGCAACAAGCGTTGACATCAGCGTATTGCTCAATTAAAAACTGCACGACTTTAATGTGACCCTGACTGGCAGCCAAGTACTACGGTGTTGCACTGTCGTTGCTTCGTGTTTCAACTTCTGCACCATGATGTACCAGCAGTTTTACACAGTCAATATGTCCTTGGTGACTAGCCGCGCTGAGAGGAGAATAACCGTCATTCTCTTGTATAAGTTAACATCAGCTCCAGCAGACACAAGTGCACACACTACATCAGTATGTCCATGAAAAGATGCTATCCATAGACAACTTGATCCATCACTGCAACTAGCGTTGACATCAGCGTGTTGTTCAGTCATAAACTGTACGACTTCAATGTGACCGTTTATGGCAACATAGTGCAGCGGGGTTGTACCGTCGTTGTTGTGAGTGTTAACTTCTGCACCATGGTGTACCAGCAATTTTACACAGTCAATGTGTCATTCGTGATTAGCCGCACTGAGAGGAGAAACCCCGTCATTGCGTTGTAAGTTAACATCAGCTCCAGCAGACACAAGTACACGTACTACATCGGTGTGACCAGAAAATGCCGCTGTCTATAGACAACTTTCTCCATCACTGCAACAAGCGTTGACATCAGCGTGTTGCTCAATTAAAAACTGCACGACTTCAATGTGACCCTGACTGGCAGCCAAGTACAGCGGGGTTGCACCGACGTTGTTGTGGATGTTAACTTCTGCACCATGACGTACCAGCAATTTTACACAGTCAATATGTCGTTGGTGACTAGCCGCGCTGAGTGGAGAATAACCGTCATTCTCTTGTAAGTTAACATCAGCTCCAGCAGACACAAGTGCACGCACTACATCAGTATGTCCATGAAAAGATGCTATCCATAGACAACTTGATCCATCACTGCGACAAGCGTTGACATCAGCGTGTCGTTCAATTAGAAACTGTGCAACTTCAATGTGACCGTTACTGACAGCCCAGTGCAGCGGGGTTGCACCGTCGTCGTCGTGGATGTTAACTTCTGCACCATGATGTACCAGCAGTTTTACACAGTCAATGTGTCCTTCATGACTGGCCGCGCTGAGAGGAGAATAACCGTCATGGCGTTGTAAGTTAGCATCAGCTCCAGCAAACACAAGTGCACGCAGTACGTTACTGTGTCCATTACATGAGGCTCTCCACAGACCACTACCTAACGGTGCTTTCGCTAGTGCTCTTAATGCTAGGATTGTTAAATTTGTTAATAAGTGTTCCATCTAATCGAGCGAGTTACGTTGCAAATAATGCAATTATTATTAATATCGACCACTGCGACAGTAAGTACGCAGTTAGTCAACCTCACCAACTTTGTAGAATGTCTTTGTAGCAACGCCAAAAACTGTAAACAACGATCGAACGAAAACGAACGCGCTAACGTCACAGTATGTCGCTATATTACAGTGAAATACGGCCAACTGTGTCTTCGTAAACTAAGCCGCGTGACTCAATGACGACGATACAATAACTCCACTGTCACAAACTTCACCTGTATAAGCCTGTCACCTGCTGACAGGCCTACTGCGTCGACAGCTTGTCGTCAGTCTGAACGTGCAGCTCGATCGAAGCACCACAGTGTCAGCCATGCGAGACGATTATCACAGCAACGTACTGTGGCGTCAGATTGCCTGCTAGTTTGACAGCACGGGGCCCCGGAGACAGACATGCGTCAAGCCATGTAACAAAGAATATGACGCAGTCGTGTTATTCTGTAGTTCGCCCTCCTCGTGAGTCGTTTAGCACGGTGAAGACTCGAGTATGCACACCCACGCTACGACGCCAGCGTTGTACTTAGCTCAGGCAGCACTCCGTCCAACGAAGTGGTTTTGAGAACAATTTGTCATTTTTAGTACGCGGTAATTTCACAAGTTTACAAAGACGACCAACAGTGTCGTTACCGCCAAACTGCAGGTGTGCTTACTCTAAAACAAATTTAATAAACTTTTCTGTGGTCATAATCTGCCTATTCCTCAAATTTCGTGAATGTCTATACCCACAAGTTTTTGGGTTATTCCGCTAGCAAACAAACAAACAGAAAAATGGCGATCGAAACACGTCAATTAATACATGAAAACTTTTGTTCTCTGTTCGTATTGTTGAATCCTGGAATAATCTTAATGCAGATATAATTGACTTTAGTTGTTTTAAGCGTTTTAAGAGTTCGCTTAAAATTAATTTTTCGTGTTACCTGAAGTTTTTCCTGATTAAAGACTTTATTTATTACTGCTGTCTGTGTGCATATTTTTCTTAGAAATTATAGTTATCATTTGTGTATTGTTCTTACTGTACAGTGTTGTATAGATTTTAATGCTCAGTTCCACATGTGTATTATGCTTATGATGTAGTTTGATGTGCTTTACTTTAAGGGCAGCTGTAAACGTTTCTTTACTGAGCCTTGCTGTCCTGCTGGCTGTAACGTCTTTGCAATGCAACAACTGTCTTCGCTGTTTTTATTTTTCAGCAAATAAATAAATGTAACTGTACCTCCACGCCAAGTGACGGATGTAATTACGAACTTACGCCTAAAATAGCGTCGCTGATTTCGCACTATTTCGTTGAATAGCAACGCTGAGCATTGCCGATACCGGTCGCCCGATCGTTCTGCGGACGAAATACATCCTGCTGCAAAGATACGGCGGACTTCAGATCGGCAGTGAGAGGCGACCGTACACGTCGCCACTGGACATTATTCTCTACAGCCGTTCCGACGATCCGTACGTACATCCGATATTCGACCGCAAGTTCATTGGAGTCCACTCGACGGCGTTCATCAACATTTTCGGCTCTTGGAAACGGTCGTGGACCTATTTGACGCACACCTTGCAGCCAGGTATGTTCATCGTGTTCTTGGAAGTACGCGGCGGCCAAGAAAACTGAACAGTTGGCCGCCGTGAGTGACGAAACATGCCACCGTACTCTTGCAAATAACTTCGCCGAATGTTCACCGATTTTCAAAATCTCGCGCCCTGTGACACAGCAGTAAATTTATACTGAAGTTGCCATGAAACATCTTACCACACTTTGTTAACATACTGCTATAGTACTTGTCGAAATGTCTCACACCTTATTACTAACTGTCCGGTTTTTGAGCCACCTGTATGTACCAAATTTAGTATAGGCTATTGAGATTTAAAGCATGGATGTTTCGATAATCGACCACGTAAAATCCTGAAACAAGACAGTTTATAAGCTCAGCGCTTTCACACGGGTAAAGTAAAAACGAAGCCTGTAAATGAGATGGGTCATGGGGGTCTGCCTAAAAATCGATATCTACGAAATCCACGAAATCACAAAATGTACGAAATCCAAACAAAAAAAATCGAAGAAACCTATTAAGCGTCGTGCATGTAGCTGCAGAAGCGAGGGCGGCGCATTGCGCATATCGTCGAACAAGCGCGTGTCGTGGTGATGGTTATTATACAGGTGAACGGGATGTGGTGCTGAGTCTGGCAGATGACGTTAGCACCTGGCAACCAGGTGACAAGATCGTCGTAGCCAGCAGTGACTACGATATGAATCACGCTGAAGTATTTACGCTCGTTCGCTGTCGCCAATGTACCGCCAACCAGGTCAAAGTCAACGGTTAGTATTTAAGTTTCCATATCCTTATTTTCGAAAAGATAGTCAAAGCGAGCTATTACTGCATTATTACTGGCCAGCCTACACATAGTGCAGGGGGCCAGACTAGTACCGGTCGCTTGTGTCTGTCGTCGTCGGTAACACGACGCATATGCAACACCAGGGGGCAGCACGCGCGGCGGGCCAGTAGTGTTACGTCCCTTTAGGGCGACACCTTGTTTTAGTCTAATTGAAGAGATAGCTTGTTCTACGTCGAACATGCTGAAGACTTCCTCAAGACCTCTTTGCCTGATTCAGTTGTTGATTCTGACGCTATAGTAATCGTTTACTTACTTATTTCCTTACTTATTTACTTCCTTAAGAATACGCCCGTTCCTTTTCCAGGCCGGAGGTCGTAAGAGGCTACCAAACCTGGTTTTAGTTTTTTTGTGTTTATTTTGTGTAGTAGTATATCTTGTTGCGGATGCATGTCCACTTTTGTTGTTTGCTTTAGTTTTTTAGTACTAAACCAAGAGATTCGCTGGGTGGAACGTCCCCGAAATGACCTATTTTGTGTCGGGTGGAACGTAAAACTTCTAACTCAATCGATCTATTAACTCAGACGCGTTTACCGTCACTTTGTAGTTTAGGTATTGCATGCTACGCTCGTGTTCACACGATAACTGTCAAACGAAATGACAGTTGACCTATAGATATTTAGTTTCACGGTTCATCTTAACCATATCTAGGTCAGATTCCTATACCAAGATCTTAGGTCAAAGTTCAAGAGGTCACCGGAGAAAAATATGAAAGTGAAAGAGGGTTTTGATAATTTTTTTTCGCAGATAACAGACGTGTACAGACGTTGAAACTGGATGTCGTGTAAAAAATTTTTTATTTCGTTTTAAATTTGTTTGTCAAGGGCAACTGTAAGTGCCAGTTTACTCTGCGCCCTGTTGTCCTGCTCATTAATGTTTCATACTTGCGTCTATGTGACTGCATATGTGAGCAAATTTATGACGATGATGATGATGAACACTGGCGGACGTGACCTGTATTGTATTGTAACAATATATGAGTGTTTGTATAACGGTGTTCGGCGTAGGTGTGGTTCGATATCGTCACATTGGCGTGACGACGGAAGACGGAGTTGACTTGAGGGCGGAGGTGGGACTGCTGAGTCGAAACATCAAAATTCACGGTGAGGTGGAGAAATCGTGCTACGCCGACAACCTATGCGAGTACTTCGACCAAGACACGTTCGGCGGACATATACAGGTTGGTCGCCCTCGACTCACACAGGACCAGAAAATGACGGACCTTTGTGCGAGTACGGCGCTAATTCAAAACACGGCAAAGCGCATTGTTGGCAATAGATTTAAATTAGCCTATACTCTGGCGAAATACCAGAAACGGTAAAATATATCACACCTCATTCAGTTGATGTAATAGGTATATCTACTCTCAAGACTTGCTTGTTCGCAGCAGGGCCAACATTCAAATAATACCCCACATTAGACCAGGCTGCTCAATGGCGATCAGTTCGATACACTTCTCACTCGGTCCGTCAATACGCAGTCCTGCATTTTTCAGTCCGTGAAATTTTATTCCAATTAGATTAGTAATTTTCCAGTCCTGCATTTTCAGCGCCGTTATCTCAGCTATGTGAATTCAGCGGGGCAGGCGGTCGCTTCCCCGGAAACACAACAAAACTGAAAAAATAAAATCGTATGCATAAATGGGAGATTAACTGCCATTAGTTAATTCGAGTTAATCTCCCATTAACGTTAATGGGCGATTAATTTGCGGTGGAAAAACCGGCCCTTAGTATATTAACTGGTAATTTTTATTTTGCATTAAACACGATGAATCTATATTGTCACCAATGTTGGCTTTCATCGACGTTTCATTCAGTGAATTTAACAGTTAATTGATTATTTTATTTTTATTTGTCGTTTTCTATTCCTCCTGAATGTGTTGAATGTTGACTTTTTATCTTTATCTGTAGAACTAGATGCGCGGTCTTAATCTAGGTTTCGAAAGGGAGGTGTCAAGGTCTTGACCTCGAGACCATACGTGAAGGTCTTGGTTTTGAACTCGAGTCTTTTGCGAAGGTCTCGATAACAAGACTGCGTGGACCACCAAACTCGGTAAAGTGTCTCACTTGACTCCATTTGCGGTATATTTATAAAAGCAATCCTAGAAAGATTTTGGGGCTTGTGCCCCTGTTCAGTGTTTGAGAAAACGTGTGCAGCAACTCAAAAAAACGTAAAAGTCTTTTTTTTGGATTTTGAAAAAAGTACGTGTGTAGGTTCAAAAACCACTTAATCACCCTAGTCGTTAATACACATTACACAATTACCGAAAGTCACTGTGACTGAGCGCAGTATGTAAACTCATTTTGAAGGAGTGGGACTAAACTTTTGCTAACGACTTTTCCGATTTTTTTGATACACCATTTCGAAAGAACGTAAAAAGTCCTGTTTTTTTTGGAAATCGGAAAAATACGTAAAATACGTTTCCTCGAAGCCTGTCCCCGGTCCTCCTTGCTAATTGCCAGTGTCGGTGTGCGTGTGTTAGATTCTGCGTAACGCCGGGCAAGTGCGACTGGAAGGAGTGGAGCTGTATCACATGGGACAGCAGCAGTTGGCTCGCTATCCGGTTCACTGGCACTTGGTCGGCGACGTGTACGGCCACTACGCCCGTCAACTGTCCATACACAACTGCTTCTCGCGATGCATCACGATACATGGCGCCCAAGGCGTTCAGGTCCTATATATGACTGTTCTATAACCACGATGTAGGCCTTGGATGTCTCTTACCTCAGTTAGGGGTGGAGCCATCTGGTGAACGCTTACGAAGGAAAGGCAAGGCAGGCATGGTGTATTTGCAGGTAAAACTGTGTGATCCATGCCTGAGCGCTTTGAGATATACATAGTATATAAAAGCCGCTATATAAATACGCTTCCTTTCCCCTCCTTTCCTACGCATACCTAACTAAACGAAGCCAGCACTGACCAACTCTGGCACTGTTTTTGTGCGTCGTGACCTTGACTTGTGACCTTTTGACCCCAATAAGATACAATATGATACGATACGGTAGATTAATGTGCGCTCAAAAGCTGACGAGATGGCCAGCTTAATCTTGCGCACGGCACAGAAGCGAAAAAATAAGGGAAAAATAAAACATAAACCGAGTAGCTTAGAAGAAATGGTGAGGCAATAGTCCGTAGAGGCAGCTAGTCCGGGAGGAAGAAGTGAAACTACGGGTGGTAGGATTTGTGAGAGGTAGGTTTTTATTTGTGAGAAGTGGGTTTTAAACCGGGAGTGAAAGAGAGAGGGAGTTATGGATGTGCAGAGTGGTGAATCGGAAGAGGAAGAAGTGATGGGCGAAGGAATTGGTGAGACGGAAATGGAGGAACTGTTACCAGAATGAGGTTGACGAAGAGATAAAGGGAGCTGATTCCAGAGACAAGGTGAAGCATAAAGGAGGGACATATCCCAAAATAAATGGGTTTCAAGTACTCGTGGTGAAACATTTCTATATGTTCTGTGTCCGGTTTGGTGATCCAAGCTCTATCGTTTTTTTGATATCGTGCGGAAATAAAACAGACAGACAGACAAAGGCCGGTAAAAACCATACCCCGCGACTACCGTCGGCGTGAGTAACTGTTCTACATACACGACTAACGAAAGCGCTGTCACCCGATGGCTGTGTCAAATTGCCAATCATGATGGCAGTACGTTACTTAGGAACCAAGGACCCGATTTTCGAAAGTTCCTAAAATGAATGGGCTTGGGATAAACTTATGTAAATGACCAAACTTAGGAAGATCATGGGATAGCGTTACGACTTTGGCGGTTTTCAGATATGCTGAAAGATAACTTTCGAAAATTAACTTACGAAGATCTTAGGAAAATCTTTCGAATTCATACGTCCAGTAATGTGTCCTCGAGGACAAGTCCTTGGCCTGGAGATTCCTCGAAGACAGGTGCCATGGCCGTCTACAGTTGTCAAGTATCAGTTTGCCCGGTGGCCAATACAGTCGCCGTGTACAGGTGGAGGACGTGGTTGCATACGACACGCTGGGACACTGTTTCTTCCTGGAAGACGGCAACGAGCGTGGCAACGTGTTCGTCCACAACCTGGGGCTGGTGACGAGACCAGGGTCACTGCGACCGTCAGACCGAGACTCTGCCATGTGCACGGGGCTGTCTCAAGCAGCTCGACAATTCCAGTACGTACCGGACGCCGACGCCGAGTGCAGGTACTGTACGTCAGCATTAGTTCAATCAATCAGTCAATTTCTTCTTGGAAGCAGAAGTAACCGAACACCACTCACGTCAGTTTATGTTATTGTTTAACTAACACGTTTAGGTTTTACGACACTTGAGACAAGAAGATTGCGATGAGATTTGATTGAGGTGTTTAAGATTTTCAAGGGTTTTGATGACGTTAAACCTACTGACTTTTTCACTATGTCAAGTACTGGACACAGAGGTCATGAATTAAAGTTGTATAAGCCTCAGGCTCATTTAGACATTAGAAAGAATTTTTTACCGTCAGAGTCATTGATGAGTGGAATAGATTGCCTGAGCCATTACTGCACTGTTGTACGTTATCAACATCTAAAAAGCGACTTGACTGTTATCTAAAGAATCGGGGATATGAGTAAGCTCTTGTGAGCTTCTTTCCTCTTGTAAGC
>Ga0209780_1004167_pt1 | contig 11053 bp, 9 predicted proteins | sample WorMetexBAHAMAS2_FD_187384 | JGI IMG/M metagenome (GOLD analysis project Ga0209780, IMG submission 187384) | Marine gutless worms symbiont microbial communities from Max Planck institute for Marine Microbiology, Germany - Inanidrilus exumae... | ecosystem: Host-associated > Annelida > Digestive...
ATACAGCGCTTATCAGAACACACATGGAATATTGTAGCTCGTTATTTACGTCGGCAGCCAAAACTCACCTGAAAAAACTGGATACCATTCAACATATAGCTGCTCGCATCATCTATGAAGTTCCCCGCGATACTCATGCGGAACCACTTCTCATATTCCTTCAGCTTGACCATCTCGGTGATAGAAGAGAACAACATATGCTACGACTGGTGAAATCATTTGTTTCTGGCAGTTCCCATCCAGCAATGACACTACTGTTTCATCAAGAACCACATGGAGCCGTCTCAGTCCATCATTCTCGAACAGCTTTTGGTAAACGACGTCTGTCAGTGGTCGGTGCCATTACATTTAACCAATGGTCGGCTTTCATCTCAGACTCAGAGGAATACGATTCCTAATCGACCCAGATACAAGGAACTGAAAATGGACCGGTCATAGGGATCCTTGCATCAATACAACATCAGCTTTATATCCTGCAAATAGAATTCGTCTACAATTGAGTTTCGGCAAAGTTGTCCAGTTCTTATTGTGTGGAAAGAAGAAGTCAACAACAACAGCAAAAGCTACTCAGTGTCATTATTTATATTTGGACGTCTAGTTTACAATTACAGATGGGAATATAGAACCGAACGAACGGAATTAGAACCCTCATTTTTGAAAGAACCCAAACCCTTTTTTACAAACTTGACAAGAACCCGAACCCTCGTAGTCATACAACAGAACCGAACCCAAACAATGAGGGTTCTTTCTGGTTGAAGTGTTCAGCTGTAACTGATACTCAGTGTTCAACTGTAACTGATACATACAACCCGAACAGAACCAAACCCATACAATCAGGGTTCTTTCCCTTCAATATTTACAACATAAGGTCGTTATCATTTTCTGTCACTTTTACAAGTTGTTCTCTATCCACGTGAGCCTAACACATAATCAGTTTTATGCAAGAAATCTGCGCCCATTGGACTGTTGTACTGTGTTCGTTTTATTAGGCTCACGTAATTGTGTATATTAGCACATTCTGCATCATAATGGTGAATTATACGTACACAAGAGCATTTCCCAAAGTTTGTTTATCAGTCATCAGATTGTCGTGATTATTGTCTATGAAAACATTAAGCTGGCATAAGATTATAAGACAGCAATTTCTGTCACTCTGTGGCCTGCTGGTCTACTTACGAGTTACCACATGAAAGACTAGGTGTTCAGTCAACTGTTAGATAACTAAATGTCTGATTAATCAACTAAAATACTTGTACTTGTTTTACTAAATGCTCTGAAAAGATGTACAGGTTGATGTTGTTTGTCACTGAAGTTAACTGTGGCCTTGTGTGCTTTGCTGGTAATTGCAGAGTGGTGAGTTGTTTACTCTCACATATGGATCGCTTGTGTCTCAACTGCTCAAGGACTATGAACAAGATGAAGAAGTGAATAAACAGCTCGACAAAATGTAACCTTGGACCGACATTATTTCAGATTGATTTATTTCAGGTTTACTGTGACCTTAATCCAGGGATTATGACATTTGAGTCTAAAGTTGCAATATTTGTCTTTCTTGTTCATATAAACATCAAATTCAATGTTTGATGGTTTATTACATTTTAGTAATTTATTTGTTTATTATTTTACTACGATTATTTTGTAGGTTGGTTGTTTTTAGGGGCTACAATATTGGTGTACGATTGATAGAAGACTTCCTTGCCAGGTCTGGCATTGGGAGGTGTAATGATTTTCGTGAAACAGCTGAAGTCATTGCAAAGGTTAGCTATATAACTATTATAGTTTTATAAATAAATAAGCATCTTTTAATAATACAGGAAAAATTTCATCTGTATTTTTGTTTGAACATAATGATATGCAGATCTAATGTTGATGCCACACAAAACTTAAAATTTGATTAGTGTAATTAATTTCATTGATATTATGTTTCATTCTATTCGTAGTGGTGTATAACATGATTATTTTCAGGCACTGTTCTGTTGATGTAACGGGCTGTTTTATATGTGTAAATTTTGCTGCAGCATGGTTTCAGGATGTTCTTGGGAATAACACCAGTTGTTACTAACTGGAGCCCAGCGGGTGATGAATTTTCACTTCTCATAGAGAACAATCCACTCATAGACTTTGTTGAGTTGCCTGAAGGTCATGGTCGACTCAACTACTCCAACATTCTGTGTGGTGTATTGCGTGGAGCTCTTGAAATGGTCAGTAGTTTACTGTCTGTATTTTGTACTTAACTTTTGAGTGTATGTTGTTGCAGATGCATGCATAATAACTAGAGATGCACCAATAAGGCACTGACCGATTATTGGTCAGCCAATAATTGGCGCCTAACAATCATCCGATTATCAGCCGACTACCGATTAATACAAAAAAAACTTATTTTGCTGTTTTATGTAAGTTATTATAGGCTCTGGTCAGTAGCAGATCTGTGGTTTCTGGTGCCTTGGGCAAGATTTCCAGATTGTGCCCCCCTGAGTGACGACAGTTTCCAGTTAACTTTGCTCTCCCCTCTTTGGTGATCCCCTCCCTTGATGCCCTGGGCAGCTGCCCCTCAATCCACCACTGGCTCCGATTGTTGTCCGAGGACTCTTACCTAATTGAAGGACTACGGACCAACCGAGTCTTTAGTTTTTACCCGCACTATGCTAGCGTGGTATGTGTTATTTTGTGTCTGACACAAGTCGGTGTTCTACTAAGATGGCTAAACGTAGGATCACGCAAACAATGCCAAGTGATAGCCCAGGGACTCCAGTTTTCTGACGCCGACAGCCGTTGGTGGGTGACGCCCCATTTCCCCTGAAATTTTTGCTCAAAGTGACCCACCCCCTTTCAAACACAACAATTTGACCATGGATACACCATGTAATAAAAACTTGTACTTATCAGTTGTGTAAATGACAATCGTCCGATACCAACGTACTAATCGGCCGATACTGGTTATTGGCATAACGGCCGATAATCGGCCGATATCAATTATCGGTGCATCTCTAGTAATAACCATGGTAGAGACTTCTTGCCTTGAATGATCCAGCCACAGACAACAGTTAGCTGGCCTGTGTGTAGCACCTGGACAATCTGTAGCCACTTGTACAAACTGATTTATAACTTATTTGTTTACTTACTGACAGCTGCCACTAAAGCTTCTGGCTTTCGTTAATTTGTAAATACCATTTATAGATTATTAGACTGTTCTGTGTCATCAGCAGACATTCAATCTCAGTTGTGGCCTCTGATGGAGCTACCCCAGGTGTGGGGCCAGGTCTGACAGTGCCACAGAAGACGATGTTTGCAGATGGATGGATGGGATTTTTATAGGCCAGGATCCCGATTTGCAAAATATCTTAGGATAAAGTGGGACCTAGGAAAATCTTAAGAAAGACTTAGGATGAACTTATGCAAACCTTAAGATCAACTTAATAAGAAAAATGCAATTTCTCAAAAATAACTGAACATTTCTTTACAGAATTGTCTGCATATGTACATGAAGAACTTAGTAAGTCTTAAGATTGTTTTAGTAAATTAAATGTAAAAATCTATGAAAATCTTAACTTTATGACTTAGGATAAACTTAAGATAAACTTAGGAAAATCTTATGCTAAACTTATAATTTTTCGTAAGATTAGTTTGTAAATCGGGCCCCAGATGCTCTTCTTGTCACCCAAACATCTGTGTCGAGTCACTGATGTTGTGATCAGCATTCAGCATGTGCGAAATCCAGTTTTCAGTAATCCGTACAGATTTCCTTAGAGTCGTATGGCAATATCCATAGTGATTACTGAAATAGACATGTTCAAGTTCAACCACATCCATAGTGTATTTTTTTCAATGAAATTTGACATGTGTGTGTTGAATTGCAGGTTCAGCTTGATGTCAATGTGTGGTTTGTACAAGATCAGCTGAAAGGTGACAGCATTACTGAAGTAAGGTTAAAGTTCATCAGACGTCTTGAAGATGCCGTTCCCGCCGGCGAGGACTAGTGCACTGTAGACATGCAGCTATTATGTACAGGGATTTTGGGACTTTTGAAGACACGGATGAGTGACACGTCTGCTTATTGGTCGTTATATCCACTCAAGACATGTACATGCCGATTGTAATCAAGAAGGATATGTATTAGTTGTAATGTATAGCATCACTGCATCAGTACTAATATATAAGATATATAAGATGATAGCGGAAGCAACAACAGAATGCGTCCATTGGTGAATCTTCCAGTTACGATATGATACAGTCTATTTACGTACGCTCAAAGGCTGAGGAGACGGCCAGCCTAATCTAGCGCACGGCACAGAAACGAAAAAATGAGGATAAAATAAAAAACGAAAACCAAGCAGCTCAGTTGACAAAATGTCCAGTAACTATAGTACATGATTTGTTTGTATGAAAGAAATACTACTGCATATTTCTGAGTATTCGCAGGCTATCCAAGAGACTACGGTTACAGGTTGATTTTATTAACTTAATTATTTTCTATTGAAATGATTTTCAGGAGACGAGAAACCTGCTTTTGACAGTTGCATTTAGCACAGATGACTTATTATGTAATTTACAGTTGCACATTTTGTTATTTTTGTTTCGTGTAATGACGTAACATCCATCATTGTTTCGTCACATTCTCAGATGTATGCATGCTTCCAAAGTCATAACGTTTAGACTTTTCCGGTTGCGTAATTTATGCTCTCAACTGTTTATATTATACTGGTACATAGACGCAGATGTCGAGAGACTGAATTCACGACTGCAGGCCAAAGCCTCACTGCCCTCCTAGTCCAGACATTTTTCAATATAATAACTTGCTAAGATTTCTCATAATTACTTCACTGTGACTTTGCAGTTCCATGCAGTTGTGCCCTGAAATAATGTCTTGCTTGTGCCAGAATTTGTCTAATCTAGTTTTAAACGTGTTAGTAGTTTTGGCAGATAGCAGTTAGGCAAGTTGTTCAATGTACCACCCTATCAGAAAAAAAACTAAATTTCTGTAGGTCACATTTTAAACAAGATTTCTGAAGTCTTGAATCATTTCCTCTAGTTAAGCTGTTAAAGGATAATTTGTCACTGAATTATAACCAAGATCTAGCACTTTTGCAAAATCGCAAATATGCATTTGCCGTTATAAGTAGTTTGCCTGATGCAAATACAACTCTGTCCTATTCCCAGGACATTTTGTCATCGGATTCCAATTTCCAACAGATTGTCCTTGCAAACACATAACGGATTTAATGCACTTTTAATGCAGACATTGCACTAGAATGCACCAGAACAGTCATTTCATGACAGAAAATTTGAAAAATTTTCTGATAGGGGTTGTTCCTCGAGTGGGTCTGGGGACATGCCTTCTCCACGCTGTACCTTCTCGCCGCCTACGGCGCTTCAGTACCTTGCGTTCCGATACCTTTTATCGTAGCAAACGACCCCTGTCCAAAATTGGTGTGAGCTGTATGATTGACGTAAGTATCGTTGCCGTTCGTGGCAGATTTTGGGGACTCAAAATCTTGCGAACGTGCCTGACTTTGACTGTAGTGATTTTTTATAGTAAGCGAGATGTAATTAATTCGATGCAATGGAGAAAGTGGAGAATTTGCGTGCGAATTTAAGTAGACATCTATACGATACGGTAGATTAACGTGCGTGCAAAGGCTGACGAGATGGCCATCTTAATCTAGTGCACGGCACAGAAACGAAAAAATAAGGAAAAACAAAAACCGAGTAGTTCGGAAGAAACGGTCCAGGCAATAGTCCGTGAAGGCAGTCCGGGAGGAAGAAGTGAAACTACATGGGTAGGATTTGTGAAACCGGTAGGTTTTAAGCCGGGAGTGAAAGAGAGAGTGAGTTATGGATGTTCAGAGTGGTGAGTCAGAAGAGGAAGAATTGATGTGTGAAGGAATAGGTGAGTCGGAAATGGAGGAACTGGTGCCAAAATGAGGTTGAGAAACAAAGCGCCTGTAGGCCTAACTGAGTGATGGATTGGGCTTATGAATAATGAAGCTAAGCCAAGACTCACGATGTGACTTACATATGGTGATTTATACTCGCGTGACTCTGTGCTAGCGCGGTATTAGCTATGGCCAAGTGTCCGTCACAAGCCAGTAGGCTATTGTATCGAAACGACTGAACAGATCGAAGGAATGAATGAAAATTACTGCAGCAGTTAGTCGACGTTAGTTTTCGACGATGCGGTATACAAATCGACCTTTACTTTACTTTAATTTAGTCCCATCCACAGCTCTCGAAAGTACGCCTACCGTAGCAAGAGTAGAGACAACTTTGAACCCACTATTTTATAGGTTTATGTTGGTTGCGGTCACAGAGAACAGTGAACTGAACTGTTCTCTGAACCCAGTAACACCCGGCTGACATTGAGCAGTCGTTAGTTCTCACGCAATCACTTCGGTGGTCGTATTGCTTGTTGCATGGTTACTGTGAATCTCATTGGTTGTAGCCCGATGACGCGTTTGTGTTTTCACATTTTTAAACTTTGAAGTTGATCAACCCGAGTCCTACACAATGTATGGCAGTTTTCATAGCAGCTTTTTGCGAGGCAAGGTTTGTTGGCTTCAATCTCAGTTCTGTCAAATTGCTTTCAGTTAAGTAGTTGCCTAAATCTCTTGAAAAGCAAACTAGCTTTTACCGCGCGACGCTTTGCTAGTGCGGTATGCTGTGGTCCTGTGTCCGTCCGTCTGTCTGTCACAAGCCGGTATTGTATCAAAACGGCTAAACACAGGATCACGAAGGCAACGCCACACAATAGCCCAGGAACAATAGTTGCCAAAGATATTGGTTAAATTCCGATGGGATCACCCCAAAGAGGACGCCAAATAAAGGTGGGGTATGTAAAATTTGCGTTTTTCGACCGATCGAGAAGTCTTCGGCTCACCGAGAATTTGTGTCCGCCACGGTGGTCGGCGTCGACGGCGGTGCGCTGGGGAGGGATACGCGGTGTCATCCACAACGTTGGTCGTAGTCGAAGTTGGTTGATAACATTTAGCCTCAGGCCCATACACTTAGACGTGTTACATAACACATTGTGAAACGGAGCAGCGCGTGATCGTTTCGATAGTTGAGCAAAACTATGCAGGTAGCCAAATAAAAAGTAACTGTTACTATTACAGAAAGTGATAATAGGCCTACACGATCTATTACTTGTATTAAAGTTGACAACGTAATGGGTTCCCAGAACTCGTCGTGGAACATTTGTGTGTAACTAAGTAAGTAAGTAAGTAGTCTTTTATTTTAATGTGACATTCGCACACTGTTACAGCGAAAAATAGAAATAAAATAAAAGTAAAATATAATGCACAAAGCATGAAACGGACAATATGAACTGATATAACAGGCTAAAACAGACAGTAACTAAAACTTATATAGGCTGACGCCGCGTGACGTAACTAATGGAAGGTTAGGCTATACATATTATTTAAATGAACAACGATCGATATAACAAAATTTTTAAACTGCGAATATTGAACAGTGGGAAGCAGATATGGTTGTTGCCTCTTAAGAAGCTGATAAGATCTGTAGGTAGAGGTTTTAGGGGGGAGAAGATGGTGTCAAGGTTGGTGGTCCTGTAGTAACATCGGTTTTTACCAGCGCGACGATGTGCTAGCGCGGTATTAGCTGTCGTGGTCCTGTGTCTGTCTGTCTGTCTGTCACTAATCGGAGTTGTGTCAAAACGGGTGAACGGATCGAGCTGGTTTTTCGTATAGAGTAGGCCTATACACCCTCGGCTTAACGTATACATTTTGGTTGGTTGCGTTGCACAGTGGTAGAACGTTGGTCTTTGACCGGCGAACTTTCCCTGTCCCACGCTCGACCTGCAGCTGACGCGTGACAACTTATATGAGTAAACCGTCCGCTATAGGTCAGCCAACTAGGCCAACTCAGCCTTTTATCCTTCCGAGGTCGATCGATTGAGTAGTAAGCTATATCGGATGTGTACTGCCTCTTTCGGGTGGTGCCATCTGGCGAATGCTTACGGATTGTCAGGATGGTCGTGTGGGTGGCAGGTAAAGACTGTGTGGTCCCGTTAACACGTGCAATTCTGTAGCGCTGCGTGACTGTTTAGGCGGCCGCAAGAACGCGCTATATAAGTACCTCATACTTCACTTTACTTTACTTTGTTGGAAGGGAATTCGGATATCCAAAAATCAGGGCAATTCCATCTGAAAAATTTCGCAACTGTACGTTGACCGTCGCGAGTGTGATAAACTGGCGACGGTCGTCGGTCGCCAGTTTATCACACTGAGCGTCCGCGTTTGTGTACAACACGCTGGACGTAATGCAGCGCATCGCGCAGGTCTGCCTGCGTCAGTTAAGACTAGGTGAAATATCATCTTGAAAAAAGACAAACAGCGGCGTTGTAACAAGTATGGAGACTCGCATCGTATGACCAAGAGCGACTAGCAACCGTTATCACAGACTGCTGCATGTAAGTAAGTAAGTAAATCTTTATTATGACTCATCAAACGTGAGCACTGAATAAGACATGGCACAATGTATTTTCAGCTCAGATGAAGGCATACGGATATGAAACTATTCAAAACAAGCAATATTGATACGGTTAAATGCTGTCACGAGTACTTTAACTTCGATTTGCTTAGTGCTTTGTGGACCAAGCATATGCTTAAATTTGAAGTTAAGTTTAGTTTGTATCTCTCTAGTTAATGAGTTAATGTGACTGCGATGTTACACAGTTCAGCTGTCTTCATTTGTGTGTTCGTAGTTGCGCATATATTTGTATATATTTATATCTGTACGTTTACATTTGTTTATATGTATATATGTGCTTGTGTACGTCTGTACGTATGTGTGTGTCTGTGTGTTTTCGCTACCATGTATTGGTGAAATAAAATGAATATACAACTAGTTGGCTGCAAAGTCGCGCAATGTGTTAGGTACCGTACATAGCAGCGTCGCACACACGTGGGCGCATGTTTGTCAACGACAAGTTGGCCGAACTTTGTACCTGAAGTTTGCACCGAGACAATGAACAGTCATTGCAGACCGAGCGCATCCTTAGAGTCGCTTATCACTTTCCGGCCTAGTTACTCACCTCACGATTGACGAAAAACACACCACATACCAACAATCTAGCGTCGATCGAGCGACTTCCTGGTGCAAATACAGGTATAGGTTTTCTTTTGGAGTCCGTTGCACCATAAATACCAACAAGCCACGAGGTTATACCGTTATCAGATGTTTTTCCTGCTGTGTCAATGAAGCCGCCTCCTAAGCATCTAGCGGATAACACGTTCATCATCATAACATTCGGATGATGTTTATTTTTACTAAATCAACGTGTGATGGTTAAATTATTAATTATACGACATCGGAATAAATTTTGATTAACCGATATACAGCTCTTTGCATACGTAAACTAGATGGAAAGTACTCTGAGAGAGTACAACTACCCGCGACAGCGAAATTTGGGTTTTTGTCGCCAACACTTGGCAACACTTGCCGCACCTACTATTAGAAGTATAAAATGTAAACTATCGCCGGTTTACAGAATTTTTTGACCGTTACTTCCACATCCCTCTACCGATCGTAACGAAACACATAAAATTTGGTACAAATCCGTCCACATTTTTAGTTATTGTGGTCACAGACAGACACACACACACGCACACACAGATAGACACACAAACCAACGCCGGTAAAAACATACTCCCTCGCTTTCGCGGGGAGAATCACGAGTAGGCTATAAACTATGAGCACTTTTTGGCTTTAATTAGTCCAACCAAACTGTCAAAGACGACGCGGCCTATACGTCGCGACCTGGAACGAAATGCATTTAGGGCAATAGGGCCTACATATACAAACGTTTAATACCTGGCGGGTGGTAAATCTAAAGTTGCATGCCGGCACCGTACGGCGCCAGGTTGTTATTGTCGGCCATTTTCTAGCATATATTTAGCATACATTAGCATATGTTTACAATACGCAAGACAACGCACGGCGCCTGCTGCGATGAAGTTCTACAAGCATAGGAAAGCAAAGCTTACGTTTTAAGCAAATGGGAAAAATTGACAATGGGACTGGTATACGACATTTTGGGCATCTTACTAACGACATAGAGATCTAAACATGCAGTGGTGGATTTATTTGATAATTTGTTAGACTGTTTTTTGTAGTAGTAGGCCTACAGAGATTTACAGACGTCAAGTTTGGAGTGGACGACGGATGTACTCCGAGGTAGCGACCATTTGCTTTCGAGTTGAGAGTGCGGCGTAGGATTACGATGTTGATGAATCATGGTCCGAGAAAGTGATGTGTTTTCAACGTTTCGAGCATATCGTGTAGTGCCGATGAGGAGATTTGTACATGTTGCAAGTTGAGACCACCAAGGATAGCAACAGGATAGCAGTGGTCGACGAAGAAGCAGTTTGGCACGTGCGTGTTGCCTATAGTAACGGAGGTAAACAGAAGCTGACAGTCGACCCGCATGACTAGACATGTGCAGCGCACACCAGGCTTACACCGAATGTCACTCGTTCAATAGCGTTGGCTTGCTTATCTTTCACTATAATAGGGGCTACGGGATCCCACACGCAGTGCGACATTTTGCATTTTCTTCGTTGCGTTGCTGCTTTACAATTCTTGCTTCTGCGAGAGTATTTTATTTTATTTTATTTTATTTTAGTAAGTTTCTTATAGTAGCATTTTAGTATTTTTTTTTGTATTTTTATGTGGCAACTGTAAGCGCAATTTCTGCCTTGTTGTCATGCTGTTCAGTTTCTTTTTACTTTACATATTCATTTACTATGCAAATAAATGATTGATTGATTGATTGATTAATTGATTGATTGATTGATTAAAGCAACTGACCGGAACTAGATGTTTACCGTGTGTACGTGCGCGTCTCGTGCCTCACATCGTATACAAAATGTACTGCGCATGATGGATGATCTAACATTTATTACAAACGTGTGTCGTAGATATCTGGCTATTAATGCCTGCCTATAAATCAGCATATAATACGACTAATCTACATATAAAAATTACGAACACAAATTGCACAGTACTCATCACATACGAATCAACACTGGATATTGTC